>Ga0302046_10000348_pt1 | contig 48082 bp, 38 predicted proteins | sample RVTome_11_FD_200261 | JGI IMG/M metagenome (GOLD analysis project Ga0302046, IMG submission 200261) | Soil microbial communities from uranium-contaminated site in the Upper Colorado River Basin, Wyoming, United States - RVT147D111 (version 2) ...
GATGCATCCGATCAAGTAAAGGACCCGCAGGCCCATCGTGGGCATCAGGTACATGATCATCAGAGGCGTGAAGGCGGGAAGGATCCAGGCAAGAAACCACGCGGGCGACATGCGGGCGGCGCGCAGAAGAGGGAACATCTGCAGGATAGGCAGCCAGACAAGGAGGCCCGGTTGAGTGGCGGCTTTGACACAGATCTTGTGAAAGCAAAGACAGATGAACAGGTAAAAGAGCACCGCAACGGCGATGGACGCGACCAGGATGTTCTTCCCCATCGTTTCGAACTTGGACTGCATCTCGGTGACCATCTGGTCCTTGGCCTCTGCGTATTTGGGATCCACCGGGAGGTTTTCCAACGAGAGGGCGACCGAGGGTGACGTCTTGGGTTTCTTGACGACAAATCCAAGGCGCTCCTGCACTTCCGGGGTCAGATCCACGACCTTGATGTTGGCGAAACCCTTGGAGTGCTCGATGTAAATGTCGTTGGCAGTCTTGGTCGTGACGGTGACGTCGTAGTAGGTGTCGAGCCCGGCCTCGAGCTTGTCGAATTTCACTTCCGCATGGAGCGGGAGCAGGGTGGAAAGAAGTGTCAGGCCGATGGCAAGCCACCAGGACATCAGGGTGCGTTGGTCCGTTTTCATGTGGTGCATGATGGGCGCTGGACAAACCGCGCCTGAGTCACCCATCGGCATCCACGCAAGAACATGAATACTAATTTGGGGGGAATGAAGGGGGTTGAGGCGGCGAACCCGTGAAGCGGGAGCTGAGCAAGCGACTAAGGATCAGTGGGTTGAGAGGGGTCAGACTTGACTAATTGACTATCTGGGGAAGGCGAGAATGCCTTCCCCAGATAGTCAATTAGTCAAGTCTGACCCCTCAGCTCAGGCGATGGCGCCGTCCAGGTCGATGAGGATGTCGCGCGGCTCGGCGCCCTTGCTCGGTCCGACGATGCCGCGCTGTTCCAGCTCGTCCATGATGCGGGCGGCTCGGGTGTAGCCGAGGCGAAGGCGGCGCTGCATCAGGGAGACGCTCGCCTTCTGCTCGCTGCGGATGACCTCGATGCATTGCTGGATGAGTTCCTCATCCTCGTCGCAGCCGCTTTCCTCCGAGCCATAATTGCCGCTGGACTTGGACAATTGCTGGTGGATCTCGAGGTCGTAGCTTGGCTTGCCCTGCTTGGCGATGAATTCGACAATGCCGTTGAGTTCCTCGTCGGTGATGAGGGCGCCCTGGGCGCGGTTGAGCTTGGCGGAGCCGGGGGGCAGATACAGCATGTCGCCCTTGCCCAGGAGCTTGTCGGCGCCCATGGCATCCAGAATGGTGCGGGAATCAACCTTGGAAGCCACCTGGAACGCGATGCGGGCCGGGATGTTGGCCTTGATGACGCCGGTGATGACATCGACGCTCGGCCGCTGGGTGGCGACGATGCAATGGATGCCGGCGGCGCGCGCCATCTGGGTGATGCGGGCGATGGACATCTCCACTTCGGCGGGTGCGACGAGCATGAGGTCGGCCAGCTCGTCGATCACCACCACGATGTAGTGGAGGCGCTCCGGGATCTCGATCTGATCGTCGTCCTGCGTGAGCATCTCCTCGTCCAGCTCGACGGCAAACCCCTCCGAGCCGGCCTCGATGTTTTCCTTGGTGACGGTAAGGGGCAGCTCCGGCTCCCGCTCCTTCTCGGGCTTCTTGTTCTTCTGGCGTTCGTTGAAGGACTTGATGTTGCGGACGCCGACCTTGGCGAAGATTTTGTAGCGGTTCTCCATCTCGTTGACGACCCAGCGGAGGGCGAGCACGACCTTCTTGGGGTCGGTCACGACGGGGACGACGAGGTGGGGCAGGGCGTTGTAGTGCTGCAGTTCCACGACCTTGGGGTCGATCATGACGAACCGGAGCTGGTCGGGCGGAAAGCGGTAGAGCAGGGAGGCGATGATCGAGTTGATGCAGACCGACTTGCCGGACCCGGTGCTGCCGGCGATGAGGAGGTGCGGCATGTCGGCCAGGTCGGCGATGATGGGGGTGCCATACACGTCCTTGCCCAGGGCCAGGGGGATGCGGGCGCGGGTCTTGTGCCACTGTTCGGACTCCAGAAGGTCGCGGAGGATGACCTTGGTCTTGATCTTGTTGGGCACCTCGACGCCGACGGAGCTCTTGCCGGGGATGGGGGCGAGGATGTTGATGCGTTCAGCCTTGAGGGCGGCGGCGATGTTGTTGTTGAGGTTGACGATCTTCTCGAGCTTCACCCCGGGAGCCGGGTGCAACTCGTAGCGGGTGATGGTGGGACCCTTGGTGATGTCGCCCAGGCCGACCTCGATGTTGAACTGGGCGAGGGTTTGCTGCATGACCTTGGCGTTGCTGACCAGGTCGGCTTTGGAATCGGTCGGGACCTGTCCGAGGTCGGGCTGCTGAAGCAGGTCCAGGTGCGGCAGCTCGTAATTGCCAATCAGCGGCGCCTTGGCGATGGAGAACCGGCGGGACTTGCGCGGCTGCAACCGGGGATCGAGCGCCGGCTGGGGACGGGGTGCTTGGGTTTGGGGCAGATCGGCTTCGGTGTCGTCGTCCGCCTCGTCACCGGAGGCATCCGACGGATCGGTCGGATTGGTCGGATCGGAGTCTTCCTCCTCCTGGGCCTCCTCGGAGCGGCCTAGGATGTCGTCGGTGGAGGCGGCGCCGACGACAGTCTCGACGGGTTCGTCCTCCTGTTCGGCCAACTCCTCATCCTCTTCGATTGCAGGCTCTTCCACCGGTTCCATGACCGGTTCCGTCTTGCGCGAGGGACGGGATCGGGGTGGCTGAGGGAGGCTGAGGTCGCGCACGGTCGGTTCCGGTTCCGCCTCTGGCTCGAGCTCGGGTTCCGGATCGGGTTCACCTTCAGCGACAGGTTTGGTGCGGCTTTGGCGCTGGAGTTTGCGGGTCTGCCTTTGGAGATCGGCGGCCTGGAGGGCGAGGGCTTTTTCCTCCGGGGACCAGGTTTTGGCCTCTTTGGCGCCGGCCTCGCGGAGGATCTGGCGTTCACGCCAGAGTTTCTGCAGCCAGCTTCCGAGCTGGAAGCTGGTCAGGTAAAGGAGGCTGACGATGTAGGTGGTGACGTAAAGGATGGTGGCGCCCGGCGTTCCGAAGTGACCGAAGAACAGCCGGTTGAGGAGTTGTCCGGTAGCCCCGCCGGCGCTGGGGGCGTTGAGGTTTTGGCGCAGGTTCTCGAGGAACGGCGTATGGGAGTAGAGGTCGAAGAAGCCGAGACCGGAAAAGAAAAGGACGAGTGCCCAGATCCAGCATTGCTTGAGGTAGGCAAACAGGTCGAAGAGGTAGCCGAGGGCGAACACCATGAGGATGACGGGCAGGACGAACGCCCAGGCGCCGAAGAGGAAGAAGAGGCCATAGGCGGTGAAGGCGCCGGCGGGCCCGATCCAGTTCTGGACGGTTTGGTTGGCCGGGACGCGGTTGGTGTTGATGTCGTAGCGGTCAAAGGAAAACTGCGCGATCAACAACAACACCGCCCCGGCAATCAGCACGATCCCGATGATGTCACTGAATCCACGGGATGCCTCGGTGTTCCTCGATTCCTTTCGAGCCATGAGCGAAAGCCTAGTCAGGGAACTTGCGATTTCGCAATGGGAAAACTCCGGAGAGTTGGGTTGGGAACGCGCGGGAAGGTGGCGGCAACGATTTGAGAATTGCGCTTCCGGGTGGCCCGGCTAGCCTGTGTCCAGGCTTCGACCGGGCATGGCCAACAAAGCGATTCAGATTCTGCTCAAAGCGTTCCGCGACTCGGTTGCGGTGCTCAAGGGGCATGGCATTGATCACCACGACGGAACGGAGCTGACCTCATTGCAGAAGGTGGTTCACTTCTTCGTGCTGACATGGAAGGGGTTTGTGAAGAACCGCTGCCCGGTGCGCGCCACGGCGCTGGCCTACACCACGTTGCTGGCCCTGATCCCGCTCCTGGCGGTGGCGGCGAGCGTTTCGACGGGCCTCCTCCAGTCCAAGGGGCAGAAGCCCATCGAGGTGATCGTGGAGAAGATCATCCAGAATGTGGCCCCGCAACTGGATCTGGTGCCCAAGGAGGGCAGCGAGACAGGCGGGCGCGAAAAGGTGGTCCAGACCATCACCGAAGCCATTGAGAAGGTGGAGGTTGGCAAGCTGGGAGTGACCGGCATGATCGCGCTGGTCTTCGTGGCCATCATGCTCCTGAGCACCATCGAGGCGACCTTCAACGACATCTGGGGCGTGACGGTCGGGCGCACCTGGCTGACGCGCGTGATCCAGTATTGGGCGACGGTCACCCTCGGCCCGCTGATCCCGATCCTGGCCATGGCGCTCAACGCCGGGTCCCAGGTCTCCGCGGTCGAGGATCGCCTGAACAAGCTGGGGTTCCTCGGCGAGATGGTGGTGAGGCTGACGCCGTTCATCGTGCTGAGCCTGGCCTTCGCCCTGCTCTACCAGCTCATGCCCAACACGCGCGTGCGCTGGAAGGCGGCACTGGTCGGCGGATTGGTGGGGGGCTCCCTCTGGCAGCTCAACAGCCTCCTCAACATCGTCTATGCCTCCAAGGTGACCAGCTACGCCAACCTCTACGGCCCGCTCAGCCTGGTGCCGGTCTTCCTGGTCGGACTTTACTTCTCCTGGATGATCCTGCTCTTCGGGGCGCAGGTGGCCTACACCTTCCAAAACCGCTCGGTCTATCTGCAGGAGCGTCTGTCCGAAAGCATCAGCGAGGAGGGCTTGGAGTTCGTGGCCCTGCGCGTCATGACCGTCATTGCCCAGCGGTTCCGGGACGGCGCCCCGCCGGCCGACCTCATCCAGCTCAGCCAGAATCTCAATGTCCCCACCCGCACCACCGGGGACCTGCTCGAAACCATGAAGCAGGGCGGCCTGCTCGTGGAGGTGGGAGGGCCCGAAGTGTCCTTCACCGTGGCGCGTCCGCTCGACCGCATCACCACCGAGGACATCCTCCTGGCCGTGCGCCGCGGCCATGGTCGCCGGCCCGAGACGCGCGATGATCCGACCCGCGCCGTCGTGGCCGCGGCCTTCGACCGCATCCGGGAAGCGGAACATTCGGTCTCGGCCAACCTGACTCTCGCCCAACTCCTCAGCAACGAACCTTCCCCGGCCCGCAAGGGATCCCGCCAGGATCCGGCCCAGACCCCCAGCAAGTCATGAACATCGGAGTGCCCAAGGAAATCAAGGACCAGGAATCCCGCGTGGGGCTGACCCCCTCGGCGGCGTATCAGCTCAAGATGCAGGGGCACACGGTCCTGGTGGAAACCGGCGCCGGCGCGGAGACCGGATTTCCGGATGACGACTACCGGAAGGCGGGGGCGGAATTGGTGGCCCGGCATGCCGACGTGTTTGAGCGCGCGGATCTGGTGATCAAGGTGAAGGAGCCGCAGCCCAGCGAATATGGCCTGCTGCGCAAGGGACAGTTGTTGTTCACCTACCTGCACCTGGCGGCCAGCCGCGAGTTGACCGAGGCGCTCATGGCCTCCGGGGTGACCGCGCTGGCCTACGAGACCGTGGAGGTCAAGGGACGTCTGCCGCTGCTGGAGCCCATGAGTGAGATCGCGGGCCGGATGTCGATCCTGGTGGGGGGCTTCTACCTGTCCAAGAACCTCGGCGGCAACGGCACCCTGCTGGGCGGAGTGCCCGGCGTGCTGCCCGGCAGGGTGGTGGTGCTGGGCGGCGGCGTGGCAGGCGTCAACGCCGCCCGCATGGCCACCGGTCTGGGAGCGGATGTGACGGTCCTGGAGGTGGACACCGAACGCATGCGGTTCCTGGACATCACGCTGCACACGGCCCACACGCTCTATTCCAACGAGGCGCACATCATGGAGATGCTGCCCTCGGTGGACCTCCTCATCGGGGCGGTTCTGGTCCACGGCGCAAAGGCGCCGCGTCTGATCAAGCGCAACATGCTGCGTGTGATGCGTCCTGGAAGCGTGTTGGTGGACATCGCGGTGGATCAGGGCGGCTGCGCGGAAACGACCCACCCGACCACGCACCATGACCCGGTCTATGTGGAGGAGGACGTGATCCATTATTGCGTGGCCAACATGCCGGCGGCCTACTGCCGGACGGCGACGCAGGCGTTGACCAACGTGACCTATCCCTACGTGGAACTGCTCGCCGACCACGGTCTGGAAGAGGCATGCCGACGACGTCCGGCCCTGGCGGGCGGGGTGAACGTCCAGGCGGGGAAACTGACCTGCCCCGCCGTGGGAGCCGCCCACGGGATGGAAGTGTCCATGCCGGTGCTTTAGGGAGCGCTCGCCCCCGAACCAGCCTGACTTTGAACCGCCTTTTTTGGGCACATTCCTCCTCCCCGTGAACCCAGGATCCTGACCGGCTAAAGGCGGGACTACAAACGGAACAGGGAGCTCTCCATGAACCAAGACCGTAGTAGCCGCCGAGGCCACGAGGTGGAACCTCGCGCAATGCCTCACGACGGAGTCCGCCTCCTGACGTCGGCGGCTACGTCTTCCGATGGTGTCATTCAAGCAGGTTGCCAGTCGGCAACCTGAAGTTGGACCGTCGTGCGGCCCTGGTAGTCGTTGAGTTTCGGGGTGAAGGCCAGGTCGAACTGGCCGACGGGAAGCGACCCCTGGCCCGCGCCCCACCAAACCGCCTCGCAAGTGGCGCGTCCATCCGTGACCCACATCTTCACATGCTGCTTGTCGCTGCCCATGCGCATCAGTCCGCGCTGGTGGGTGACCTGGCGCATGCACAATCGGACGGCGGGATTGCCCATGCCGGTTTGCTGGAGGCGATTGAGTTCGTGGAGGCTTTCCAGGGTCATGTCCGCGGGCGTGACCTCGGCATCCAGGCGGAGGGTGGGCTTGAGATGTTCGGGCTTGAGACGCTGGCGCGCGATGTCATTGAGCCGGTCGCGCAAGGCGGGCACCTGCTCCGGGTCCACGGTCAGGCCGGCGGCCATGGCGTGTCCGCCGTGCTTGAGGAGCAGGTCATCGCACTGGCGGAGGGCCTGGGCCAGGTCGAACCCTTCGATGCTGCGTCCGGAACCGCGCCAGGCGGCCTCGTCCCCGCCCAGCACGAAGGTGGGCCGGTAGAATGCCTGCAGCACGCGGGAGGCGACGATGCCGACCACGCCGATGTGCCAGTTGGAATCGCCTTCGACCAGGACGAGATCGGTGGCGGGATCGAAGCGGGAGCGCACGCGTTCCAGCACCTGTTCGACGATGGTCTTCTCGATGTCCTGCCGTTGCCGGTTGTGCGTGTCGAGTGTGCGGGCGATGGGAAGGGCGCTGGCCAGGTCGGGGGCGAGGAGAAGGTGGAGGGACTCCAGGGCGTCCTCGAGCCGGCCGGCCGCGTTGAGGCGCGGGGCGAGCTGGAAGCCGACCTCGTAACCCGTGATGCGCCGCTGGATGCCGGCCACCTTGCCCAGCGCAAGGAGGCCGGGTCGTTCGGTGCGGTTGAGCCGGTCGAGTCCGGCGTTGACAAGGATGCGGTTCTCGCCGGTCAAGGGGACAAGATCGGCGATGGTGCCGAGGGCGACGAGGTCAAGGAAGGGGCGGATGTCGTATTCGATCTCGGGTTCGCGGTTGTCCGCGCGTCCCTGCTTGAGGAGGGCATGGGCCAGCTTGAAGGCGAGCCCGACGGAACAGAGTTCACGGAAGCAGGGAGAGCCGGGACCGGCGAGCTGGGGATTGACGAGCGCGGTGGCTGGAGGAGGCGGATCGGACACCTGATGGTGGTCGAGCACGATGACCTGCACGCCCCGCTCTTCGAGCCACTGGATGGTGTCGTTGGCATTGGCACCGCAGTCCACGGCCAGGAGAAGCGTGGCGGGGTGCTGAGCCAGGCAGTTCTCCGCGCCGGATCGGCTGAGGCCGTACCCCTCCTCCAGGCGCCTGGGGAGGAAGCACTGGACCTTCCAGCCGAGGTCGGAGAGGAACTGGTGGAGAAGGGTGGAGGCGGTGATGCCATCGACGTCGTAGTCGCCGAAAAGGACCACCGACTCGCCACGTTCGCGAGCCCGGCCTAGGCGCTCGGCGGCACGATCCATGTTGGGGATGAGAAAGGGGTCCTGGAGCTGCTTGAGGCGTGGTTCCAGGAAGCTGCGAACCGCCTCGGGCTCGCTGAGGCCGCGATTGAGCAGGCACTGGGCGAGCAGCGGGGCAATGCGGTGTTCGGCGGCCATGACCTGGGTCACGGCCGGCTGGGCGGGGGCCAGGGACCAGCGGTACTTCATTGGGGTGCCTGAAAGTATTTGAGCAATTCCTGATAGAGCTTGGTGATCGCGGTGACGATGATGCCGGCGCCGAGGCCGAGGTAAACGACCGCGATGATGGAGGCGGCATAGCCGACCCAGATCATGAGGCCGTCCTCCTCCATCATGCTGACGGCCACGAGGAAGATGGCCACGCCGGGGAGGAAATTGGAAAAGGGAATGACAGGCGGAATGGGCAGGGCGAGCAAGGCGGCCATGCCCATGAGGAGCACGGCGTTGCCGACGCGGGCGGCGGGCCAGCCAAGCCATTGGGTCTTGCGCGGCCTGGCGAAGCGCTCGATCCACCGAAGCATTTTCACGCTTCCACCCAGCACCGTGCGCTTGAGGCCCGGGGGCAACGGCTTTTCCCCCATGAACCGGGGCAGGTGCGGCGGCAAGCCCAGGGCCAGACGGATGGCCAGGAGCATGATGACGGCGCCGACCACGGTGCTCAGGCCGGGCAGGGGGATGGGGGTGCAGAAGGGGACCGAGAGGAGGATCATCACCAGGTAAAGCCCGCGTCCCTCCGTGCGCAGCAGAAGTTGGTTGAGGGTCAGATCGCCCGAGACCCCATCCGCTTCCAGGATGCGGGCCAAGCGTTGCGAAAGCGGCTCATGCATGGGGTCGAGCCGCGTCGTGCCGGAAGGCCAGGGCGCAGATGATCACGCAGGGGTGATACACCAGGGGATGGGAGGGGGACGATCAAAAAGACGGGGCGAAAGAGCTCATGAGCGATTGGGCAAATGGGCGAATGGGCGGGATGGCTCTTTGATCACCGCGTCACCAAGTCACGAGGTCACCGGGTCAGTTGTCCGGTGGGCCAATGAGCCAATGGGCCTGCACTGCCGATCCCGCAGTGCTCCTACTGAGCCGCGCTGGCGTTGGCGGCGGCCGCCTGGTCGATGACGACGTTGGTGGAGGCGCGGGGAATCTCGCCCTTGTGCCACCAGAGCACGAAGGCGCTCGCGATGTAGATACTGGAGTAAGTGCCAGTGATGATGCCGACGATGAACGTGAAGGCGAAGTCGTTGATGACGCCGCCGCCAAAGATGAACAGGGCCAGGGCCGAGAGGAGCGTGGTGCCCGAGGTGATGATGGTGCGGCTGAGCGTCTGGTTGATGGCCACGTTCATGACATCCTTGAAGGAGCCGCGCACGCCCAGCTTCAGGTCCTCGCGGATGCGGTCAAAGATGACGATGGTGTCGTTGATGGAGAAGCCGACGATGGTCAGGATGGCCGCCACCATGGGCGCGCTCAACTCGCGCCCGCTGAAACAGAAGATGGCCATGGTCATGAGGACGTCGTGCAGAATGGCGATGATGGCGCCGACCGCGAAGGAGAACTCAAACCGCAGGGCCACATAGACCAGAATCGCGAAAAGGGCCAGGAGGATGGCGATGACGGCGCTGCGAAGGATTTCCTTGCCCACGACGGGGCCGACCTTGTCGATGGCGGTGAGCTTGAACCCGGCGTCGGGGTAGGCGGACTGGAGGCCCTGCATCACCTGTTCGCCGGTTTCGAATCCGGTGGTGATGAGCAGGTTTTCCTCACCGGTGCTGAGGTCCCTTTGGTATTGGATGGCCTGGGAACCCAGGTTGAGGGCGCTCAGGGAGTCGCGGAGCTGGGAGACGCCGACCTTCTGCTGGAACTCGATGCGCAGGGAATCGCCGCCGGCGAACTCGTGTCCGAGCATGGAGGCGCCCCGGCCGAAGATGCCGTAACCGTTGCCTGCGAAGATGAGGACCCAACTGGCGATGAAGGCGGGGAGGGCCCACTTGAGGAAGTCGAACTTCGTGTTGCCGAAGACCTGGAGCAGCTTGATCGACTTGATCTTCGAGGTGTTGACGAGCAGGTCGAAGATGAGGCGCGTCACGAAGAGCGCGGTGAACATGCTGATGATGATGCCCCAGAAGAGGGTGACGCCGAATCCCTGCACGGGGCCGGTGCCCATCTTGGCGAGGATGCCCGCGGTGATGAGGGTCGTGACGTTGGCATCGAGAATGGTGGAGAAGGCCTTGCCATAACCGTGCTCCACCGCGCCGCGGAGCGATTTGCCGGCCTTCAATTCCTCCCGGAGTCGTTCAAAGATGAGGACGTTGGCATCCACGGCCATGCCGATGGTCAACACCACGCCGGCGATGCCGGGCAGCGTGAGCGTGGCCGGCAGCAGGCAGAGCACGCCGAGGAGGATGATCAGGTTCAGGATGAGCGCCACGTTGGCGACCAGGCCGCAGAACAGGTAATACACGAGCATGAAGGCGGCGACGGCGACGATGCCGACGACGGCGGCCTTGATGCCGCTGCGGATGGAGTCGATGCCCAGGCTCGGGTCAACCGTGCGTTCCTCGATGATCTTGAGGGGGGCTTCCAGCGGGTTCTCAAGCACGTTGGCCAGTTCGAACGCCTCGCGTGCCGTGAAGGAGCCCGTGATCTGGCCGCGGCCGCCCTCGATGGGCTCATTGATCTGGGGGGCGGAATAGAGTTCGCCGTCCAGGACGATGGCCAGGCGGTGATGCAGGGTGGTGCCGCTTTCCTGGTAGGGCTGGTACTTCTTGGTCACCTGGCCGAAGAGGAGGGTGCCGTCCGCATCCAGTTCAAAGTGAATTTCAGGCTGGTTGGAGATCGGGTTGCGGGACATGAAGGCCCGCTTGATGTATTTGCCGGTCAGGCCGCTCTCGGGCTGTTTGCTGACCAGGTAGCGCAGGAGGGTCTTGTTGCCGTTGGGAAGCGTTTCTTCCTGGGTGAGAATCTCATAGCCCGGCGGGACGATGCCCTTGGCCACCTGCTCCTCGCTCTTGGGATGCACCATGCGGAACTCGAGAAAGGCGGCCTTCATGATGTTGGTCCGCGTCTTGGCCAGGTCCTCGGCCGAAAGGCCGGGCATCTGGATGATGATGGTGTCCACTCCGGAAGGTTGGATGACGGGCTCGGAGACACCGAGCTTGTCCACGCGGCGGCGCAGGACCTCGACGGCCTGGGACAGGGCGGCTTCCTTGGCTTCCGCCCGCTCCAGGCGGTTGGTGTCCATCTTGACGAGGAACGAGGTTCCACCCTGGAGATCCAGGCCGAGCCGGATGCGCCCGGCGCAGAGCTTTTGCAACTGGGTGAGGGTGTAGTAGGAGGGGTTGCGCTCGGCGGAGGCGTTGATAAAGGGGAAATAGTGAGACACCTCGTTGGTGCCGACGGCTTCAAGCAGGTTGAGGAATTCGCGTTCGGGGGCTTCGGCCTGGAGCTGCTCGGCCTTGGTCACGATGGCGTTGAAGGTCTCGTCCGCCTCGACCGCGCGGCGCTTGAACATCTCGATGACGCTGGAACCCGTCGGGGGGTAGATGGCAAAGAGAGCCCAGGCAACGACAAAGACGACGAGCAGGATTTTCCAGAGATAGGTTCGATTCATGGGGGGTCGGAGTTAAGCCGGAGACTCACCGCTTTTGTCCTTGGCGCGTTCGGTGATTTCCTGAACGGCGGACTTGAGGATTTCCAGCTTGGTGTCGGAGGAGCGGATGGAGATCGACTTGTCCTTGAGGCTGACGACGGTGCCGATGATGCCGCTGGAGGTCACCACCTTGTCGCCCGTGGCGATGGTCTTGAGCAGCTGGGCATGTTCGCGCGCCTTCTTCTGCTGGGGACGGATGAGCAGGAAGTAGAAGATGATGCCCATGAACAGGAACATGCCCACGGTCTGCATCATCTGCCCTTTGGGGTTGGGTTGCGTCCCAGTCCCCTGGGCCAAAAACGCCATATAATGGAGGAAACTCATAAGCAATGTCGCAAATAGAGCCGTTCAATCTAGGCATGCGACATTTTTTAGCAAGCATTTGTTCTGGGGGTGAAAATCCCGGTTTTCAAGGCCTTACCGCCCGGGGTCAGACTTGACTATTTGACTATGAGCCGGGTCCGCGTGTGGGTATGCGACCCGGCTTCACCCGGGTCATAGTCAAATAGTCAAGTCTGACCCCATGTCAGGAAAGGTTCACGGGGTCGATATCCACCGTGAGGCTCAGATCCTCCGGCAAAGTTTGCCGTCGCACGATCTCTCCCAACTGCCGGCTCAGCCGCGTCATCTGCCGCGCCCGCAACAGGATTTGATAACGGTAGAGCGATTCCGCGCGGGCCAAGGGCGCCGGCGCCGGCCCGGCCAGCTTCAAGTCCGGCAATCCGGACAGCCCCGCTTGCAAGGTCCGGGCCAAGTGATCGGCGGCAAAGCGGACCTTGTCCTCGTTGCGGCCCTTGAGCGTGAGCAGGGCCACCCGGCTGAGCGGGGGGTAGCGGAGCTGGCGACGGAACTCCATCTCCTGGTCGTAGAAGCCGGCAAAGTCATGCTGCCGTGCGAACATGATCGCCGGATGGAAGGGGGTGAAGGCCTGGACCACGACTTCCCCCTCGACGTCACCGCGCCCAGCCCGCCCGGCCACCTGGGTGAGCAGTTGGAAGGTGCGTTCCCCGGCGCGGAAATCGGGGATGTGCAGGCTCAGATCGGCGTGGATGATGCCCACGAGCGTGACGTTGGGGAAATGCAGGCCCTTGGCGATCATCTGGGTGCCCACCAGGATGTCGATCTTGCCCAGGCGGAAATCCCCCAGGATCCGGCGGTAATCCTCCTTGCGCTGGAGGGCGTCGGAGTCCATGCGCACCACGCGGGCACCGGGAAAGAGTTTTGCCAGCGCTTCCTCTACCTTCTGTGTGCCGACACCGGCGAAGCGGATGCCGGGATTCTGGCAGCGCGGCTCGGGGCAACAGCGCGGGGCCCCCTGGTTCTCACCGCAAATGTGGCAGACCAGTCGGCCGGCCCGGCGATGGTAGGTGAGGGAGACGCTGCAGTTGGGGCACATCGCGACATACCCGCAAAGGGGGCACTGCATCGAGGTGGCGTAGCCGCGGCGGTTGAGGAAAAGGATCGTCTGCTCGCGCCGCTCCAGGCGCTGGGTGATGGCCTCCTTCAGGGCAAGGGAGAAGAGCGGCGTGCCCTTGTCCTTCCGGTTCTCCCGCCGCATGTCCACCACCTTGACCACCGGCATGGTCTTGTCGTCGGCGCGGCGGGGCATTTCGAGGAGGTGATACTTCCCGAGTTCCACGTTGTGATAGCTCTCCATGGAAGGGGTGGCGGAGCCAAGGACCACGACCGAGCCTTCGCGCAGGCCGCGCAGGACGGCCACGTCGCGGGCATGGTAGCGGGGCGCCTCCTCCTGTTTGTAGGAGAACTCGTGTTCCTCATCGACGATGACCAGGCCGAGCGGTTCGATGGGGGCGAAGATCGCGGAGCGGGCGCCAATCACGATGCGGGCGCGGCCCTGGCGTATCTTGTGCCACTCGTCGTGGCGTTCCCCGGTGGAGAGGTGGCTGTGCAGGACGGCGACCAGCGTTTGGCAGGCCCCGGCGCTGAAGCGCGCCTTGAAGCGTTCCACCGTCTGCGGGGTGAGTGAGATTTCGGGCACGAGCACGATGGCTCCTTTGCCCTGCTGGAGGGCATGGGCGATGGCCTGGAGATAGACCTCGGTCTTGCCGCTGCCAGTGACGCCATGCAGGAGAAAGACCGGCGCGCGGCGGGGCGCGTCCGGACCGGGGTTGGGCAGGGCGGCCGGCGGATGATCGAGGGCGGCCTGGATGGCCTTGAGGGAGGCGGCCTGGTCGTCATTGAGGGGCAGCGGCCGAGTGGGGAGGATGTGTTCGTTGGCGTAGGGATCGCGTTCGGAGATCTGGGGCCCGATGCTGATCAAGCCCTTGTCCTCGAGACGCCGCACGGTGGAGGCGCTGGTCTGGGTGAGGCGGAGAAGTTCCTGGAGCGGGAGCTCGCGCCACTCCTCGATGATGTTCCAGATTTCCGTCTGGCGGCCGCTGAGTTTGGGCGGGTCACCGTTGACCGGCAACGCGCGCACGAAGAGGCATTGGCGCCAGCCCTCCTTTTCGCGACGGACGGCATCAGGCAGGACACTTTTGAGGGCGATCTCGACGGGGCAGCAATAGTACTCGGCGATCCATCGCGCGAGGCTGAGGACGTTGGGGGTGATCATGCCCCGTGCGCCGATCACCTTTTGAATGGGGCGAAGTTGATGCTGGTGGGGAGAGGACTCCACCAGGGCGGTGACCACGCCCAGCACTTCCCGCTTGCCAAAGGGCACCCTCACCCGGCTGCCCACGTCCACCAAGGCGGACAGGTCGTCGGGAATTCGGTAGTCGAATTCCCGGCGCAGCGCGATTTCCAGGGTGACACGGGCGATCACGGCCAGCAGTCATAGCAGGAACCGCGGAGGGGGTCAGGCACGCAGTGGTCCCGGCTGGGCGGAATCCCAGGGCCGTTGACAAAGTCCGCGGGTCGAAGCGTTGTCGCCCCTCGACATACCGGCTTCATCTTGCTCTTACGCTTACTCTTACTCCTACCCTGCGGAGGCGAGTAAGAATACGTCATTCCCCAGACGCTGCTGGGGAAAGAAGGCTGCGCAGCGGGTTGCGACACAAGGTGAGTCAGGGGCAATGAGGGCACCTTTTATCGCACCCCATCAAAGGCCCCTCACCCCTTCCCTCTCCCGGCGGGAGAGGCCTTCGACGAGCTCAGTCGAGCGGAGACCCGTCCACTCCGCGGAGAAAGGCCCCCGCACTCATCCCTCTGGCCCATCCCGGCTCGCTGTTCCCTCTCCCCCCGGGAGAGGGTCAGGGTGAGGGGCCCGGTAAAACGACAACATGTTGGTCGTTCTTTTCGGGTAAAGGGTAAGAGCAGGAGCAAGGGTAAGATGAAACTGGCTGGTCTGATGGCGACAATGCCTCGACTCGCCGACTTTGTCATCAGCCCTGCTCGGGGGTCGGGGCCCGGCGCTTTTTCGCTGGGCATGGTGGGGCAATGTCGGGAGACTTTGCGCGCTTGTGATCGACTGGATTGTCAGGTGGAAGTGGGTGTTGTTTGGCGTGATCGCCCTGGCGGGGGTGGCCGCCTGGCTGGACCATCTTTGGTTCAAACGGCAGCACAGCCAGGACGACGTGATCCTGTTGGCGGCCAAGCGTTACGGCGTGGAGCCGGCTTTGGTCCGGGCGGTGGTGTGGCGCGAAAGCCGGTTCGACCCGGCGGCGCACGGCACCAAGGGAGAGATCGGGCTCATGCAGATCGGCGCGTTGGCCGCGCAGGAATGGGCGGAGTCAGAGCGGTTGGCCGGCTTCAAGCATGAGGATCTGTTCGACGCCGCGCTCAACGCCCGGGCCGGGACCTGGTACCTGGGCAAGATGATCCGTCGTTACAAGGACACCGACAATCCCTACTGCTATGCCCTGGCCGACTACAACGCGGGCCGGTCGCATGTCCTGCGCTGGCTCGAAGGTCCAGCCCGGACGAACAGCCAGGTGTTTCTGGAGCAGATGGACTTTCCCGGGACACGGCGCTACATCGAGTCGATCCTCAGGAAGTACCGAATCTACAAGGAAGAGGAGAAGTAACCGCCACGTGAAGTAACCGCCAGTTGAAGTAACCGCCAGTTGAAGTAGCCGCCGACGTCAGGAGGTGGTTCGTCGCACCTTCCATGCAAAACCACCTCCTGACGTCGGCGGCTACTTCCGTTGGCGTCGACGTTGCTTGGCGGTTACGTCCTCTGGCGTTCACCGGTCGAGGGGGCCGCGGGTGACGCCGAGGCGGTGGTGGAGCTTGAGGTCTTGCCACAACTCGCGCCCGGACATGCGGCCTTCCAGAAGCTGCCGGTAGGCGTCGAGGGTTTGGCGCAGTTCCACGGCGGACTCCACCAGGAACTCGACGCGAAACCTGCGCACGCCCAGATCCATGAGATGCCGGGCATGCTCCGCGCCGGTCTGGGCTTTTGCGTTGAAGAGCGTGTTGCGGCAGCCGACGTCGGCCTTGAGCACGTGCTCCGCCCCGACGCGGTCCCGGAGGCGCACGTCGTGCCGGTCGCAGGGGCGGCCGCAGTTGGAGTAGTCGGTGCCCTTGGAGAGGAAGGCGCAGAAGACGCAGTGCTCCATGTGAAACATGGGCATGTGCTGATGAAGGGTGACCTCGAACCACTCGGCCGGGCAGCCTTGGAGGAGGGACTCCAATTGCTGGACGTTCAGGTCGTAGGAGGCGGTGAGCCGTTCCAGGCCGTGATGGCGGATGAAGTACTCGGCGGTGAGCGGATTGGCGATGTTGAGGGAGAAATCACCGATGCCGGGCGTGTCTCCGAAGCAGGCCAGGTGATCGTAATTCCGGATCAGGTATCCGTCCGGCTCGCTGGACCGGACCTGGTTGAGAATCCATTCCTCGCCGGACTTGAAGATGCGCGGTGGTGCGACGAAGACCCTGGATGAAGGTGACCCGGAGCGCACGCGTTCGACGGCGAAGCGGTAACTCTTGGGGTTCTCGAACTCGCAATAGATATCCGGCAACTGGAGGTCCAGCACGGCTTCAAGCTGGTCCAGGCTTCGGACCAGGGGAATCAGTTGAGGTGATGCCGGGGCAACGCATTCCTGTGCCCGATCGATGCGGCCGGCCTGGCCGGGTGGGACGTCGTTGAGCGTCCAGGAGCGCGGCCCGGCGCGGAGGGCATCCAGGGCGGCAACCAGTTCCCGCCGCATGCGGTTGAGTTCGCTCACGGGCAGGATGAGCCCGTCATCCAGGTCGGCGTCCAGTGTTCCCAGCGTGAACGGCGTGCCACCCAGGCGCCCCAGTTGCCGGTTCAGCAACTCCCGGTCAAGCGGATGCTCAACGGCGGGCGCCAGAGGCATGGCGGAAGTCACGCTGGTCTTGTGTCCTTCCGAATCGCCGGCAGTGACCTGAAGCGGTTCCCCCAGGCGGCCGACCACCCGCAGATGGATGGGCCGACGGTAGCCGGCGGCATCGCTGGCGAACGTTTTGCGCAACTGCCGGTCCAGTTCGGGATCGCTGGTTTTCCAGACCCGATCCCCGGCCTGGACGTGGGCCGGGTCAATGTCGCCGCGGCCGAAGCGAAGCAGCACGTCGCCGGGTGTGGAGGGAATGGGGTCGATGGCGTGGATGAATCCGCCTTCCTCAGGTTGATCGGGGTGGCCGGCGTCGAACACCACGCCGTCCCCGGGCTTGAGCGGGGCGACCAGTTGCATGCGGATGCGGTCGCCCTGGCGGCCCGTGACGCGGCCGAGCAACACGCCGCGCTTCTTGCCGAAGCGGGCATGCACGAGGCGTTGATTGTCGATCCCCTCCAGCCAGCCGGTGTGAAGTCCGCGGGAGAAGGCCATCTCCATGGCGTAGCGGTCTTCCTTCAACGTGGCGGCAGTTTCGGAGGTGTGAAGTCGATCGAGTGCCTCCCGGTAGAGGCGCGTGATGCTGGCCACGTATTCGGGGGTCTTCAGTCGGCCCTCGATCTTGAGGGACGCCACGCCGGCTTCCGCCAGTTGCGGGAGCAGGTCCAGACCGGCGAGGTCCTGGGGGCTGAGCAGATAGCGGCGGTCGCCGAGCGGCACGGGCTGGCCATCGGAGATCAGGTCGTAGGTCATCCGGCAAGCCTGGGCGCATTCCCCTCGGTTGGCGGACCGGCCGCCGAGGGATTCGCTGGTCAGGCATTGGCCGGAATAGGCGACACAAAGCGCGCCGTGGACGAACACCTCGAGGGGAAGCTGCTTTCCGGACGCGCCCAGCGAATCGCGGATGGCGGCGATTTCCCGGATGGAACATTCCCTGGCCAGAACCACGAGTTCACAGCCGAGTTCGCGGGCAAAGGCCACGCCGGCCGCGCTGGTGATGGTCATCTGGGTGGAGGCATGAATGGGCATGTCCGGGGACAGGCGGCGGATGAGCCGGCAAAGGCCGATGTCCTGGACGATCACGGCATCGACCCCGGCCGTGATCAGGGTGCGCAGGGTGTCCTCGGCGGCTTCGATCTCGTCGGCGAAGATCAAGGTGTTGAAGGTCACGTAGCCCCTGACCCCCCGGCGATGAAGGAAGGCCATGAGTTCGGGAAGGTCGGCGCGGGTGAAGTTGCGGGCGCGCATGCGCGCATTGAAATGCTCGAGCCCGAAATAGATGGCGTCGGCGCCATTGGCCACCGCGGCCCGCGCGCAATCCCAGTCGCCGGCCGGGGCCAGGAGTTCGGGGGTGTCAGTCATATAGGTCGTATAGGTCCCATAGAACATAGGTCGTATAAGTCCCATAGGACCTATGTTCTGGTCAGCATGGAGCAGGCGGGGCATGTTTGCCAGTCTATGCGCGTCATGATCGTCGGTTGCGGGTATGTGGGGCTGGCCTTGGGTGCGGCCCTCGCCAAGGCGGGGCACGTGGTCCACGGACTCCGGCGTCAGGCGGGCGGAGCGGAGGACATGGCGGAAGCCGGGATCCGGCCGGTGACAGGAGACGTGACGCAACCCGAAACCCTGGAGCGCTTGCCGGGTCCCTTTGATTGGGTGGCCAACACCGTTTCCTCCGGCAAGGGAGGGCTGGAAGTGTATGAGCAGGTTTACCGGGAGGGGACGCGTAACCTGATCCAGTGGCTGCGGGACATGCCCCTGCAGAAATACCTGCACACCAGCAGCACCAGCGTCTATGCCCAGGCGGACGGGTCGGTGGTGGATGAAACCAGTCCTGCCCAGGGCGCCAGTCCCACCAGCCGCGTGCTCGTCGAGACCGAGCAGCTTCTGTTGAACGCGGTGCGGGATCACGGCTTTCCCGCGGTCATCTTCCGGGTGGCCGGCATCTACGGTCCGGGGCGGGGTTACCTGTATCAGCAATACCTAAAGGACGAGGCGAGGTTGCACGGCGACGGGAGCCGGCTGATCAACATGATCCACCTCGACGATCTGGTGGGCAGCATGGTGATGGCTTTGGAGATGGCGCAGCCCGGAGACCTTTACAACGTGGCGGATGACCAAGCCGTCTCGCAGCAGGACTTCTTCGCATGGTTGTCTGCGCGGCTTGGCAAACCCATGCCGCCGACCGCGTCCTCCGATGAACTGGCGGGCCGGAAGCGGGGCGTGACCCACAAGCGGGTGTCCAACGCGCGCCTGCGCCAGGGCCTGGGGTACCGGTTGAAATACCCGACGTTCCGCGAGGGGTATGAGGCGGTGATGCGGGGGTGAGTCAATGGGGAATGGGCGAATAGGCGAATGGGTGAATGGGTGAATGGGCGGTTTGAGGCTTATTCCCCAATTGGTCTATTCACCCATTCGCCCATTCCCCTACCCCCCCGCCTCCCCCACCGGCGCCCGCGACAGCCGGCCGGCGACCCAGGATTCGGTGATGAGGACGAGAAGGGCGGCCAGGACCAGCCATTGCCAGAGTTTCTGGTTCCGTTCCAGTTCCGTGGCGTGCCAGGCCTGCTTTTCGGCGGCCGTCTGGAGTGGGTCCGGGTCTTCGGGAGGAGTGAGCGGAAGCCCCAGTTGCTCAAGGGTGTCCTCGGGCAGCGGGCTGGTGCGGCTTTCCCGCCAGTCCAGATTGACCGCGAAGGCAGCCGGCGGGGTCGTGAGGATCGTGTAGATGCCGGGCGTGTCGGTTTCGGTGAAGGGCTGGCCCGCATCGATGGAGACCTCGGTCCCGTCCGGGCGCCGGACCTTCCAGGAAGGTTCCTGAAGGTTGTCCGGCGCAGCCACAGTGGAGCCGACCACGTAATGGTCCGGACGAAACGAGAGGGACCCGCTCACTTCCATGAAGGCGAACAGGAGCGGGACAAACTTGGAACTGAGGGCGAGCTGGCTGTCGGCCGGATGCCAGCCAGTGGTGAGGACAAAGAGTTGGCCGTCGCCGACGCCGACCTGCAGCAGGGCCGGGGCGCCATTGTCAAAGGACGCGACCACCTGCACGTCGGGCAGCCCGTTGGTGTCCACTTGTCGAACCTTCCAGAAATGGATCTTGGTGAAGTCATTGAACTGCGGGTCGGCAAAAGGAAGGAGAAGCGGGTGCCGGAAGTCGAGCGACTCGAGCATCGCATAATTCGGAAGGGAAGCTTCGGTGAGGGTGAGGGTCTGGCCGAGCAACCGGCCCAGCGCGGGGGCGTCGTTGGTGGAACGGAGTACGTGCAGCACCGTTTTTCCCGCGTCCAGGAACCGCCGGGCCCGATCCACGGCGTCGCCTCCCGGGCTGCCCGACACAATGAGCAGCCGGGCCTTCTCCAGTGTGTCGGCGGGAAACGGGGCGTCGCCCGTTCGGGCCACGACCTCGATGCGCTGGCCGCCGACGCCCGGGAAGGCGCGGGTGAGGTAGAAGAGGAGGGCGTTGGGATCTTCGGGTGCGTCCAGTCCAAGAAACAAAAGGGGATGGGTCTGGTCCCGGGGCGGGATGAGGAAGTGCCGGTTGTCGAAATCCTGGGGATCTCCCTCCAGCACCAGGGAGGCTGCGGAGGCGGCGTTGCTCGGCCAGGTGAGGGACAAGACCCGGCTTTGTCCGGCGGGCACATACACGTCGATCGGCGGACCCAACGCGGTCTCGCCGTCGATCTGTTTCCATGCCAATTGAAAGCGGTCCTGATCGGTGTCCGAGGCGTTCTGGACACGAATGCGTAAGGTCTCGTCCCGCGCCGCGCCCGGCATGAAAGGTTGGTCGGGCAGGGCTTGAAATCCTGCGTTGCCCTCCTGCTTCGGGGTGAGGGTTTCGAGTCGTAGATGGATGTCGGTTGGCCACTCCATGCCCTGGAGGGCTTCAAGATGGGCCCCGGACTGGAGGTCGCTGAGCAGGATGATCTCGCGGTGGCCGGCGACCTCCTTGGTGGCCTGTTCCTCGAGGCGTTCCAAGGCGGTGACGAGGGCATGGGCGACGTCGGTGTCCCCCCAGCCGGGCGCGGCCGACCTCGTGCGATCGAGGGCCATGGGCATCCGCTCGGATTGCGGCGTGGCGTTCCATTCCTCGAAATCCACCAGCGTGGTGACCTGGCGGGAGAAGGCCAGGAGGGCGACTTCATCCGTGGCGGATGCTCCGAGCAGGTCGCGCAGCCGGTCCTGGGCGTTGTCCCAAAGTCCGGAGCGTCGCATGGACGCGCTGTGATCCAGAAGGACGATGCGCTGGCGAAGGTTGGACCCGGCCGGGTAGGGGGCCATGGGGCGCTGCAGGAAGGGGCGGGCAAAGCCCAGGGCCAGGAGGATGAAGACTAGGCAGCGCAGGAGCAGCAGGAAGATGTTCTCCAGGCGGCTGCGCCGGGTGACGCGCGGCGGGCTCTGCCGGAGGAACATCAGGGAGCTGAAGGGGACCTTCTCGCGCGTGGTGCGGCGGATGAGGTGGAAGAGGATGGGCAAGGCGATGGCCGCACCGCCGAGGAGGAACAATGGGGTGAGGAAGCTCATCAGGCGCGTCGGGTCATGCCGGCGCGGCGCACGCGTCGGCCCTGTTGGGTGCGGGCGCGCAGGAAATGGAAGAGCGCCAGCTCGAGGGGGTCCTGGGTGGAAAGGCGCAGGAAGGTGATGTCCAGCTTGCGGCACGTCTCGCGCACGGATGTCTCGTGGGCGGCGAGCCGTTCCTGATAGGCACGCCGCGCCTGTTGCGGATCCACATAAAGGTCGCGCCCCGTCTCGACGTCGCGGTAGAGCGCGGCCTGGTCGAGGGAAAGATCGATCTCGGCGGGGTCGAGGATCTGGAACAGGAAGATCTCGTGGCCGGCCGCGGCGAGGAGGGCCAGGTGGGCCTCGAGCGTCTCGATGGGAGCGAGCAGGTCGGTGATGAGGACCATCATGCCGCGTTTGCGGACCAGTTCGGTGATTCGTTCCAAGGGCCTGGCCAGGTCGGTGCCGGCGCCCCCGGCCGGTTGCTCCAGGGCGAGCATGAGATGGCGCAGGTGCCCGGTCTTGTGCCGGGCCGGCAGGTAGTCGCGGATGTCGTCGTGGAACGTGAGCAGCCCGACGGCGTCGCCCTGGAGGTAGAGGAAGTAGGCGAGCGTGGCGGCCAGCGTGTTGGCGTAGTCGGTTTTCCGCACGGGCCCGGAGCCGTAGTCCATGGACCGGCTGTTGTCCACGAGCAGATGGCAGCGGACATTGGTTTCGTCCTCAAACTTCTTGATGTAATAGCGGTCGCTGCGGCCAAGGAGCTTCCAGTCCAGGTAGCGCGTGTCATCGCCGGGGGTGTACTGGCGGTATTCAGTGAACTCGACCGAGAAGCCGTGATAGGGGCTTTTGTGGAGACCCGCCCAGAAACCCTCGACCACGACCTTGGCGCGCAATTCGAGGTTGCGGATGGAGATGAGGGTCTGGGGATGGATGAGGTGAGCCGCAGTGGCGGTGCCGCCTGAGGCGCCGGGGGCCGGTGATGCGGTTTGAGCCATGATGCGCGTGCCTGCTGGATCCGGTCTGGAGTTTGCCGCCGAGCACCGGTCAGGGGGCCGCGTCGGATCAGCGGCATTGTAGCGGGGTGAATCCGAGGCGCCAGCCGATAATGGCGGAGCGGGACGGCCCGGGAATGGCTGCTGACAAAGTCCGCTCGTCGAGGCGTTGTCGCCGTCAGACTTGCCGGTATTATCTTACTCTTACCCTTTGCCCGAAAAGAACGACCCATATGTTGTCGTTTTGCAGGGGCCCCTCACCCTGACCCTCTCCCGGGGGGAGAGGGAACAGCATGCCACCCCAGGGTGAAGGGATCAGGGAAGCAGTCTCTCTCCGCGCGGAGGACGGGTCACCCTCTCCCGACGGGAGAGGGCTGGGGTGAGGGGCCTTTGATGGGGTGCGAAGTAGAGTGCTCTGGCCGCCCGTGCCGACGTTTTCAAGCGCCCTGCGGTCCAGCAAGCCGGTGGCCAGGGTCAGGGGGTCACGCGCTTCTCGACCTCGTTGAGGAGCTTCTGATAGGGGCCCTTGGAAATCTTGTAGAGCTTCTGCTCCTCCTCGAAGAAGCCCTCGTCATGATTGCGCACGATGTAGGCGTCCGCTTCGACCAGATGATCGGTGTCGCCAAAACGGCTGATGTTCACCTTGACCCGGACCCAGATGTTATTCTCGAAGAAGCCGCCGTACTTGATCTCGTCCATGGAACTGCCGGGCCGCTCGAAGACGAGGCGGTCCGGGCCCTGGGACACGCCGGGCCGGTAGAGATTCTCCGCAAAGATATCGCGGAGAGCCTGCCGGACCTGTTCGCTGGTGCCGGTGTGCAGCAGCACCGAGGCCATGGAGGCGGATCGAATGGTTTCGCCCGAACGGCATCCGACGAGGACCAGGGCGAGGACCAGAAGGACGGACCCGCCGAGACCGGCGGCCCGGTTCCGTCCGCGCAAAGGCTGACTTGGAAGATGCGTGATCAAATGGATGGCCGCCCATCCAGGGCGGCGCGCGCGCACACTTTCTGTCCCAGGGCAATCGGGAGTCAATAGCCAAGTGCCGGCGGGTTTATTTGGTTTCCTTGCACTCCGCCTTCAAGGAGAGTCGGGGGCATGCACAACGCGGCAATCCGGCCATGGGCCGGACGACTCATGGTGATGATGTGGATGGTCTGGGTGTCCGTTCTTGTCGTGAACGGAGCCCCGCCCGCGTTTCGCGCGGAGGGATGGGACGCGCTGGACAAGGCGGTCGAGGAAGCCATCGCGCAAGGGGACCTGCCGGGCGGCGTGCTCTGGCTGGAACACGATGGAGTGGCGCGCGAGTTGACCTATGGCCGACGGGCTGTGGAACCGGAGCCTGAGCCGATGACTCCGGACACGATCTTCGACGCCGCATCCCTGACCAAGATCATGGCCACCACCCCTTCGATCATGCGCCTGGTGGAGATGGGCAAGGTGGATGTCGATGAACCGGTGCGCACCTACCTGCCCGAGTTTCAGGGCGAGGGCACCGAGGCGATCACCGTGCGGCACCTCCTGACGCACACCTCCGGGTTGCGTCCGGGCTTGAGTCCGACCCCGGCCTGGTCCGGCTACGAGACCGGCATCGCCCTGGCCTGCCAGGAAACGCCCCGCCAGCCGCCCGGAACCGCCTTTCGCTACAGCGACATCAACTTCATCCTGCTCGGAGACATTGTGCGGCGCGCATCCGGAGCATCGCTGGACCAGTTTGCCAGGGAGCAGGTGTTCGAGCCGCTCGGCATGAAGGACACCGGGTTTCTGCCGGATCCGGGCAAGCTGGCGCGCATTGCGCCGACCGAACGAACCAGGGAGGGCGTGCTGCGCGGTGTGGTGCACGACCCCACCTCCCGACGGATGGGCGGCGTGGCGGGCCATGCCGGATTGTTCACGTCCGCCTGGGACCTGGCGCGCTACGCGCGCATGCTGCTGAACCAGGGAAGCCTGGAAGGGGTCCAGGTGTTTCAGCCGGCCACCGTCGGGTGGATGACCACGGTCCAATCCCCGGAAGCCGTGACCGCCAAGCGGGGACTTGGATGGGACATCGATTCGCCTTACTCCGGCCCTCGCGGGGAGTTGTTCCCCAAGGGTTCCTATGGCCACACCGGTTGGACCGGGACCTCGGTTTGGATCGACCCCTTCACGCGCAGCTTCCTGATCTTCCTTTCCAACCGCAACCATCCCACCGAGGACGGAACGGTCGTGGCCTTGCGGAAGCAGTTGGCCACCGTGGCGGCCGGGTTGCTGGCCGACGTGGACTTTGCCGCCTTGGATGGCAAGCTGCCCGATCCCGACCATTATCCGAAGGTGGCCCCGGCGCCGCCCTCCCCGCCGGTGCTCAATGGCATCGACGTGCTGGCGCGTGAGGGTTTCCAGCCGCTCAATAAGAAGCGCGTGGGTCTGATCACCAACCACACCGGGGTGGATTACCAGCGCCGGCCAACCATTGACCTGCTGCACGAAGCCCATGACGTGGAGGTGAAGCGTCTTTTCAGCCCGGAACACGGCATCCGTGGCAAACTCGATGCGGCAGTGGATGATTCCGTGGACGGGCGGACGGGTCTGCCCGTGATCAGCCTGTATGGCGAACGGCGCGTGCCTGAACCCGAGCACCTGCATGACCTCGATGCGCTGGTGTTCGACATCCAGGACATCGGGTGCCGGTTCTACACCTACGTCTCCACCATGACCCTCTGCATGGAAGCGGCCGCCAAGGCCGGGTTGGAGTTTGTGGTGCTGGACCGTGTGAACCCGATCAACGGCGTCACCATGGAGGGTCCGGTCTATGACGGGGCGCCCAAGTTCGTCGCCGCGCATGCGCTGCCGTTGCGCCATGGGATGACGGTGGGGGAACTGGCGAGGATGTTTCGCGCAGAGCGAGGACTGGATCTGACGTTGACCGTGATTCCGGTTGAAGGGTGGCGGCGTGAGATGTGGTTTGATGAGACCGGACTGCCCTGGGTCAATCCCTCTCCCAACATGCGCAACCTGACGGAAGCCATCCTCTATCCGGGCGTGGGGCTGCTGGAGATGGCCTTGTCGGTGGGGCGCGGGACGGACACGCCCTTTGAAGTGTTGGGTGCTCCTTACTTGGATGACCGCACATGCGCCGCCGCCCTGAACGCCGCCGGGATGGGTGGCGTGACCTTCGTGCCCATTCGATTCACGCCGGAGGGGAGCGTCTTCAAAGGCAAGCCCTGCCAGGGCGTTTATGTGGAGGTGACCGATCGGGATGTCCTGCGCGCGGTGGACATTGGCTTGGCGGCGGCGAGCTTTTTGCAGCGGCATCACTCCGGCGACTTCGAGACGAGGAAGTTCAACACCCTGCTTCTGGACCAGGGGGTGTTGGAGCAGATCCGGCGTGGGGTGGCTTGGGAGGAGGTGCGGGAGGGGTGGGAGGCATCCCTGGAAGCCTTCAGGCAACGTCGGGAACCTTTTCTTCTCTATCGTTAACGACTCTCAAGTGCGCGCTTCAAGGCCCCCAGTTCGGCGTGACGAGGGAAAGGTTTGCAGATTTACCCACAAGACATTCACAGCCTGAAAATGGGCCGATCCCGGCGATTTTTGGCATCTCCATGGAATGGTTCAGGCGTAACGTGTTGATGATCGGGATCTAATGGAATTATCAACAGATGTTCATAAATCTCAGCGCTTGGTCATTGCCGGAATAACCACAACTTATTCACAGCCCAACATGGCGGCGAAGTTACGGGGTGGAATGCCGCAGATGCTGCCGCCGTGGGTTCGAAAGGTGGAGGCAGGTTGAAGGTGCGCCGCAGGATGGAGAAGGGGTGAGGTTTGGCGGTGTTGGAAGGGCCTGAAAACCGCTCAAATGAGGGCTTGCCAAGCCCCAGACCCAAGACTAGTCTCTCCCTCCTTTTCATGGGGACCGGTGGTATTTGCACACCGGAGGCATGCGCAACAACGGCTCGGGAAGCGAGCCCTACGATTTTATGTCAGTTAAGATTCGCTTAAAGCGTGTGGGAGCCCGGAATCATCCGGTGTTCCGGATTGTGGTGGCCGACGGCAGGAAGCGTCGGGACGGCAAGGCCATTGAGGAATTGGGGACCTACCATCCTCGCAAGGGTGGGGACAATTTCACGATTGATCTGGATCGCGCCCAGTATTGGATCAAGCAGGGAGCGCAGCCCTCCGCGACGGTGTCGAGCTTCATCAAGAAAGCTGCCAAAGCCACCGCGGCAGTGGCCGAAGAGGCGCCGACCGCCTGACCTCCCCATTCTTCCCCGCCCCATGGAAGCCTTCCTGGAATACGTGGTGAAGCATTTGGTCCGTCACCCGGACGAAGTGAGCATCACCCCCGTGGAACGCAATGGCGTGACCTCCTATGAGGTGCGTGTGCATCCCGAGGATGTGGGGCGCGTGATCGGGCGGGAGGGCATGACGATCAACGCCATCCGGTCGCTGCTCCTGGCGGGGAGCGCCAAGCAAGGTTTGCGCTGCACGATGGATATCGTGGAAGACAGGCCGGCACACTGATTTTTTTTTCACCCGGGCGCCCCATGGATCATGAAGATCGACATCCTCACGCTCTTTCCGTCGATGATGTCGGGGCCGCTCGATGTGAGTATCGTGCAACGCGCCCGTGAGGCGGGGTTGCTCGACCTGACGATCCACGACCTGCGGGACTACGCGCACGACCGGCACCGCACGGTGGATGACAAGCCCTTCGGCGGTGGAGCGGGCATGGTCCTGAAGCCCGAGCCCCTGTTCGAGGCCGTGGAAGCGCTGGCGGACGGGGCCACCCGAGTGATCCTGATGGATCCGGCCGGCCAGCCCTTTGACCAGGCAGGCGCACGCCGGCTGGCTGGGGAGGCGCACCTGCTCCTGATTTGCGGCAGCTACGAAGGGGTGGACGAGCGGGTCCGGGATGCGTTGGTCGATGAGGAAGTGTCGATCGGGGACTTTGTCCTGACCAATGGCGGGCTGCCCGCCATGATGGTGGTGGATGCGGTGACGCGACTCCTGCCCGGAGCCCTGGGGCACGAGGAGAGCGTCCTGGACGAGTCGTTCAGCCACGGATTGCTGGAGTATCCGCAATACACGCGGCCGGCGGAGTTCCGGGGAATGAAGGTGCCGGAGGTGCTCCTCTCCGGCAACCACGCCGAGATTGCGCGCTGGCGTGCCGACCAGGCCCGGCAGCGCACCGCCCAACGGCGGCCGGATTTGTTGAACACAGGCAGCGGGTCCACCCGCGCCAAGTCATAAGAGGAATTGTTATGAGCCAACAGTTGATGGATAAGATCGAGTCGGAACAGCGTCGCGCCAATGAGCTGACGTTCAATGTGGGGGACACCGTGCGGGTGCACACGAAAGTGAGGGAAGGCGACAAGGAGCGCATCCAGATCTTCGCGGGCATTGTCATCGGCCGCCGCGGCCGGGGGCTCAATTCCACCTTCACCGTGCGTCGCATCAGCTACGGCGAAGGCGTGGAACGCGTCTTTCCCGTCAACTCGCCCCTGGTGGAAAAGGTCGAAGTCGAGCGCCAAGGCAAGGTGCGCCGGGCCAAGATCACCTACCTTCGCAACCGCATCGGCAAGAGCGCCATGCTGGTTCCCGAGAAGAACACACGGGTGGACAAGAAGAAGTCCTGAACCGAAAGGCCCGCTGCTCTTTCACCGCCCCGGAACGCGACGCGTTCCGGGGCGGTTTGTTTTTTGGGGCCACCCCTGACGGATCAGTCCGATCGGTCGCATCACCGGTGGGCCCGCATCCAATCGGGCAGGTCCTGCAACGGCACGGTGGCTTCCTCCCGGGTGCGGAGTTGCTTCACCCGCACCGTTTGGGGCGCAATCGGATCGGTCAGGCTTGCCGTGAAGCGGGCGCCCAACTCCAGGGCCCGCTTGAACTGCTTGTCCGGCTTGGTGCGGGTCAGGGGATAGTCCACGGCCCAGCCGGCCTCGCGCAGCTTTTGCATGCAGGCAAGGGAAGCATTGCGGAGAGCCTCGTCCTCGATGAGGAAATAAAGATCAAGGCAGGCGTGCGAGTCTGGCAGCATGCCCCGGCTTCGCAGGAGTTCCAGCAGGACCACGTCCCCCATGCCGAAGCCAAGCGCGGGCAGGTCCACCTTGCCGTGGCTGACCAGCTTGATCAGGTTGTCGTAGCGGCCGCCTCCGGCGATGGCGCGGAACTCACCCTTCCGATCGAACGCCTCGAACACCACGCCGGTGTAGTAAGCCAACCCACGGATCACGCCGTAGTCGATTTGGATGAAGGGTTCCAGGCCACGGCTGCGCAGGTTGCCCAGAATGGCCTCGAGGCCCTCCGTGGCGCGCGCCTCCTCTATGAACCCGCGCACTTCGTCCAGGTCAAATCCAAGGGACTTGAGCTTGGTCGCGCTCTGCTCGGGATTCTCACGCTCGAGCTTGTCGATGATCTGGTAGAACGCATAGGCGTCGGATTCCTTCCCGCCCCGCGTGGCGAAGAACTCGTGCCACGCATCCCGGCTGCTGACCCGGACGAAGAAATCCTCCTCGGAAAGCCCCAGGCTGCGCAGGCTGTCGATCAGGAGGGCGATCAATTCCGCGTCCGAAGCCGGGTCGGTTTCGCCCAGGATGTCGGCATTGAATTGGAAATGCTCACGCAGGCGCCCCTTCTGCTGCCGCTCGTAGCGGAAGAGCTGGGGAATCGCAAACCACTTCAGCGGTTTCTTGTAGTGACGGACATGGGCCGCGACCATCCGCGCGAGGGTGGGCGTCATTTCGGGGCGCAGCGCGATGTCCCGCTCGCCCTTGTCCTTGAAGTTGTAGAGTTGGCCGAGGATCTCCTCGCCGCTTTTCAGGGTGAAAAGTTCCAGCGGTTCCAGCGGTGGACCGTCATACTCGAGAAACCCATAGCGCCGCGCCGTATCGCGCCAGTGATTGAAGATGTGTTGCCGGGCCGCCGCGCTCCAAAGATCGTTGTTCGGGAGCGGCTCGGGATAGAAATCACGAAAGCCAGGGAGACGTTCCATACTCAGGCGCGGGGAGAGTAAACAGAAAAGGCGCCCCTGTCATGTCAACAGGAGCGCCGGTGATTTTGGCCGGAAAGAAAGTTTAGGTTGTGGGCATGCCGCCGGTGGGCGGAGCCGACTGTGGTTCGGATGAGGTCGGGGGTGCTTCAGGTGAGCCTTCTTCTGATTCTGAAGGTTCGCTGGCTTGCCGGGCTTCCGCCGCGGCCAGCGATTCTGCGGTCAACTTCAAAACCTCTTCGCGCATTTCCTTGCCTGGCTTGAACTTAACCACGGCGCGCTGAGGGATGGGAACGTCCGTCTCCGGAGCGTTGGGGTTTCGTCCGACGCGCGCCTTTCGTATTTTCACTTCGAAGACGCCGAAGTTGCGAAGCTCGACTTTATCTCCCTTGGCCAAGGCTTCAGAAATGTAATCCAATGTTTTTTGAACCACATCAAGGACTTGCTGTTGAACCAGACCAGTCTCCTCACTGATCCTCATGACAATATCTCGCTTGGTCATAATGCCCTATAGGTTTGAAGGTTATGGTATGGCACAACCATCGCTTCTTACATCCATAAACCGGCGTAGAGATAGGGTCAAGAGCATAATTCTCAAGGCTTTCCGATAAAAAGCCATCCCGAGACAGCCGTTCCCACGGCGTTTCAAGATGGCTTGCGAAAGGGGGGCGGGGTTCTGCCGGGGCACCCATGGCCAGTCGGCAGAACTGGCTGATAGAGGCTGTTTTAGCTCTCTATAACGTTAATCTCCACAGGTTCGACCTTGATGCCGGTCTTCTCCAGCCATTTGATGGCCGCCTTGATGTCGGGTCGCTGACCCTGCAGCTCGAGGCAGACGATCCCCAGTTCGTCGGTGACGCTGGCCTGGCGGATGTTGGTCACGAGCGGAAACTTGTGGCTGAGCTGCCAGATGATTGGCTCGGTGATGCGTCGGGTGGGATAGAGCAGCCAGAAGCGACGACTTTCTTTGGCGGCCCCTTCCTTGAAGGTGGCCGACTCCCTCTTGGAGGACTTGTTTGCAGCAGGCATGGATGCAGGTTAGCCGCCGGCAATGGCGGGGATGATACTGATTTCGTCGCCTTCGTTCAGGGCCGTCTCCTTGTTCTGGAGGAAGCGAATATCCTCCTCGTTCACATACACGTTCACGAATCGGCGCACTTCACCGGACTCATCGAGCAGGCGCTCGCGGAACCCGGGGAACTTGGATTGCAGCTCTTCGATGGCCGCGCCCACAGTGGCGGCGGTGACCTCGACCACTTCCTCGTTGTTGGTCAGTTTGCGAAGGGGGGTGGGGATGCGTACTGTCTTGGCCATAAGTTTGGTGTCGAAACAGGGTTAGGCTTTAATGGCGGCCGGGTGATCCCTGGCCAGCAGTTCCTCGAACTCGCGCAAGCTGGGCTTGATCTCGCGAGGTCGCGCGGTGTGACCGGCGATGGCGTCGAGGGTCTTCAATCCATTGCCAGTGACACAGAGCACCACGGATTCGTCGGCGGGGATCTTGCCCGAGGCAATCAGCTTGCGCGCCACGCCAACCGTCACGCCGCCCGCCGTTTCCGCAAAAATGCCCTCCGTCTCCGCCAAGAGCTTGATGCCGTCGCGGATTTCATCGTCGGTCACGTCCTCCCCGTGTCCGTCGGTGCCCTTCATCACGCGCAGCGCATAGAATCCATCAGCCGGCGTGCCGATGGCGAGCGATTTCGCGATGGTGTTGGGCTTGACCGGCTTGAAGAAGTCCAGGCCGGCCTTGTGGGCGGTGGTGATGGGGGAGCACCCGGTGGCTTGGGCGCCGTGGATGTGATAGTCGGTCCGGGCCACCAGACCGAGTTCCATGAGTTCCTGGTAGCTCTTGTGGATCTTGGTCAGAAGAGAGCCGGACGCCATGCAGACCACGGTGTGCCTGGGGATCTTCCAGTCGAGCTGTTCGACAATCTCGAAGCCCATGCTCTTGGAGCCCTCGGCGTAGTAGGGGCGCATGTTGACGTTGACAAAGGCCCACCCATACTTGCCCGCGATCTCGGCGCACAGCCGGTTGACCTCGTCGTAGTGGCCTTTGATGCCAACCACCTTGGCTCCGTAGATGAGGGAGTTGAGGATCTTCCCGTGCTCGAGGTCGGCCGGGATGAAGACATATGCCTCCAGGCCAGCGGAGGCGGCATTGGCCGCGACGGAATTGGCCAAGTTTCCCGTGGAGGCGCAGGCGACCGTCTCAAATCCCAGCTCGCGCGCCCGGCTGAGCGCGACGCTGACCACCCGGTCCTTGAAGGAGAGGGAAGGGTAATTGACGGTGTCGTTCTTGATCCATGCCTCGCGAATGCCCAGGGCCTTGGCCAGTCGATCGGCCTTGATGAGGGGGGTGAAGCCCACCTGCATCCCGACGGTGGGATCCTTGGCCACCGGAAGCAGTTCCCGATAGCGCCACATGCTCTTGGGGCGGGACTGGATGGCCTCGCGCGTGAAGGACTTGCGGATCCGGTCGTAGTCATACACCACTTCCAGCGGACCGAAGTCGAATTCGCACACGTGCGTGGCCTCAAGGGGGTATTCGCGCCCGCACTCGCGGCACTTGAGCGCCCTCATGAATCCTTGCTGATCTTGCATAGCCTGTTGTTCCTTTGCCGGCTGATTACTCCACCGTCGGGGAAGGCAAAAAAACCCCTTCCCACCACGTGAGAAGAGGTTTCTAAATGGACTGCGCTCTTCTCATCTTACCCGCGAGCCGCCGGGGCGACTCGGGCTGGATTTGGCACCTGGTCATCGAAGCACGCGACTTCAACCGGTTGCCGTGGCGTCATTGGGCCAGTCCCTCGACCACTCTGGATGAGCTCCGTCTTATCAACGGATGCGGATATATTGATGAGTAATAAGGTCCCTGTCAACCGGTTTTTTGACGGGTTGCTAGCCGATCTGGGCCTGGTATTCCTTGGCGCTGAGGAGGCTGTCCAGTTCGGCGGGTTTGGACAGCTTGACCTTGAAGAACCATCCGCCGGCGTAGGGCTCGCCGTTGACCAGCTCGGGTTGATCGACCACGGTCTGGTTCACCTCGGTGACCTCACCGCTCACCGGCGAGTAGATGTCGCTGGCCGTCTTGACCGACTCCACCACGGCGCAGGCTTCCCCGGCGCGGAGGGTCCGACCGGGTTCGGGCAGCTCGACGAACACGATGTCCGTCAGTTCCTGCTGGGCGTGGTCGGTGATGCCGATGGTGGCGATGCCGTCGGCCACGCGCACCCATTCATGAGACTTGGCGTATCTGAGTTCGGACGGGATGTTGGCACTCATGGCTTGGCAAATGACTGGCGCGCAGTGTGGCAAACCGAACGTGGCATCACAAGGGTGGAATGCGGCGCGTCAAGAGGCGGGGGTGGGCTCTTGAAAAAGTTGGCACGGGCGCCTGTGGCACAGGGTCTTGCTCTTGCTCTTGCTCTTGCTCTTGCTCTGCAGAGGCGAGTAAGAGTAAGAGCAAGATGAAACCGGCAGGTCTGATGGCGACAACGCCTCGACTCGCCGACTTTGTCAGCAGCCTTGGGAGGCGGGGGTGGCCGGCTTGTAGATCGGCTTGCGGACGACCTCTGCGGCGAAGCGTTTGCCGCGGATCTCTATGGCGATCGGAGTGCCGGGCTTGGCCAGGGCGGCCGGGACGAAGCCCATCCCGATGCCTTCATTGAGGCAGGGACTGCGCGTGCCACTGGTCACCTCTCCGACGGGTGAGGACCCCGTTGCGGCGTCGGCGCTCCAGATGGCGTAGTGCGGCCGGGGAGGGGCGGCCTTCTCGCGCATGACAAACGCCACGCTGCGCCGCTTCAGTCCGGCCTCCTTTTGCTCGGCCATGATGTCGCGTCCGGGAAAGGGGCCCTTGTCGAGGGCAACGAAGAAACCCAGGCCTGCCTCGATGGGGGTGATCGACTCGGTGAGCTCGTGGCCGTAAAGGGGATAACAGACCTCGGTACGCAGGGTGTCGCGTGCGCCGAGGCCGGCAGGTTGCAGCCCATGAGCCTGGCCCACGTTCATGAGGCGGACCCAGATGGCTTCGAGCGCCTCGGCGGGGGCAACGACCTCGAAACCGTCCTCGCCCGTGTAACCGGTGCGGGCGATGTAGAGGGTGCTGCCTTCAAAGACGAAAATGCCGACCTCGTTCTTGGTCAGCGCGGAAATCCGGTCCACCAACCTGCCTCCCAGGCATCCTCCCGGCAGGGCCTTGTCGATGATGGCGGCTACTTTCGGTCCCTGGATGGCGATGGCCCCGAGTTCATCGGAGACGTTCCTGAGTTGAAGCCCGCTTTCGACCGGCGCCATGTCGTATTGACCCTGGAGCCAATCCCAGTCTGCCTCGATGCGCGAGGCATTGACGATGAGGAGGAACTTCTGGTGTTCGAGGCGATAGACGTAAAGGTCATCCACCGCCCCCCCCTTCTGGTTGCACATGAGGGTGTACTGGGCCTGGCCGATTTCCAGCTTCCGGATGTCGTTGGTCAGCACCTGGTTGAGAAACTCTCCGGCGCCCGGGCCGATGGCGATGAACTCGCCCATGTGCGCGATGTCGAACAGGCCGGCCGAATGGCGGACCGCGAGGTGCTCCTCCACGATGCTGGAGTACTGCACCGGCATGTCCCAGCCTCCGAAATCGACAAATCGTGCGCCAAGCTTCTGGTGAAGCCCATGCAGGGGCGTGTGTTTGGGGGACGTCATGGCTGCGCCGGAAAGGTAGCAGGTTGCCGGGACCCGTCAATCACCGCCGTGGCGTGACTTCAAGGCGCCATGGCTGCTGACAAAGTCGGCGAGTCGAGGTGTTGTCGCCATCAGACCTGTCGGTTTCATCCTGCTGAAGGGCTCAGGGTTGCGAGCCGCGTCCCCGCCGGGGCTGCGTCTTGGCCTCGTTGAGGTGACGGTTCACCGCATTGAGATAGGCGCGGGCGCTGGCCTCGATGATGTCGGTACTGGCGCCCTTGCCCGACACCAATTCCTTGTTCCCGAAGTCCACCTTGACGGTGACTTCGCCCAACGCGTCCTTGCCCTGCGAGACGCCACGCAACGAATAGTCCATGAGGCGTCCCTGCGTGTGGGTGAGCCGATCGATGGCTTTGAGGGCGGCATCGACGGGGCCGTCCCCGGTGCCGGCGTCCTGGTGGGATTCGTCCGCGCCCTTCTTGCTCGAGGCGCGGGTGAGCCGGACGGTCGCGGTCGGCACGGTCTGGTTGCCGCTGGAGACGCTCAGGTATTCGAGCGACCAGGTTTCCGGGACCTCGGTGATGAGCCCTTCCACCAGCGCGCCCAAGTCTTCGTCATAGACGAACTTCTTCTTGTCCCCCACCTCCTTGAACCGGCTGAAGATGGCTTTGACATCGGCTTCGGTCAGCTTGAAGCCGAGGTGCTTGAGGCGGGCGGCGAGGGCGGCGCGTCCGCTGTGCTTGGTGAGCGGCAGCTCGGTCTGGCCCCAGCCCACCTCGCGCGGGTCCATGATCTCGTAGGTCTCGCGCTTCTTGAGGATGCCGTCCTGGTGGATGCCGCTGGAATGGGCAAAGGCGTTCTCGCCAACGATGGCCTTGTTCCGCTGCACGTCCAGGCCGCTCATGCGGGCGACCAGGCGGGAGGACTTGACGATCTCACGCGACTGCACGCCGCAGGTGTGGCCCTTGTAAACATCGCGCCGGGTTTTCAGGGCCATGACCAGTTCCTCGAGGGAGGCGTTGCCGGCGCGTTCCCCGATGCCGTTGACGGTGCATTCCACCTGGCGGGCGCCGTTCTCGATGGCGGCCAGTGAATTGGCCACGGCGAGGCCTAGGTCATTGTGACAATGGACGCTGATGACCGCCTGGCCGGACTGGAATTCCGGCACGGCCTCGTGCAATTGGCCAATGAGCGCGCCGAACTGGTCGGGCACGGCCCAGCCGACGGTGTCCGGGATGTTGATGGTGGTGGCGCCGGCGGCGATGGCAGCCTGGCAGACCTGAATGAGGAAGTCCGGCTCGGTGCGGGAGCCGTCCTCCGGGGAGAACTCGACATCCTGCACGAAGGACCGGGCTCGTTTCACCCCTTCGACGGCGAGGCGGATGATCTCACCCTGCGCCTTACCGAGCTTGAACTCGCGGTGGATCTTGGAGGTGGCCAGGAAGACATGGATGCGGCCGCGGCGTCCGGCGGGCTTGATGGCCTGGCCTGCGGCGTCGATGTCGCGAGGGACGCACCGGGCGAGGCCGCAGATGGTGGGGCCCTTGATCTCCCGGGCGATGGTTTGCACGGACTGGAAGTCGCCGTCGCTGATGACCGGGAAGCCCGCCTCGATCACATCCACCTTCAGGCGTGCGAGCTGCCGTGCCACCTCCAGCTTTTCGCGGAGGTTCATCGAGGCGCCGGGGCATTGCTCGCCGTCGCGCAGCGTGGTGTCGAAGATGATGATGCGGTTCTTTTCTTTCATGGTGTCTGGCTGTGTTGTGGCGGCGGGGTCCGGTTTTGGCCACAAAAAAACCCCACCGCCGGGTTTGGCAGTGGGGTTGGAAAGTTCTTCGTTCGCCTCAACACCCCACGGCCGTCCTGCCAAGCAGCAGCGCTTCCAGATCGAGCAGTAGGGTGGTGATGTTCCAACTCACGGCGCGAACTCTAATGAACCGGGCTGCCCGGGTCAATCGTAAACTGGGTCAAAATACCTGACCCCTATTAATGGCAGACCCGGCGGATCAGTCATGCGAACGCATGCACCATTCGGGATGGCGGCTGTCCCTTTCAGGCCAGAATCGTTCTTGAAGCCAGGTGGTGGTTCCCCTAGCATCGAAGGTGGGCCATGCGGTTGTGCGTTGCTCTGCACCAGCGAGTTTGAATGAATAAAGTTGATCCAGACCCGGGCGAGATTTCCCCCAAGACCCGAATCGAACAGGCGGAGGCGCGCACCGAACAGGCGGAGACTCGCACCGAGCAGGCCAGAACGCGCACCGAACAGGCGGAGACCCGCACCGAACAGGCGGAGACCCGCACCGAACAGGCGAGGACACGAACGGAACAAGCCGAATCGCATTCAGAGCAGGTCGAAACGGTGTTGGAACGGGTGCTTCTTCATCGACCCAGATCGCCTCAGCCTCTCCCCGCACTCCTCCAATCGACTTCCTCCGGGGATGACGCCGCCGACCCGGCCAGCCTGCTTGCAACATTGACCGGGCGGCAGCGTGAAATCCTCCAACTGATTGCCGAAGGTAAGAACACCAAAAGCATTGGCGTGCGCCTGCAAATCAGCCCTAAGACCGTCGAGTACCATCGCATGAAACTGATGGAGGCTCTGAACGTCCATGATGTTCCCGGGTTGGTCCGGCTTGCTGTGCGTCTGGGCATGATACCCATGGACACCTGACCCATGGGCCCTCATGGCGTGATGTCGGTCGTGCGATAGAAGCGCATCGGGAAGCCCGTTGCGCTCGTGTCGATGAATGAAACCGTGCCGTTGGTTCCGAGGGTCACCTCACCGATGAGCGTCCAGGCCATGAAATCCGAGGTCGCTTCGACGCGATGCCGATGGCCGATCAATCCGCGCACCGTCACGATCACCTGCAAAGTGGGGGAGACGACGATGTTCACGCCGGAAAGTCCCGGAGTAAAACTGACCTCGTTGGAAGTTTGGCTCTCCAGTCCGCTGGCGTTGTAGGCGGTCACCACCATGTAATACGTTACGCGGCTCTCCAGCCCCGAGATGACATAGGAGGTCACATCTCCCATTGTCACGCTGGTCGTATAATTTCCACTCGAGGTGCCATAGTGGAGGCGGTATCCGACGACCAACTCCTCGGGCGGGTTGGGATCCCATGACAACATCACCCTGTAGCTGCCGGGAACATGATCGCCGAACGCCTGCCCGGGCTGGAGCATGTTCGCGAACAATCCCAATGCGAGCACCGCTGTGAGGTTCATGGATCGCAGGGGCCGGTGCCATGCTCCTTCTCCTTGATCACGGTCAACCATCCATTCGATAACTGAGTGCATGCACTACCGTTAGGGCCCAATCGCTGGGTCCGCGACTAGGAGCTTCCTTGGCCACACTGGGAAACCCCTTGGCCACAACCAGTCCAGAGGGTGACCCTTATGCAGCCGCAGCAACCGTTATTCCCCCTTGAGCAAATCCGCCTTCGCGGAGCGGGGGCGGACGCGGTTGGGCAGGGGCTGGCCGGTCTCGCGGTCGAACTCGTCCGGGGTGCGCCGGGGGGGCGCGGTGTCCTTGGTCAGGATCTGCCAGCCGTTCAGTTCATTGCGGAACTGGCGCAGGACCCAGGCGAACTTCTGGTCGGCGGCCAGGTTCTTCATCTCGAAGGGGTCGGCCTCCAGGTCGTAGAGTTCCTCCGGCGGAATGGGGAGGCGAAAGCAGAGGCGCTGCGCCACGGACAGTTCCCCGACATTATGGAGCCGCCGCATCTCCCTGTAGGTGGGACTCCGCACCACGTCGGCGGGCGGCGTCTTGGGCAGGTCAGGATAGAAGTTGCGGATGTACTTGAACCGTTGGCTGCGAATGGCGCGGCCGTAGGCTTCATAGTCGTGCCAATGCTTTTCAGCATGGACGTAGCCGCGAATCTTGGTGGTGGGATCGACCAGCAGCATGCGGATGCTTCGCCCAGGCATGATGGATGGCTTGGGCAGTCCGGCCGCATCCAGGAACGTCGGCGCGATGTCCACCGTGCTGACCAGGCTGGCGCAGGTCTGGCCGGGCTTGACATGGGCCGGCCATCGCACAATCCAGGGTGTCTTGATGCCGCTGTCGTAAAGCGTGGTCTTGTCGCGGGGAAACGGGCGGCCGTTGTCACTGATGAAGAGGACCAGGGTGTTGGTCGCAACGTTCTGCCGGTCGAGTTCATCGAGCACCTGACCGACATAACCGTCCAGCCGGCTGATCTCATCGTAATACTGGTCGAAGTCCCGACGCACCGTCGGGGTGTCGGGGATGTAGGGGGGCAGGACCACATCCCCGGGAGCGTGGGGACGGGGGATGATGTTGGTCTCATAGCCGCGGTGGGGATCCAACGAAGCCAGCCAGAGAAGGAAGGGCCTGTCTCGCGGTCGCTCGCGCAGGGTCGCGATCCAATCCGCGCATCCGCTCCGGGCCGCGCCGTCCGGAATCGCCTTCTTGTCGGCGGCATCGCCCTTGTTGCCGGCTTGAAGTTGGAAGCCTGACACGTCGGCCGGCTTGACGACGTCAAACCGGTCCTTCACGGCCTCGCCCAGATGCCATTTGCCTGCGGCCGCAGTCCAGTAGCCGGCCGCCTTGAGCTTTTCCACGAACGTGACCTGCCCTGCCGGCAGCGGCCAGTGCAGTTGTTCCGCATCGGTCTGGTGCGGGTATTTTCCCGTGAGGATGCTGGCCCGGCTGGGGCTGCATGAGCTTGCGGTGACAAAGGCGTTGTCGAAGCGCATGCCCTCCTCGGCAAGCCGCTGGAGGCTGGGGGTCCGGAGGTGGGGATGTCCATAGGGCTGGCTGTCGTCCCACCCCATGTCGTCGGCGATGATGAGCACGAGATTCGGACGGGCATCATTCACGGCGCCACGCGCCTCCGGCGGGCTGGGCAGGAGCGTGGCGGCGAGGAAAAGGCATCCTGCGGACATCCAACGTCGTCGGTTCATGGGGACAGGTTCCTATCAGGTCGGGGCGTGAAAGAAAAGTCGCAAGGCACCCGTGCCTGGCGGCGGGGCGTGATTGGAAATGGGTGACCAACTAAATGCAATGCGGCTGCAAAATGTCATTGCCCGGGCGCTACGGGGGAACGAAGGCTGCGCAGGGGGTTGGGTCACAAGGTGAACCATGGGCGAGGAGAGCATCATACATCGCGCCCCATCAAAGGCCCCTCACCCCAACCCTCTCCCGGTGGGAGAGGGAGCCGCACGCCCCTTGGAGGGTACGGGTACAGATCGGAAGTCTTTCTCCGCGCGGAAGTCGATACTCCCTCTCCCCCCGGAGAGGGTTGGGGTGAGGGGCTCGGCAAAACGACAACATAGGGGTCCTTCTTTTCGGGCAAAGGGTAAGAGCAAGAAACGCCCATCGTACTCTTTTGGGGTCACCCCCACTTAGTCACACCCCTTGCCGCGATCGGCATTCACACCAGGGGCAGGAGCCAGGCGGCCAGCATCACCACCAACAGTCCGGTCAGCCCCATCAGGCTGAGCAACGCGGAAAAGGAGCGGAACGTTTCCGGCAGGGTCAGGCCGCTGAGCTGGTGGATGACCCAGAACCCGCTGTCGTTCATCCAGGGAAACGGCTTGGAACCGCATCCGATGGCCAGGGCGAGATACACGGGGTGAAAGGCGAGCTGGCTGCTCATCCCTCCCAACATGCCCACCGCCGTGATCATGGCCACGGTGGCCGAGCCCTGGGCGGTGCGCACCAGTGCCGTGACCAGAAAGGCCAGGGGCAACAGCGCCACCTGGTAGGCCTCGGCCAGTTCGCGAATGCGCTGGTCGATACCGGTTTGTTGCAGCACGCCGCCCAGCGCGCCGCCCGCGGAGGTGATCAGAATGATCAGACCGGCCGAACCCAGCGATTGACTGACCAACTCGGACATCCCCGGCCGGCCGCCGCCCCTTGACCGATGGGTGACCCACAACGCCAGCACGGCGGAAACCGCCAGCGCCACATTGGGATTTCCCAGCGTGTGCAGGCAGGTTTGCAGGACCGCCAGCGCCGAAGGGGCGCCCGCGCCTGCGGCCGCCGCGGATACCTGTCGCAGGATGGTGCCTCCCGCGATCAGCACCACCGGCAGCACGATGGGAAGGAGGGACAATCCCAGTCCGGGCAGTTCGGCATCGGACTTCGAAGCCATGTCCGTGCCCTTGTCCATGCCTTCCGCCTGCCCGTGTGTTTCCCGAAGGGGTACCGGCCAGCGCCGGTTGGCCCAGCGTGCATAGACCCCGCCGGCCAGCACACAGATGGTGCCGACCGCCACCCCGCCCAGGATCATGGTGCCGAGGTCCACCTGCAGTTGGCTGGCGACATAGAGCGGGCCGGGCGTGGGCGGCACCAGCGAATGCGCCATGGTGGCGCCGGCGATGATGCTCATGACGTAGAGCCCATAGTTGCGTCGCGTCCGGGCCGCCAGCGCCCGGCCCAGTGGGATCATCAGGTAGAACACGGTGTCGAAGAACACCGGGGTGCCCAGGATGAAACCACTGGCGGAGAAGCCCGCCGGGGCGCGGGCCTCGCCCGTGAGGCGCAGGGACGAGCGGACGATGCGTTCGGCGGCACCGCTGTGCACCAGGCAACGGCCGATGATGGACGCCATCGCGATCAGGATGCCGATCTTGCCGCATGTGTTGCCGAAGGCGCGGGTGATGCGTTTCCCACTGGTCTGCTTGAGGAACTCCGATGTGGCCTCCGGCGACATGTCATGGCTGCGGGCATACGCCTCGAGGTTGGCGCGCGGCGTGAGCAGGGCCACGACCATCGCGGCAAGCAGCAAGGCCAGGAACGGATGCAGCCGGAGGGCGAGAATCCCGCCCACCACCGCCAGCATGCCGCATGACACTATCCAAAGCGGATCCATGAATGGGTGAGGTGGGCAGTGAATCACGCGGGGGAGGAGGTGGGAAGGGGAAAGTGGGTGACCCGATGGCGTAGGAGTAAAAGTGTCGCATTCCCCAGGCGCTGCTGGGGAATGAAGGCCGCGCAGCGGATGGCGACACGAGGTGAACGATGGACGACGAGAGCACCCCACATCGCACCCCATCACCGGCCCCTCACCCCTGCCCTCTCCCGCGGGGAGAGGGAGGCCCGTCCTCCGCGCGGAGAGAGGCTGCTGCCCTGAACCCTTTACCCTGGGGTGGCATGCTGTTCCCTCTCCCACCGGGAGAGGGTTAGGGTGAGGGGCCCGGTAAAAACGACAACATGTGGGTCGTTCTTTTCGGGTAAAGGGGAAGAGTAGCAGTAAGAATTGCTATCTTGCTCTTATCCGCCTGCGCCCGCCCCATTCTGATGACCCCAGCTCATTTCCGAATGCCCCCGTTGGCCTGGTTGCCAATTCTCCCACTCACTCACCCCCGCCTCACGGCGTCAGCCACTCGCTCTTCCATCCCTTGCCCGACCAGACAAACCGGACGCGACGGTGCGCTTCCCGGTCGAGGCGGAGGAATTCCAGGGTGTGCACGGTGCATTCCAGGAGGGCGAAATGTTGGTGACCCGGCTCGGTCAGGTCACGGTCCGGCTCCCGGCCGTGCAGTGAGGGTGGCCAGGCGTCTGCTGGACGACGAAGCACGGTGCCGGGAGCGTGGCGCGTGAGGTAGCTCATCCGGCTCGGCAACGGCGTTTGGCGCCAGGCGGCCAGTGCGGCTTCGTCCAGATGACGAAGGCGGGCGCGGGCGGAAGCCAGGATCTGCACCCGTTCGGCGGGGTGATAGAAATGCCATTGCACGCCGGATAGCCGCCGGATCTGGGCCGCCTTGGGAGAGCGGAGGTCGGTGTGGCAGACAAGTAATCGGCGGTCAGGGAGAACCTCGCGCAGGATGACTGTGCGGATATGAGGGTGGGTGTCGCCCGCCGTGGCAAGGGCGGCGGTGCGGAAGGGATGGTCGAGCCGGCGTGTTCCCGCCTCGAGCGCTTCCCAGACTTGGCGCAGCAACTGCCGGCGGTTATTCACGGCCCAGTTCACGCGCGCGGCTTGGCTTCGTCGGCCCGGTACTTCAGCACCTGGACCGTTTCCAATGTGACCAGGCCTTTCTGGGCAGGCAATTTCATAACCGGGCAGTGCGTCCATCGGCAGCATGCCATGGGACGGGGCCAAGGCGACCCAAAAAAAGTCCACTCCCCCCGACCTCGCAGGGCACTTGACAACGTCGGCGCCGGCGGCTGAGGCCCAGTCTGCGCGGCGGGTGGTCGCACAAGGCGAAGCAGCGCAACGAGAGCACCCTATATCGCGCCCCATCAAAAGCCCCTCACCCCATCCCTCTCCCGCCGGGAGAGGCCTTCGACGAGCTCAGTCGAGCGGAGACCCCTCTTCCGCGCGGAGAAAGGCTGCATCACTGATCCCTACACCCAGGGGTGGCATGCTGTTCCCTCTCCCCCCGGGAGAGGGCAAGGGTGAGGGGCCCGGCAAACGACAACTTGTTGGTCGCTCTTTGTGGGTAATGGGCAAGATGAAGCCGGCGGGTCTGACGGCGACACGGCCTCGACTCGCGGACTTTGTCAAAGCCCCCTCCGACCTCGCGTGAGGCTCACGCTCGAGCGTGAGATTCTCACGCACCGGGCTGACTTGCGTCGAGGAGTGCATCGTGGGACGCCCGAGGCGGGGATGCACCATATCCTTGGCAACAACGTGGTTTCCCTGAGCTTTTCCCAATCCACGATGCCTCTGGCACCCGCCTTGCTAAAGACATCGCAACCACCAGTTTTGAGTGCAATGGCCGGAGAGCAGACGAGTTCCGGCAGCCGAAAGGCGACCCATGGACGACCGGCAACAGTCCAGTTGGAAACTCCCGGCGCCACCGCGCAGCCCAGGCGCCATATGTTCCGACCACCACGCGAAACGCCGCCCCTTGTGCCCGGTCTCCGGTCGCGAGGAGCGCGCCTTCGTCATCCCCATCCGCACCCGACGCCATCGACCGGGTCGCGACGCCTCTCGAGCCTTCAACCCCGCGCGCTCATGATCTCTCGCCATGGAGGCAACCCCGGTCCGCAGCGGATCACCCTTCCACGCCCATGCAAGAGGCTGTTGTCAGATGTGGATCCCACCCGGGTGAATCCGCTGCCGGCCGGCGTGCCTTTGGTCTGGGGACCTACTTTGGTGCCGGGAGGGGGAATGGTTGCCAACGTCTCGTGCCGGACCTGCCGGCGGCACGGGGCCGAGGCGGTTATTCCTTCTTCCGGCTCATGCTGAGTCGTCAAGGGGTGGTGCGCCGCAGCCGGTAAAACGCCGGGGCGTTCGTGGCCCCTCCATCTTCCAGCGTCTGGAGATGGTCATTCCCCGCCACGGGCCCTGCCACGGTCGTCCAGCTTGCCGCCTCACCCAGTTGACTCGTCCGTTCCAGGTAATAACTGTGCCCGGGGTGTGTGCCGAAGGAGACCTGCATGCGATCCTCCAGCCTCGACCACCGCGCGATGGTCAGCCCGGCCTGGAAGTGAAGGTGGAACAACTCCGAAGGCGTGTGGATCGGGCCGCCGCCAGTCCCGTTGCGGGAGCGGTCCAGCAGGCGAACCCCCAGACTGTACAGCCCAGCCCGCGATGCCGTGAAACTGCGGCCATGGATGTGTCCATAGGGATCGTCCCCCGGCAATCCCTCGCCCTCGCTCAGGTCGAATCGGTTCGTGCCGGACAGGTCGCCGGTGTCCAGAGTGAATCGCGGGGCGGCGTCCCCAAACTCCCAGAAACCCAGTTCGCCATCCTCGGGTCCCTCCAGGGAGACCATCTCCAGTTCCAGAAAGCTGCCCAGCGCCGCGTGCCCGAAGGCGGGGCCGCCTGTGTTGATGGTCGCCGGCAGCGCCGTGAAGGTGATGCCGCCCTGGTAAAGGCCCGCCTGGACACCGGCGTTGGTGAAGCTGAGCGAGACGACATAGCCGGAGTTGGTGACGAAGTTGGCTCCGTTCACGAAGTAAAGCTGCGCGCCCTGCTCCGTGCTGTAGGCCCCGGCGTTGAGATGGGCATGCTGGGCCTGCGCCGACAGTGCGGACAGGCCCAGCACACTACACCCCAGACCAATCCATCGTTGGAGGCAACGACGACCGGTGTTTGCTTGCCCCCGGTCAAGTAAGGACAATGTGTTCATGACCGACTTCCCCCAAGCCATCGCCCTCCCCGCAACCCCAACACGCCGAGCCCCAGCAGGACCAGCGCGAGGACGGACGGTTCCGGGATGGTTTGGAAGTTCAAAAAGTGCGTCTCGGACGGGGTGTGGAAGGTGCGGGAGATACGACTTGGTTTCATGGGTCGGTTGTTTTGTGGAGATTGAGATGGAGTGAATGCGGACGTTCAAGGGTTGCCAGAGCCAGGGGCGGGATGTCCGTCAGGCCGGATGAAGCGCGAACCGGTTTCCTCCAGCATCGGCTTCACCTCGTTCCAGGACACGGCGTCCACACGCCAGTCGGCGAACAGGTAGTTGGCTCGCGACCCGTGTCGGCGCGCGGCGACCTGGCCGGAAAAGGCGACGGGGCCGTAGCCGCTCGTGGGGTCGGCGAAGTGGAAATGATCCGAGCCTTCAAAGGTCTCGTGGCATTCCCCGATGAAGAGGGTTTCCGAGGGGTCCCGCAGGCTCGTGATCTTGTGAAAGTTGGCGTCCGGAGCCCCGAAGGGATGCGGCGTAAGCCAATCGTTGATGGCATAGCTGTAGAAGCGACGGTCATTTTTGTCGTCGGGACAGCGATAGAGGATGGTCCCGCCGGCATAGGGCTGGAGGGACCCCAGCCAGGAGCGGCGCGTGTGCTGGGACTCCGGCAGCGCGTCCTCGTGGTCGTCGGCATAGAGCGCGGCGGCCAGGCCGATCTGCTTGAGGTTGTTCATGCACTGGATGCGTCGTGCCTGCGCCTTCGCACGCGCCAGGGAGGGCAGGAGAAGCGCGGCCAGGATCGCAATGATGGCGATCACGACCAGCAGCTCGATCAGGGTGAACCCTTTTTTCATGGCGAACAGAATTGAGCCTGATGATGGCGCGGACTTGGGAACCAGGACACGATGCTCCCGATCAGGTCAGATCGGATGCGTGGAACCGCCCGGAAACCGGCCGCAGGCCGGGTGAGCGGATACCGTCAGAATGGATCAGGCGAGGCGGGGAGGCGAGGCGGGGGGCGGACCGGATGCCTGGTTCTGCCAGGTCAGGGCCCGCACGGCGAGCGGTTCCAGAATGAGGGGATACCATTCGCGACCCGCCACGGGGCAGCACCAGTCGGTGGTGTGGGGGGCCTTCTTGATATCCTGCGCACGCTCGGTTTGTTTGCCATCCTGGATGGACACACACATCTGGCAGGGATGTTCCCCGTCGAACGTCTTCTTCAGCGCGGTCATGAGGGGGGCGGACTCGGAGTAGTCGATGATCATCCCCACCCAGGCGGCGGTCTGCAGAACTGTCCAGTGCGCCCCCAATGCAATGATCAGGTGGACAACAACGGTAATCTGGACAAGCCAACGGGTCATGAGACTGCGTGATCTAAGCACAGGATAGGGGTGAGTGCCAAGGGGAGAGTTGGGAGGAAGCGGTGGCGCGGCAGGGCCGTTGACAAAGTCTGCGGGTCGAAGCGTTGTCGCCCCCCCGACATGCCGGCTTCATCTTGCTCTTACGCTCACTCTTACTCCTACTCTGCGGAGGCGAATAAGAATACGTCACTACCCGGACGCTACTGGGGAGTAAAGGCGGCGCAGCGGGTTGGGTCACAAGGTGAACCATGGGCGAGGAGAGCACCATACATCGCACCTTATCAAAGGCCCCTCACCCTGACCCTCTCCCGCGGGGAGAGGGAACAGCGAGCCGGGATGGGTGAGAGGGATGAGTGCAGGGGCCTTTCTCCGCGGAGAGGACGGGTCTCCCTCTCCCAGCGGGAGAGGGAAGGGGTGAGGGGCCCGGCAAAACGACAACATGTTGGTCGTTCGTTTCGGTTAAAGAGTGAGAGTAAGATGGGCACTTCTTACTCTTGCCCCTTTGAATCACCCATTTTGAATCGCCCCAGCCAATCCGTCGGGCCGCGGTCCTTCCATTCAATGTGGAGGTCCCAGTCCAGGCCGGAATCCGACACCTTCATACCCGTCCGCCTGCGGCACGTGGTCCGCGTCCAGCCGCGGATCGGAGGTGCTCAGAACCTTCTTCCCTTCCGGAATCATCCCGTTCGGGTCGATCACCGTCCCGCCAAACCGGCAGCCGCGCACGGTGGCGCGCCGTTCGATGTGCATTTCGTAGCGCTCGGACGTGTAATAACCGCCCGGCATGCGGTTGTCCCAAAACAGACTGTTCTCGTAGATCGAGTCCAGGCCGAGGTCATGGACGGCGTTGCGGTTGCCGGTGAACGTGCAGCGCTGGACCACCGCACGCGCGTCGGGAAAGACGCAGAGCACCGCGGCGTTGGTGAACTCCTTCTGCGGGCGCGGATCGATGTAGTTCTCGCTCAGGTTGCCGGCATTGCGCAGGAAGAGGCAATTGGTGAGGACCGCGTGGCTGCCGGGCAGGAGATCGACCGCGGCGCCGTTGACGGCGGCGGTGTTGTCGCGAAAGACGCAGTCCACGAACCGGACCGGCTTCGGCGCCGTGCCGCCGCCGTGGCCGTCGTGCTCCACCGACACCCCGCCCGCGCACGGGCTGGAGTAATTGCCGAAGACCTCCACGCCGCGGATGACGGGGTAAGCGCGCCCGAACACCTTGATGCCTCCCCCGTCGCAGTAAAAAAAGAGGCCCTTCTCAAGCTTGTCGTTGGGCTCGACCATCGCGACGTCGTTGGTGCGGTAGGCGTCGTTGGCTCCGGTGATCCTGAAGCCCACCAGCTCCGTCCGGTCGGAGACGCCGTCGCCGAAGTACACCACATGATTCACGACGGCCGGGTGGCCCTTGCGCCGCGGATCAGAAAGGGCCGGATTGGCCGCCGTCAACACCACCTCACCGACCGCCTCCAGGCGGATGCCGTCATGCTTGCGCTGGAACCACAAGAGCGCCTGGCCGGCGCGTTCGGGACGATAGGTGCCCGCATGGACCCGAACGATCTTGGTCGTGTCGGAAGCGGCCGCCGCATCGAGCGCGGGCTGGATCGACTCGCCCGGATGCACATGGAACGCGCCGTCCTTGATCTCCGCCGCCAACGCCGGTGTGCTTAGACAACAAGCCAGTAGGAGAAGGCGCAGGCAGATGATGTCATGGATTGGCATGTGGTGTCGGCGCGGGCAACGTAAGGCCTTGGGCTGATTGTCTCAAGAGGTTTGCGGCGAAGGACGGCGTCAGTCTTGTGCAGGTCAACCTTGGCAACAACGAGACCTGGGACACGCACGAGGCCGCCTTCCCGAACCTGAAGAACTTCCTCCTGCCACTCATGGACCGGGCAGTGTCCGCCTTGCTGGATGACCTGCAGGAGCGCGGCCTGCTCAACAGCACGCTGGTGGTGATGGCGGGCGAGTTCGGGCGCACGCCCAAGATCTTCAAGATTCCGGGCGCCAGCCTACCCGGACGCGACCACTGGGGCGCCGTGCAGTCCGTCTTCTTCGCCGGCGGCGGCGTGCAGGGCGGCAACGTCGTAGGCGCCTCGGACAAGCACGGGGCGTATCCCGACCGCGACCCCAAACACCCGGAAGACCTCGCCGCCACCATCTACGACGCCCTCGGCATTCCGCGTTCCTTCCGCTGGGAAGACCTCTCCGGCCGCCCCCACCACATCTATCACGGCCACGCCATCTCCGGACTCTTCACCTAGCGGGGGACCACGAACGGTGGTGGGGTGGAACCACCAAGCACACGAACTGGTGGAGTGGACCACGAAACACACGAAACACACGAAAGGAAGCGAAGGGCTTGTCCCCATAAAGCTCGCCCTTCCTCCTTTCGTGTGTTTCGTGTGTTTCGTGGTCTCCAACTGCCGCGTTCGTGTTGAAGAGGAGAAACCACGAATCACACCACCCACACCAAAGGAAGCGAAGGGCTTGTCCCCATAAAGCTCGCCCTTCCTCCTTTCGTGTATTTCGTGTATTTCGTGGTCCCCAATTGCCGCGTTCGTGTTGAAGAGGAGAAACCACGAATCACACCACCACACCAAAGGAGGCGAAGGGCTTGTCCCCATAAAGCTCACCCTTCCTCCTTTC
>Ga0302046_10000349_pt1 | contig 48078 bp, 56 predicted proteins | sample RVTome_11_FD_200261 | JGI IMG/M metagenome (GOLD analysis project Ga0302046, IMG submission 200261) | Soil microbial communities from uranium-contaminated site in the Upper Colorado River Basin, Wyoming, United States - RVT147D111 (version 2) ...
GCGTCGGCGTGAGCGCGCTCGACGTCGCCGCGTTGACGGCCGCAGCCGTGCTGATCGTCGTGACCGGCCTGCTGGCGTCCGCCGAGACGGTCATCACCCGCCTGCCACTGGTGCGGGCGCTGCGTCTTGCCGACCAGGACGACCCCCCGCGAGGCGCCGAAGCGCTGGTGCACGTGCTGGAACGGCCGTCGACGTCGCTGAACGTGGTCCTGGTCTCGACCCTGACGGTGCGGACGCTGACGGCCGCGCTGGTGGCCGTGCCGGTCGCTCGTGCGTGGCCCGCCATCGGAGTCGCGGCAGCCCTCGCCGCGCTGGTCCTGGTCGGCCTGGTTGTCGGCGAGATCATTCCCCGCACGCTGACCCTGCGGGACCTGGAACGGACTGGCCTGCGGGTGGCACGTCCGCTGGGACCGTTGACGACGATCGTGGGACCACTGGCCGAGCTCGTGGTTCGGATCGGTCGTGTGCTCAGCAACGGCACCCGAGGACTGTCCGGCCCGTTCGCCAGCGACGAGGAGATCGAGGGCTCGCTGGACGTCGAACAGGTCGACGACGAGCTCGAAGACGACGAACGAGCCATGATCGAGTCGATCTTCGAGCTGGGCGACACGGTCACCCGCGAGATCATGACCCCGCGCCCGGACATGGTCACCGTCGACGACACCGACGACCTGGCCACGGTCATCGACGTCGCCGTCACGTCCGGGTTGTCGCGGCTCCCCGTGCACGACACGCAACGCAACGAGCTTGCGGGGATCCTGTACGCCAAGGACCTGTTGGAGCACGTGGCGCGCCGGCCCGCCAGCGACGACTGGGCGCGGCTGGTTCGACCGACGACGTTCGTTCCCGAAACCCGTCGCGTGGATGACCTGCTGCGCGATCTGCGCGAGGAGCAGGTGCATCAGGCCCTGGTCGTCGACGAGTTCGGAGCGGTCGTCGGGCTCGTCACGATCGAGGACATCGTCGAGGAGATCGTCGGCGAGATCGTCGACGAGCATGATCACCCCGAGCCCCTCTTCGAGATCACGCCGGACGGCATGCGTGTCGACGCGCGGCTGGCACTCGACGACCTCAACGACCTGCTGGGCAAGCGGCTGCCGGCCGAAGGGTGGGACACGGTCGGCGGCCTGCTGATGGGTGCGTTGGGTCGGCTTCCGGAGGAGGGCGAGCGACTCGAGCTCGACGGCCTGGTGTTCACTGCCGAGCGAGTGCAGGGGCGGCGGATCCAGAAGGTCCATGTCCTGATCGAGGACAATGCGAATCACGACGACGAGGACGGCTCATGAGACCCGACGAGGGGATGACGGCCGGGGCCGTCGACGAGGCCGACCTGCTGCGGCGGGCCAGGGCGGCCCGAGAGCGAGCATGGGCGCCCTACTCGGGTTTCCGCGTGGGCTGTGCCGTGCTCGCGGACGACGGGCAGGTCTGGGAGGCCGCAAACGTGGAGAACGCGTCGTTTTCCCTCAGCTCCTGCGCCGAGATGAACGCCGTCCGGGCGATGGCCGCGTCTGGCTCCCGGGCACAGATCGTGGCGGTCGCCGTCGTCGGCGACGGCGACGATCCGTGCACGCCCTGTGGCGCCTGCCGCCAGGTGATCCTCGAGTTCGGGCCCGGCGCGGCCGTCTACGCCAGCGGTGATGGTGGTCGTCCACTGGTGACCACCATCAAGGAGCTGCTCCCGCACGCATTCGGGCCGCGGCGCCTCTCACAGGGCCGCTGAGCGGCCGTCCCCTGACCTCGGTGCTGGCATGAACATGAAGGGTGTCCCGCTGAACGTGGACGCCATCCTTGCCGGCGCTGTCGACGTCCCGGAGCACCACCGGTCGGGCATCGTCGCGATCGCGGGGCGGCCCAACGTTGGCAAGTCGACGTTGACGAACCACCTGGTCGGCGCGAAGGTCGCGATCGTGACGCCGGTGCCCGGAACGACCCGAAACGCCATCCGCGGCGTCGTCACCCGACCCGACAGCCAGCTCGTCCTGCTGGACACGCCAGGGCTTGCCAAGCCCCGGACGCTGTTGGCCCGTCGGCTCAACGATCTGGTCCGGGGGTCGTGGGCCGGCGTGGATGCCATCTGCTTCGTTGTGGACGTCGCCGACGGCATCGGCACCGGCGACGAGTTCCTGGCGAACGAGCTGCGCTCGACCGGCACGCCGATTGTCGTCGCAGCCAACAAGGTGGACCGGGTCGCACAGAAGGACATGCTGCTGCCGGCCATCGACACGCTGGCTGGGCTGGTCCCGGGCGCCGACGTCGTCCCCATCTCCGCACGGACCGGCGACAACGTCGAGCGGTTGCTCGACGTGCTGGTCGGACTCGTGCCGGAGGGCCCCCGGCTGTTTGGCGACGACGTCGTGACCGACCAGTCGATGGACCTGCTGTGCGCCGAGATCCTGCGGGAGAAGCTGATCGCCGGGATGCGCGACGAGCTCCCCCATGCGATCGCGGTGGAGATCGAGTCCATCGACGAGACCGAGCAGGAGGACCTCGTCGACGTCCACGCCGTGATCCACGTCGAGCGCGACAGCCAGAAGGGCATCGTCATCGGCAAGGGCGGCGCGAACCTCAAGTCGGCCGGGTCGCGAGCCCGTCCGGAGCTCGAGGCCATCCTCGGTGCCCGGGTCAACCTCCAGACGCGCGTGAAGGTCGCCCCCCGCTGGCAACAGGATCCCCGCCGCCTCGAACGCTTCGGTTACTGAGGGAAACAGCCCGTTGACATCTGTCCTTTCAACCGCCCGCGAGGACCAGGGTGACGGCATCGATCCCCATCACGACGGCCGCAACGGTGACGGCGCCGATGTGGCCCGTTCGAGCGACATTGCCGTGTGCACGCCCCCTGCGGTAGCTGTCGTCGGCGAGTATGAACGATGCCCCTCCGACGGCCATCGAGAACAGCGCCGGGAGGTGCCGGACGGCAATGTACGGGGCCCCTCCGGCTCTGAGAAGCAGCGCCGCTCCGACGAGCAGGACGAAGCCCGTTCGGTCCCAGGCGAGGAGGGTCCGCTCGCGTTGGAGCCCCGGTGGCTCCGAGCTGCTCATCGCAGGAACAGCAGCAGGATCGCTGCCAGCACCGAGACCAGCAGGACGCCGAAGCTCAGCAGCACGGGCAGCCGCGATGCCGGGATGGCCTGGTCGGTGCGCATCGCCTCCTCGTTGCTCGCCCAGCGCCCGAACGAGGCGGCCGCCATGAGCGTGCCGAGGAGGATCAGCAGGAGCGCGACAGCGTCGCGGAGCAACGGCACGTCGCCGGCAGGCAGCAGCGAGACGATCGCCAAGCCGCCCGCAACGAGGGCGAGAGACGTCCGGATCCAGGCAAGGAAAGTGCGCTCGTTGGCAAGGGAGAACCGGTAGTCGGGTTCACGGCCGACCAGCCGAGGTGGTCGGAACGGGTGTGGCCGGCGCAAGCGATTCCTGCCTTGATGTCACTGACGCGCAACCTACTGACTTCACCCCGCGGCGTTCGTGTGTCGGGTGAGGGCCCGCTTGACAGAGTCGGAGTGGGAAGAAGCCCGGCGGGTCACGCGTTCCCCGCAGTGACAGACCAGGAGGGCCGTCGATGCCCAAGGCCGTCTGGAACGGTGCCGTCATCGCGGAAAGCGACAAGACGATCGTCGTGGAGGGCAACCACTACTTCCCGCCGGACTCGCTCAACCACGAGTACTTCGCGACGTCGGATCGCCACACCCGTTGCTGGTGGAAGGGCACCGCGAGCTACTACGACGTCGTCGTCGACGGCCGGGTCAACCACGCCGCCGCCTGGTACTACCCCGACCCGATGCAGAAGGCCACCGAGATCAGGGACTACGTGGCGTTCTGGGGCGGCGTCCAGGTCAGCTGAGGTGCAGCTGTCGCGGCTGCCGGCCTGGGTGGCGCTGGGCGGGTCGAGTTGTCGTCGTGCCGACGAGTCCGGGCAAGCCGCCAGCCGTGGCTGGTGAGGGCGGCGACCCCGACGACGAGCAACCCGGTCCGCATCACGTCCGCTGTGGACATCGTCGGCGCCGCTGACGCCAGGAGGCCCGTGGGTGTGACTTCGGCCACAAGGCTCGGCATTTGTCGCGCAGGAGCCTGGACGACGAGAACCGCCGTTGCCGCGACGACCCCGAGCAGCAGTCCGAGTTCGACCCGGATGGACCGTCGGAGCTGCTCGACCGCGCGCGGACGTGAGGAGCTGTTGCCGGTCACGCGCGGGACGAGGCGCCATCGATTCCATGCGGCCATCCCCAGGATCGCGGCGACCAACGCCGTCTTGGTGACGAGAACGCGCCCGTAGGCCGTGCCGGGAATCTCGGTCACCGGCCCGGCCGTCACCGAGGCCGACACGATCCCACTCGCCGCGACCGCGACGACGGCCAGGGCAGCCAGGTCCGAAAACGTGCGTGCCACGGAGGCCAGGCCCTGCGGGTCGTCGTCCCGCGGCGCCGTGCGCAGGACGACGGCCAGCCCCACCAGCCCACCGAGCCACAGTGCTGCTGCGGCGGTATGGACCAGGTCTGCGGTGAACATCATCAGCACGGGATCCTGGGTGATGCTGTGACCGTCGATCGCGAGGGTCCCGACGGCAGCCAGCCAGAGCATCGAGACCGCCACGGGTGACCGAGTCCGAACGCCGACGGCGAACGGGAGCAGCGCAAACACGCGTGCGAGGGCGGCGATCCCGAACGGCTCGATGACGACCTCGAGGAACGGGTCACCGAACAGGGCGGCTGCGATCCCGGCCCCGGACGTCTCGATGGCATGGATCGGCAGCGAGACGACGGACGACACGACCGCGACCTGGGCGGCGACGTTCACGACACGGATGAGTCGTTGCTGGGTCGCGCGCCAGCGACGATCACGGTGCCGAATGGTCGCCAGGTGGAACAGGCCGACACCAGCGCAGACGAGCACCCCACCGAGGACCAGCGCGCGCGCGAACAGCGCGAACACACTGACCGATGCTGGCGTCGACGCGACCGTCACGTTCGCCGGCACCGCGCCGGTCGGCGCGCCGATCGTGAAGTCGAAGGAGCCGAGGATCACATGGCCGTCGAAGCTGACGGCGCGCCACGTGACCACGTACGGGCCGTCAGGCAGCCCTTGTCGGAGCGTGGCAACCACCGCACGCTCGTCGGCCGGGTCGATGCGCGCGTCGTCCGCGTCGACACGTTCGGACTCGCTGTTCCAGACGCGGATCGCGGCCACCGGCGCTTGGACGGTCGTGTCGAAGCGCACCCGGATCTGCGCGGGCGCCGCGTCGAGCACGCTGCCATCGGGCGGCGTGCTCTCCTCGACGTAGGCATGCGCATCCGCAGCCATGGCAGCCAGTGCCAGGATGGCACCGGCGGCAACGGCGACGAGGACCAACCGCCCGAGCGAGACCGCCGCCGTTGCTGGCGTCGCCGGTCGACGGGTCATGAAGTCGCGTCGTCAGCCGGTTCGGTCGCCGCCTCGGATGGCGCGCCGTTGCGCCCGTTGCCCGCAGTCCGCGACGTGTCGGCGTCCACGGCCGCGTCGCCGGAGTCCTCCACGATCAACGCCGTGAACATCCCGAAGACGGAGCCGTCATCCCGCTCGACGTGCGTGAGGATGTGGCAGTGGTAGACCCAGACACCGGGGGCCTCGGCGAAGATCACGACGGTGTAGCGCTCGCCAGGGGCGACGTTGAGCGTGTCGAGGTAGTAGGGCTGGGCCAGCGGATAGCCGTCCTTCGCGATCACGAGCTGGGCGTTGTTGTGCAGGTGCATCGGGTGCGCCGTCAGGCCCTCGTTGTAGTAGTGCATGACCAGCTGCTCGCCCTTCTTGAGGACGTAGGGCTCGGTTGCCGGGAAGCTCTTTGCGTTGAGGGTCAGGCCGACCTCGCCAGCGTCGTTGAGGACCATGACCCGCTCGCCGACGATGTTGTTGACCTCGGCGGGAAGGTCCACGAAGTCCCAGATGTCGCCCACCAGCCATGCACCGAACGCGCCATTGATGACCTGTTCGACGCCGTTGTCGTGGCCGTGGTACATCCCCACGGACGGCTCCTTGGCGACGAAGGTCACCTCGTAGGTCTCGCCCGGCATCGTGGGGTCGTGGGAGACGTACCCGACGCCGTCCACCTCGAACGGGTGCATGAAGATGCCATGCGGATGGATCGTGGTCGCCTGGTCGTCGAGGCTGTTCACCAGCCGGATCGTGACCCGATCGCCGACGTCGATCTTGATCGTCGGCCCGGGAACCATCCCGTTGTAGGCGATCGCATCGACGAACTCGCCCGGGGCGACCTCCCACCGTGTCTCGTCGATGGTCAGCTCGAAGACCTTCGTGCCGTCAGCCAGGACCTCGGGCTCCATGACCTGGTTGCCGATCGCCTCGGTCTCTGCTGGGAACGCCGCGACGGAGGCCTCGTAGTTGGCGCGCAGCCATTCGGCACGTGCGGCGCCGGTCAATGCGGCACCGGGGTCCTCTCCCGCCTCGCCGCCAACGACCAGCGTGCCCGTCATGCCGGCCTCGGCGTGTCCGGCGATGGAGCAGAAGATGTCGTGGCTGCCGGCTGCCAGCGACGAGAGGTCGAGGGTGGCGGCGTCACCGGCGTTCAGGTCGGCGGTGCCCAGCGAACCGTCGCGCAGCTTGAGGTTGTGCGTGGCCGTGCCATCGTTGGTGACGTTGAGTCCGTCACCCTCGGCGACGTTGATGGTCGCCGGGGAGATCTCGAACTCGGTCAACGTCACGTCCACTGACGAGGGGCCTCCGCCCCCGCCTCCACCTCCATCACCGCCGCTGTCGCCGGCCAGCGCGCGGCCGAGCGCGAACACGGACAGGATGACGGCGATGACCGCGGCACCGAGCGCCAGGGTGACTCCGAGGCTGGATCCGGTGATCGTCTCTTCGTTGGTTTCCAAGGCCTGTCTCCGAGCGTGGTCTGCCGCCCATCCCGGTCGGCGTTGGCGGCCATCCTCGCGGTCGCGCCCCGGCTGCGGCAGGGGACGAGGGCCTTGGGCGTGTTGCCGAACGTCACGAAGCCGCAGGGCCATTCGGCCCCCATGGATCGGCTCGCTGGCTGCTCGGAGTGACGGATCAGGCGGCGGCGGGCGTGCCTGACGACAGGCCCTGTTCGATGGCGGACGCCATCCACTGCACCGTCGACCGGGCGACGCGGCGTCCCAGGACGATGTCCGCGAGCGCGCCCAGGGCACCTCCCGGCGGCTCGTAGTCGCCGGCGATCGACAGCACGGCCCCGCCGGCCTCGGTGTGCAGCGTCATGTGACCAAACAGTTCCGGGATCAGGTCGGAACGGTTGGCCACGAGCCCGTCCGTGACGGGCGCCCACCAGCGGATCGTGCGCGAGGAGCCACCGGGGACTGCGCCTGCCGATCCGATCTCGACGATCGCCTCGTGCTGGGCGGGTCCGGCATGCAACTCGAGCCGCCACCGGCGAGGCCCAGCGGGACGCACAGGCGCGGGCAGCCAACCTGCCGGGTCCGCGCGGAAGGCGTCCATGAGAACGTCCGGGTGGCCGGGTACGTGCTGCCGATGCTCAACGTGAACACGCATTGTTCCTCCCACGGGCGGTCGGGCTCGTTGCTCGACCAGCCGCAGTGCCATGGTGATGACGACGGAACCGCCTGTGCAGGGCCTTTGGGCCCGTCCGATCAGGGTCTGGCGGGAGCATCGCGAGCGCCGGATCGCTGTCACGATGGGTTGTCCCGTGGTGGACACAGGAGAGGAGCATCCGTGGCAGGAGATTCCCGCACCCTTGCGCGGGTCACGGCCGTCGAGACCGCCTCGCACCCCCTGCCCGACCTGGCACCGATCGTCGGCACCGAGGTCATGGCCAGGTTCGAGCACCGCGCTGCCGAGACCGTGTCGTTGATGGCTGGCCGAACGTTCTGGAATGTCAACTCGACCGCGACGGGGGGCGGCGTCGCCGAGATGCTGGCCTCGATGGTGGGCTGGTCGCGCGCACTCGGCATCGACGCTCGCTGGCTGGTCATCGAAGGGACGCCCGAGTTCTTCGCCGTCACCAAGCGGCTGCACAACCTGTTGCACGGGACACCCGGCGACCGCGGTCCGCTCGGCAAGGCTGAACGGGCCATCTACGAGGAGGTGCTCGCCCGCAATTCCCGGGAGCTGCTGGGAATCGTCCGGGCCGGCGACATCGTGCTGCTTCATGACCCACAGACGGCGGGGCTCGTCCCCGCCCTCGCCGAAGCTGGTGCGCATGTCGTGTGGCGCTGCCACATCGGGACCGACGACCACAACGAGTACGTGAATGCCGGGTGGGCCTTCCTGGCCGACTGGCTCCTCGCCGCCGAGACCCACGTGTTCACCCGCGCTGCCTACGCGCCCGACTTTCTCGATCGATCCCGGGTTTGGCTGATTCCCCCGTCGATCGACCCGTTCAGCCCGAAGAACATGGAGCTGTCAGACAACCAGGTGGCCGCGATCGTCGCGCACCTCGGGCTGGTCGAGGACGGCCTCGAGACGGCCACGACGTGGACGATGCGCGACGGCAGTCCGCGGCGCGTCGAACGGGCGGCCGACATCGTGCGAGCGGGCAGGGTCCCGTCGCAGTCCGATCCGTTGGTCGTCCAGGTGTCGCGGTGGGACCGGCTCAAGGACCCCGCCGGGGTCATGGCCGGCTTTGCCGAGCATGTCATCGGGGCAACGCGCGCCCATCTTGCGCTGGTCGGGCCCAGCGTTGCGGGCGTCACCGACGACCCTGAGGGCGCCGAGGTGTTCGAGGAATGCTACGCGGAGTGGCAGGCACTCCCGTCGGCGGCTCGTCGGCGCATCCAGCTCGTCACCCTGCCGATGCGGGACGTGGACGAAAACGCGGTGATGGTCAATGCGATCCAGCGCCATGCGGCAGTGGTCGTGCAGAAGAGCCTTCGGGAGGGCTTCGGGCTGACGGTGGCGGAGGCCATGTGGAAGGCACGGCCGGTGATCGGGTCCGCGGTCGGGGGCATCCAGGACCAGGTCATCGACGGCGTGACTGGCCTGCTCGTCGACCCGTTGGACCCGGCGGCCTTCGGCGAGGCCCTGCTCGAGCTGCTTTCCGACCCCGAGCATGCGACCACGATGGGCAAGCACGCCCGGGAGCGCGCGGCGGCCGAGTACTCCGGTCCGCGACAGCTGCTCCAGTACGCCGACCTCATCCGGTCGCTCGTGTCGACGTGACAAGCCACAACAAGGAGCAGGAGATGCCTGATACCACTCAACTCAAGCAACGAAGGGTGCGGCGGTCCGCGCCGCCCGGTGGGACGACGCCCGGCAGTCGACGGGTTGTGCTCGCGGCCGTGGTTGGCGGGCTGCTCGGATTCGCCTTCGGAGCGCTCCTCTACGTGGTGGCCAACCCCTACCTCGAGGAGAGCGGCGGGATCATCCGTGAGCTGCAGGGGTTCCTGTGGAACGTCGTGCCGCTGCTGACCGTGGGCGGGGCGGTCGGCGGCTGGCTGCTGGCGCGGCGACGCTGACTCATCCGGCCGCGTCCGCGTTCCGGGCCGCCTGCTGACTCATCGCTCTGCTCTTTCGGAGTGAACGACACTGGACGTCGACGGCCTGGCCGTGACAGGATTGCCTCGATGCGTGTGACCGCCGTCAATGAAGGCTCGCCCGTCACCGGGCAGGCTGGACAGGGCCGGTCGGCTCGTCTCCTGGCCGAAGGGCCCGTGGACGCGACCGGCAGCTGCGAGCCGGGAGGGATGAAACCATCGTGAAGCCGCGGACGATCCTGCTGGCCGCTCTGGCCGCCATGGTGCTTGCCGGCTGCGCTGCCGGTGCCAACCCGGGGGTGGGGCTCGCCGATTCGGGTGGCGAAACGGCCGGTTTCCTGCTCGGCCTGTGGCAGGGCTTCATCGCACCGATCACGTTCTTCATCTCGCTGTTCACCAACGACGTGTCCGTCTACGAGGTGCACAACAGCGGCAACTGGTACGACTTCGGCTTCGTGGTGGGCGCCGGCATCATCTTCCAGGGCAGCAGGTTCCGTCCGCGGCGCCGAAAGTAGCGACGAGCCTTTCGGGCGCACGTCCTCGAGAAGGCAACAGGGCCGCTGTGCCCGACCGCGCGTGACCTTGTGCTCTCCCGGACCTCGAGCTTGATCCATAGCGTCATGGTGTCTGCCCTCTGTCGAAAGGGAGTGGTGCATGACGACAAGGAAGAAGACGGTTTCCGGCGCATCGAGCGCCGCTACGGCCGGTTCAACCGGGTGCTGCGCCTTCCGACCGCCGTCAAGGACGAAGGCATCGAGGCGACCGCCAAGGACGGGATGCTGATCGTGACCGTCCCGAAGCGTGAGGAAGCCAAGCGCCGCCGCGTCGAGATCAAGTCGACGGCCTGACCGAGGCCGAACCCCGGGGCTCCGTCACCCCTCCAACGGAGCCCCGGGCGACCGCCGCTTGAAAGGAAGCATGATGAAGACACTGCTGCTGGGCCTCGGTGCCGACGCCCGAGGTGACCGCGCTGTCGGTGCGCTCGTCGCCCGCCGCCTGTCGGCGCGAGGCTGTCCAGCGACGGTGCGTCTCGTGGGGGGCACCGATCTCGAGAACGACCCTGGCTGGAACGGCCACGACCGTGTCATCGTCGTCGAAGGCACCGCTGACGGCCGTACGCCCGGAACGATCCACCGCGCCGAACACCACGTGCCCGAGGGCAACGAGAGCCTCGAGCCCGCGGGGTCGCACCCCGCCGGCATCGAGGAGATCATCCAGCGGGCGGGGCACCTGCCAGCGCACCTCGAGGTGCTCAGCATCTCCATCCCCGACGGCGAGGACGGCTCCGTCCTGTCACATCCGGTTGCCGTCGCCGCGGACCATCTCGTTGACGAGTTGAGCCAGGAGCTGACGGAGCCACTGTCGGGACGGAGCAGGCATGTGGTGGAACCGTCGTGACGGCGCGTCGCTGACGGACCTGCCTCCGACTCGGCGGACTGATCAGCTCGGCGTCAGCTGGCCCCGGCGACCGTTCTGACGAGCCCGCTCACGTTCTGACGAGCCCGCTCAGATGAAGATGATCTGTGCCTCGTTGCTGAGCTCGATGAAGTCGCTGGCACTGATGATCCCCTCAACGCCTTCGTACAGGTCGTCCTCGTCGAGGTGCATCATGTCGGCCGACATCCGGCAGGCCCACAGGTGGCCCCCGGAGTCGCGGATCAGGTCCAGGAACTCCGGGACGTCAGGGACGTCGAGGCCCTCGATCTGCTTCCTCATCATGTGGGTGGCGAAGGCCTGCATGCCCGGCAGCCCCATGAGGGCCGTCGGCATGTGCGTGGCCGGGTTGCCGACCGGGCTGAAGGCAAGGTGCGCCATCGTCTTCTTGTTGATGATGTCGAAGCCCCAGAATGTGAAGAACATGTGGGTCTCGACGGCCTCACCCAGGGCGGCGTTTGCCAGGACCAGGCCCGGGTACGCCATGTCGAGCGAGCCCTTTGAGCACACGATGCAGAGCTTGCGAGTGGTGGCCGTCTCGTCCTCAAAGACGGGGATTGGCGCGGTTTCGACGGTGGTGTTCATGGCGATGTCTCCTTTACACGCAGCCGACAGGCTTGGGAAGCCCGGCGACGTAAGCCATCTTCTTGGCGGGCTTGCCGGGGAACAGGGTGAACAGGTCCTTGGTCGGGATGCCCGCCACGGTCGTGACGCGACGGATCGTCGGCGTCTCGCCTTCCGCGAGGAAGTCGTCGCGGAGGAATCGAATCGCCTTCAGGTGATCGTCGGTCAACTCGATTCCGATGTTGTGGGCCAGGACCTTGGCGAGGTCCTCGTCCCACTCGTCGTACTCGGTCAGAAAGCCCTCGGCATCGACGTGGACGTCGTGGCCGTTGAGCGTGGCAAGTGTCACTTGAACACCTCCGTCTTGCGTGGCTGATCGGGCGCCGACGGGACGTCGGCGAGGTCGGTGGCTGGCTCGTGCTTGCCGCGCATGGACATGTCCGTGCTGACGGGCAGCGGACGGGCTGGCAACAGCAGGTGCCAGTAGATCCACTCGAAGGCGCGCTTCCCCCAGTGGTTGGCCCTTGTCTCGGCGAGCAGCTTGAGCGGACCGATTCCCGGGACGGGGAAGCGCCCGGGAAGTGGCTCGGTCTCGTAGTTGAAGTCAAGGAGCATGGCCTTGCCGTTGCCGCTTTCGACGAAGCAGTTGGCGTGGCCGTCGAACTGGTGGGTCATCGGTCTCCCGGCGACGTGCTCGACGAAGTTGTCTGCGAACACGTCGACGGCGAAGTGCGCCACCGAGCCGGCCTTGGACGTCGGCAGGTCAGCGGCGTCACCCAGCGCGAAGATGTTGTCGTGCTTGCGCGACTGGAAGGTGTGCGGGTCCACCTTGACGTGGTTGAGCTCGTCGCCCAGGCCGCTGCCGCCCACGAAGTTCTCCCCCATGTGCAGGGGAACCGTCACGAGCAGGTCGAACGGGATCTCGCGTTCGTCATACGAGACGATCGCGTGCGAATCGTTGTCGACTCGTTCGATCACGAAGTCGGGCTCCAGGTGGATCTTGCGTTCCTTGAGCATGCCGCCGAGCGTTGCCGAGGCGATCGGCTTGGTGAAGGCACCGTCGAGGGGTGTCACGTAGATGATCTCGACCCGGTCACGCATGCCGCGCTTGCGGAAGAAGTCGTCGGCCAGGAACGAGAACTCCAGTGGCGCCGGTGGGCACTTGATCGGCATCTCGGTGATGTGGACCACGAGCCGGCCGCCGTCCCAGCTGGCGAGACGGTTGCGCAGGGCGGTCGTGCCCTCGAGCGTGTAGAAGTCGAAGACGTCCTTGTGCCACAGTGGCCCGTCCATCCCGGGGGTCTGGTCCGGTCGGGGGTGGCTGCCGGTGGCGATGACGAGCTGGTCGTAGCGCAGCTCCCGGCCGTCGTCGAGGACGACGGTGTTGGTGTCCGTGTCGACCCGGTCAACGTCGCCCAGGACCAGCTCGATCCCGTCGTTGAGATAGTCGTGCCGCGGCTTGACGAGCCGTTCGGGTGGGAGGTCGCCGAAGGGAACGAAGAGGTAGCCGGGCTGGTAGTGGTGCGCATCATCCCTGTCAACCACCGTGATGGACCAGTTGGGGAGACGGCTCCGCAACCGGTTGGCACTCATGGTGCCAGCGGTGCCGGCTCCCAGGATGATCAGCCGCTGCACTTGCCTCTCCGTTCCCTCGGCGGACAGCCGTGGCGGCTGCCGTGACCGTTCTCACGGTCACCGCATGCACCGTAGAGGTCGACCCTTGCCGCGATCAGTGCCGAATTGCCCGACGCCCCCACCCAAAGGACCCTTTGCCGGGGACCAGTCCGGCGAGCCGGTTGCTGCCCGCGAAGGGTGACGTGTCCATGACCGTTGTCCTCACGGCATCCCGGGCGTCAGGCGACCGCGCTGGCGGCGGCCGCGAACTCGTCGAACGCGTCCAGGGCACGAGGCGCCCACACCGATGCGGGGCCGCCGCCCATCAGCAGCGTGACGCCGAGGATCTCGGCCGCTTCCTCACGAGTTGCCCCCTGCTGGACGGCGGCCCGGGCGTGGTAGGCGACGCACCCGTCGCAGTGCTCGACCACGCCGATTGCCAGCGCCACGAGCTCCTTGATGTGAGCAGGGACCTCACCTTCGGCGACGGCCTGCTTGTGGAGATGGCCGAAGCCCTCCCACGTCTCGGGCACCGCGCGCCGCAACTCGCGAGTTGGCTGGCGCAGGTCGTCGATCACGTCGTTGTAGTGCCCCATGCGGTCCTCGCAGCTCGGCGCCACTCGAACATGGCAGCCACGGCCTGGCCCGGGGAGAGGACAAGTGCCCACGCCGGAGGACCCGATGGCCCTCCGCGCGCGGGTTCCCATCCTTCGAGCATCGTCTCGAGTGGACGCGTCAGGCAGCATGACGGTGACCGGTCCGGCGTCGCGACTGCACTTGCCCGTCTGGCTGCAACAGCGACCTTGATCGAGCGCCGATGACTACGGTGCGCGCCAGATGGAACGTCTTGGCCACTTCGTCAACGCCGTCCTCGGCATCGGCGAGGACGTTGGCCTCACGGACGTGTTGGGCAATCTCGTCCCGGCCGCCCGCGAGCTCGTGGGTGCCCGCTACGCGGCCCTGGGAGTTCTGGCCGACGATGGAGAGTTCCTTGCAGAGTTCCTCCATGACGGCGTCGACCAGGACACGGCCGTTCGCATCGGCAGGCTGCCGCAAGGGCATGGACTCCTGGGCCTGCTCATCTCGGACCCTCAACCGATCCGGCTCCGCGACCTGACGACGCACCCGGCCTCCTACGGGTTCCCGGAGCACCACCCGCCGATGCGGTCGTTCCTCGGCGTCCCGGTCCGTATCGGCGATCGAGTCTTCGGCAACCTCTACCTGACCGACAAGATCGACGCTGGCGAGTTCACGGCGGAGGACGAGGACTTCACGGTCGCGCTCGCCTCCGTCGCCGGCATGGTCATCGAGAACGCCCGCCTCTACGACGAGTCGCAGGCCAAGGCCGTCAGCCTCGAGCGCGCCAACCGGGAGATCGAACGCCTGGCCGTCATCGAGGATCGGGAGCGGATCGGACGCGAGCTCCATGACACGATTGTCCAGCGCATCTTCAGCTCGGGAATGACGCTCCAGGCCGTCGCGCAGGCGTGCGAGGACACTCGACCGGACGTGGCAAAGCGAATCAACGAGGTGATCGACGACCTCGACCAGACCATCCGCCAGATCCGCACGGCCATCTTCTCGCTGGACACGGCCAGCGACACCACGTCCGACGTCCGCCTCTCGCTGCTGCGGGTCGTCGCCGAGGCCAGCCGCCTGCTCGACTTCGAACCGGAGCTGTCCATCGAGGGGCCGGTCGACGCGCTCGTCCCACACGCTGTCCGCGACGATGCCGTCTCCGTCCTTCGCGAAGCACTGACCAATGTCGTTCGGCACGCCGAGGCCACGAGCGTGCGGGTCCGGGTGGTCGCCGATGCCGATTCCCTGAGCCTCGAGATCACCGACAACGGTGTCGGGCCGGACGAGCACGCCAGCGGCGGTCGCGGCGTGCTCAACATGCGCCAGCGCGCGAGCCGTCGGGGTGGCAGTCATGCCATTCGACGTGAGGACAACCGCACCGTCGTGTGGTGGCAGGTGCCGCTGCCGTGACCGTGGATGTGGGCAACCGATCGGGGGCACACATCCGGGCCGAAGGACCCTTCGACATGCGACTCATGGCCACGCATGCCTCGTGGGCCGGGTCGTACGGTCCTTGGATCAGCTCGGAGTCGCAGGTGTCGATGCCGTTGACCGTGTTCCTGCCAATTCCCGACGACGTCCTCGGGCTGGTTCGTGCTGGGCTGCGCGCGGAGCCTCCAGCGTGGTTGCCGGAAGCCGTCGCCGGCGAGGCTGGGCAGTGGCGCGCGCGTCTGCGGCTGGACGGCTTCGACGGAATTGACTGCCGCGTCGGTCCCGTTCGTCAGGAGGCGACTTCGCTGTGGCGTGACCTCGCCTGGCAGGCCGCGCAGGACGCGCGAAACGGGTGCCACACCTTCGAAGGCGAGCTTGGCATCCACGCGGCAGGCTCGGTGCTGGTGCTCACCGGGGACTGCACGGCCGCCAACGGATCACCAACGGACCTTCACGAGACCGCTGCCCTCGCGAACCGCCTGGGCACGGCGCTGCTCCTGCACATTGCAAGCCGTACGCGTCTGGCGAGCCTGGGTGTGACCGTGGATGCAACCTGATGCCGGCTCGAGCGCGATCTACAGTGTTCGATGGGCCCCCGCAAGGATCACGCATGACGGACACCATCCGGGTGTTCCTCGTCGACGACCATGACGTCGTTCGGCGCGGACTCAGTGCCCTGCTCGAGGACGCCGAGGACATCGAGGTCGTCGGCGAGGCCGCCAGCGCCGGCATGGCGCTGGCGGGGATCCACAAGTTCCTGCCTGACGTGGCAGTCCTCGACGTCCGGCTCCCCGACGGCAATGGTGTCGAGGTCTGCCGCGAGATCCGCTCCCAGCACCCCGAGGTCAATTGCCTGATGCTCACGTCGTTCTCGGACGACGAGGCGTTGTTCGACGCGATCATGGCCGGCGCGGCGGGCTACCTCCTCAAGGAGGTCCGGGACACCAACATCGTCGAGTCGATCCGGCGTGTGGCCGCCGGCGAGTCGCTGCTGGACCCTGCCATCACGGGCCGGGTGCTGGAGCGGCTGCGCCGTGGCAGCGAGCCCGAGGACCCGCGGCTGGCGAGCCTGACCGACCAGGAGCGCAACATCCTCGAGCACGTCGCCGACGGCCTCACCAACCGCCAGATCGCCGAGGCCGTGCACCTGGCAGAGAAGACGGTGAAGAACTACGTGTCGACGATCCTCAACAAGCTGGGGATGAGCCGCCGCACCGAGGCGGCGGTCTACTGGACGCAGCACGGCAAGGACGACTGAGCCGGCGGGCGGACGGCCGTCCGCGTTCGGCCCCGGCGGTCGGGCCATTGGACCCTGTCACCGTGCGGTGCCTGACCGCGAGGCTGTGGACAGCCACGTGAGCAGGGACCGGATGACCATCGTCACCGACCATCTTGAGCGCCGCGGCATCCACTTCGAGGTGCTTCCACATCAACCTGCCGAAACCGCCGAGCAGGAAGCGCGTCTGCTCGGCCTGTCGCCGATGGAGGTCCTGAAGGTCCTCGTCCTCGACGTCGAGGAGGGGCACGCCCTGGCCGTGATCCCGGCCTACCGGCGGCTCGACGTGGATCGGGTGCGCCGCCTGCTCGGGGACCGGGGGGTTCACCTGGCCTCCGAGCAGGAGATCCGCGAGGACCTGCCCGAGTTCCAGCTCGGTGCGATCCCGGCGCTGCCTTCGTTGCTGCACATTCCGGTCCTGGTCGACCCCGAGGTGTTCCGGCACCACAAGGTCACCTTCGGGGCGGGTGATCGGCGCGAGTCGGTGCGCATGGACCCACATGACCTGCTCACCGGCGCGACGATCACGATCGCGACCATCGTGGGCAGCCTGGACCTTCGCGAAGAGGTCATCGAACTGGCCGAAGCGGCCGCGAACTGATCCCCGTCCCGGCTCGACGGTTCGGCTCACCACCCGCCGTCGTGTGTCGAGCTCCCCGGTCACACGTCCCACGCCAGTTCGGCGCTGTCCGCGACCGTCGCCCGTGCGGCGGCCAGCCGAGCGTTCCGCACCCGTGACGGGGAACACGAGACGTAGTCGACGCCGATCCTGTCGAAGATCGCGATCGACGCCGGGTCCCCGCCGTGCTCGCCGCAGACGCCGAGTTCGATGTCGGGGCGGACCGCCCGTGCCCGCTCGACGGCCATCCGCACCAGCTCTCCGACGCCCTCGGCATCCACCGTGGCGAACGGGTCAGCGCTGATGATCCCGCGCCGGTGGTAGTTGGGCATCAGCACGGCCTCGACGTCGTCACGGGAAAAACCGAACGTCATCTGGGTCAGGTCGTTCGTCCCGAATGACAGGAACTCGGCGTGAACGGCCAGGGCGGCGGCCGTCAGCGCAGCTCGGGGCGTTTCGACCATCGTCCCGACCCGGTACGGGATCGCACGACCCGCCTTCTCGGCGACTTCGCGGAACACCTGGTGGACATCCTCGAGGGCATCGGTGAGCTCGCCGACCATGCTCACGAGCGGGATCATGACCTGGACGCGAGGATGCCCGCCCGCCTCCAGCCTGGCCACGGCCGCTTCCGCCAGGGCGCGCGATTGCATCCGATAGATCTCCGGGCGCAGCAGGCCAAGCCGCACGCCCCGGATCCCGAGCATCGGGTTGTGCTCGGCCCATCGACGAGCAGCCTCGAGCAGACGGCGACCGGCGTCATCGAGCTGCTGGGTGGCCTCGGCAACGACGAGCTCCGTCACGTCCGGCAGGAACTCGTGCAGCGGGGGATCAAGGAGTCGGATGGTGACCTCGAGGCCATCCATCGCTTCAAGGAGGCCGCGGAAGTCCGCGACCTGGAGCTCGTGGAGCTGGGCCAGTGCCGCGTCGATCTCAGGGGTCTCGGTTGCAAGAATGAGCTGTTGCACGATCGGGAGCCGTTCGCCCAGGAACTGGTGCTCGGTGCGGCACAGGCCGATGCCTTCGGCCCCGGCTGCCCGGGCACGCTCGGCGTCCTGCGGCGTGTCGGCGTTGGCGCGCACGCCGAGGCGCCGCAGCTCGTCCGCCCAGTCCAACAACGTCTCGAGCTCTGCGGGTTCCGCCGGCGTGGTCACGTCGACGGCCCCGACCACGACCCGGCCGGTCGTGCCGTCGATGCTGATGATCTCCCCCGCATGCACGGTGACGTCGCCAACGACGAACCGCCCGGCCCCGAGGTCCACCTCGATGTCGGCGGCACCGCAAACAGCCGGCTTGCCCAGCCCTCGGGCGACGATCGCGGCGTGGCTGACCAGCCCGCCACGCGAGGTCAGCAAACCCCGCGCCGCGACGATCCCGTGGAGGTCGTCGGGAGAGGTCTCGGTGGTGACCAGGATGACGTCGTCGGCTGCTGCTGCCGCCTCGTCGGCGTTCAGGACCACGCGTCCGACCGCTGCGCCGGGAGACACGGCAAGCCCGGTTGTCAACGGCACGACCGTCGCCGCCGGGTCAAAGGCAGGGTGCGCGAGCAGGTCGAGCTGGCGCGGTGTGACCCGGCGCACCGCCTCGGCGGGGTCGATGATGCCGTGCTGGGCAAGCTCGACGGCGATGCGAACGGCTGCCTGCGGGGTTCGCTTGCCGATCCGGGTCTGGAGGACCCAGAGCCGGCCGCGATCAATCGTGAACTCGACGTCGCACATGTCGCGGTACCGGCGCTCGATCGTTGCCAGGTGATCGAGAAGCTCTGCATGGAGCCCCGGGAAGCGCGTGCCGAGATCCTCGAGCCGATCGGTGGTCCGTATCCCGGCGACGACGTCTTCTCCCTGGGCGTTGAGCAGGAAGTCCCCGTAGGGCTCCGGCGCACCGGTCGTCGGATCCCGCGTGAAGGCCACGCCGGTGCCGGACTGCTCTCCCGTGTTCCCGAAGACCATGACCTGGACGTTCACCGCCGTCCCGAGGTCGTCGGGAATCGATTCGAGCCGTCGATAGTCGCGTGCACGGCGACCGGTCCACGACCGGAAGACGGCGTCGACGGCCATCTCGAGCTGCTGCATCGGGTCACTCGGCATCGTCGAGCCGGTGGCGTCCTGGATGAGCCGCTCCAACGTGTCGATGAGGTGCCGTGTCAGTGCCGGCGAGAGCAGGGAAGGGTCTTTGACGTCCTCCTTCTCGAGATACGGCCTGACCGCCTCGGCGACCGCGTTGGCCGGCACGTCGAGGACGACCCGTCCGAACAGGTCCAGGAGTCGCCGGCGGGCATCGAGGGCGAACCGCTCGTCGCCAGTGGTCGCGGCGAGTGCCTCGAACTGGCCCGGTCCAAGCCCGACGTTGAGGACGGTGTCCATCATTCCCGGCATCGAGTACCGGGCTCCGGACCGCACGGACAGCAGCAGCGGATCCGTGGTGCCGCCGAAGGTGGAGCCCTGCTCGTCCTCGAGCGTCTCGACGGCCGCGCGCAGCTCGTCGCGAAGGCCCTCCGGCCACGTCCCGTTGCTTGCCATCCAGGCCCGGCAGGCCTCCGTCGTGATCGTGAAGCCCGGCGGCACCGGGAGGCCGAGGCGGGTCATCTCGGCGAGGTTCGCGCCCTTGCCGCCCAGCAGGTCGGCCTGGTCAGCCGACCCTTCGGTGAACGCGACGATGTGCTTCATTCCGGTGGCAGCAGCGACAACCCCGTGATCTCGTCGGGCGCCAGGCGTATCCACAGCGTCTCGACGTCCCCTGCCGCCCACGGTTGAAGGCGGCCGCCCAGGCGATGCTCGAGTTCGTCGTCGTACACGACCGCATGCGCCTGGCCCTTGACGAGGACACTCCAGCCCGTGTGAAGGTCCGCGTCGAACTGGTCGGCCTGGAAGCTGGCGCGACGCCCCTGGACGGCGGCTGCGAGCTTGGAACCGGGCACGGTGCGAAACACGATGCTCTGATCGTCGACGGCGTGGTTGACCGGGAGCGCGACCGGCTGGCCGGACGTGTCGTCGAAGACGAACCGGCCGACCTGGATGCCGTCCAGCAACGACCAGCAGACGCGTTCATCCAACTCCTGGACGTGACGGCCCAGTCGGGCCACCGCCTCCCGATTGCTCACGCCGCGCCCGCGGTCGAGTGCTCGTCAAGGCTCGTCGTGACGCGCCGGCACACGTCCCGCACGAAGCCGTTCACGGCCTCCTGGGCGATCCGGTGTCCGACGACGCGGTCGGCGATCGCGCCGACGAAGCCGAGCGGCGGCCGGTAGTGGCCCAGGAACGCCACCTCGCATCGTGGAGGCGCCGTGGACAGGCCGGTGACCTCGAGCTCGCCGGTCATCACGGGATACATCCCGGTGTGGTCGATCGCGTGCCAGGAGATCCGCATCCGGTGGGTCCCGGGGGCGAGTTCCTCGAGGTCCTCGTGGGAGATCACGACGCGCTTCGACACATCCGAGCCCGCGAAGTGGGCCTGGAGCCGGTGGATCGGATCGTCGGTGCTGCCGGTGAGGTCGACGTACGGCCCCAGGATCTCCGTCGGCCACGTGCCCATGATGCCGAGCACGTCGACGAGTGAGCCATCGATGGTCTCGTGGTGGTAGATGTGGCGTTCCATGGTCAAGCCTTCCCATGTCGGTCGGCCGGCGGGATCACGACGACCGGACACGATGCGTGTGACACGCATCGGTGACTGACGGAGCCGAGCAGGAGGCCCTTGAGCCCACCCAGCCCGCGCGACCCCACGACCAACAGCTCCGCGTTCTGGGCCGCCTCCAACAGGAGCGTGGCGGGGCTGCCAAGGGCAACCTCCTGCTCGATCGGCGGCAGCGGATCGCCGAGCTTCTCGATCGCCCGGTTCTGGACCTCGCGCGCATGGAGCTCGAGCTCGTCGTACATGTCAGCCGACCAGGCCAGGCCACCGACGGCGACCGCCTCGGTCGGTCCGAATGACGTGACGAGATGGAGGGTGGCGTCGTGGAGCTCTGCCTCACGCGCTGCCCATGCCAGGGCGGCCGTGGCGGCCTCGGATCCATCGATCCCGACGACGATGCGGCTCATTGCGTCCCCGCTGCGTGCCGATGGAATGAAGTTACGGCCCGCCACGGCCACGACGGAGGGGCCGGATGGCCTGATGCCGAAGGTCGAACGGGCCTGCCGATGGCCGGTCTGCCCGGCGAGACTCGTCCCTGAAGTCAACACCGTGAGCACAACATGATGACCACGACACACGAGCCACACGCGGACGCGGTGGCGCCCGTCGACCACGCCGGCATGGAGGTCCTGACCTGGGACGAATGCCTTCGCCTGGCCGCGAGCGAGCCCGTCGGCCGCATCGCCTTCCTCAGCGACGGCGACCCGATCGTCCTGCCGGTCAACCACACGATGGTCGACCACTTCGTTGTCTTCCGCACGATCACGGGCACGAAGCTCAGTGCCGTCGAGCTGGGCATGCCGGTCGCCTTCGAGGTGGACCGCTACGACCCCAAGACCCTGGGCGGATGGAGCGTGCTGTTTCGCGGCAAGGCCGAGGAGCTGGATGCCGACGACATGCGCGACCTCGACCTGCTGTCATGGGTCGAGGAACCGATTCGTGACCGCTTCGTGAGGATCCAGCCGGACATCGTGACGGGTCGGCGGATCCTCGGCCGCCAGACCGGCTGACGCCGCAGCGCCCTCCCGGGGCGTGGGGAGCCCGGCAGTAGCCTCGCGGCATGGCTGCCAGGAAGAACGAGCTCGCGGTCACGCCGATGTCCGAGGACGTCGCAGCGTGGTACCAGGACGTTGTGTTCCGAGCGGCACTGGCGGATCGCGGACCTGCGAAGGGCACGATGGTCATCCGGCCCTACGGGTTTCGGATGTGGGAGCTGGTCCAGGAGCAGCTGGACCGGCGGTTTCGCGAGACGGGGCACGTCAACGCCTACTTCCCGCTGTTCATCCCGATGTCGTACATCGAACGAGAGGCCAAGCACGTCGAGGGGTTCGCACCCGAGCTGGCCGTCGTGACCCATGGGGGTGGCAAGGAGCTCGAGGAACCGCTGGTCGTGCGCCCGACCTCCGAGACGGTCATCGGCGAGATGTACGCGAAGTGGATCTCGTCCTACCGCGACCTGCCGGTCCTGATCAACCAGTGGGCGAACGTCGTCCGCTGGGAGCTCCGGCCGCGGGTGTTCCTGCGCACCACCGAGTTCCTCTGGCAGGAGGGGCACACCGCACACGCAACCGAGCAGGAGGCTCGCGAAGAGGCCCTGCGGATGTGGAACGTCTACGCCGAGTTCTCCGAGAACGTTGCCGCCATCCCGATGCTCGCGGGGGAGAAGACGCCGGGGGAGCGGTTCGCCGGCGCCGTCACGACCTGGACGATCGAAGGAATGATGCGGGACGGCAAGGCCCTCCAGTGCGGCACGTCCCACTACCTCGGCACCAACTTCGCCGAGGCGTTCGACATGCGATTCCAGGACGAGAACAACCAGCAGCAGCTGTGCCACACCACCTCATGGGGGATGTCCACGCGCATGATCGGCGCCGTGATCCTCGGCCACGGGGACGACAGCGGGCTGGTCCTGCCACCGAGGATGGCGCCGGTCCAGGTCGTGATCCTGCCCATCGGCCGGGGCGACGACGTCGAGCGAACGGTGACGGCGGCCAACGAGCTTGCCGACCAGCTGCGCGCAGCCGGCGTGAGGGTCGAGGTCGACGACCGCGACCAGTCACCCGGGTTCCGGATCAACGATGCAGAGTTGCGGGGAATCCCGTTCCGGGTCGAGCTCGGTCCTCGCGATCTCGATGCCGGCCAGGTACTGGTCGCGCCGCGAATCGGCGACGTCGATGACCAGGGCCGCGTCGTCAAGGCCACCATGACCCCGGCCCACCTGGTCGATTCCATCGGCCGGATGCTCGACGACCACCACGACGTGCTGCTCGCGCGGGCACGCTCCTTCCGTGATGAACGGACCTCGACCACCGACGACTGGGACGCATTTCGGGATCGCGTCGCTGACGGTTTCGCCATCGCGTTCCATTGCGGCCAGCCGGAGTGCGAGGACGAGATCAAGGCCGACACGGCCGCCACGCCACGAGCCATCCCGACGGACGGCGCCGACGAGACCGGCACGTGCGTCAGGTGCGGCAACCCCTCGGCCTACGGCAAGCGCGTTGTCTTCGGCCGCGCCTACTAGGTCGCGTCGACCAGGAGGGACGGTGTGGCGGTCTACCGAGACCAGGGAATCGTCCTTCGGACCTACAAGCTGGGCGAAACCGACCGGATCATCCACCTGCTGACCCAGGGACGCGGCAAGGTCCGTGCCGTCGCGAAGGGCGTGCGCCGGCCGGGGTCACGGTTCGGGGGCAGGCTGGAACCGTTCGGTCACGTCGACCTCCAGCTGTACGAGGGACGCAACCTCGATGTCATCAACCAGGTGGAGCTGCTGGCGTCGCACCGCCACGTCCGTGAGGACTATGCGCGGTCCGCCGCCGCCAACGTCATGGCTGAGCTGACCGACGTCGTCGCGCAGGTGGGCGAGCGCGACAACGCGCTGTTCCTGCTGCTTCGCGCCGGCCTCCAGGCACTTGACGCCTGCCCGCCCGACCCGGCGGTCTTCGCCGATGCGTTCCTGCTCCGGGTCGCGAACCTTGTCGGCTTCCATGTCTTCACCGATGCGTGCGCCATCTGCCGGGCGCCGGGGCCCCACGCGTTCCTCTCGGTGACGCGCGGCGGCACGTTGTGCGCGAACTGCGCCCCGTCGGGGACGAAGGCCGTCTCGCCAGGGGTGATCGCCGTGGTGGCGCTGCTGGCGTCGCGGGAGTGGACGACCCTGCCGGCGGCGGTCTCCGCCGATGGGTGGCCGCATGCGTCGGTGTTTGCCCGGGCCTTCGTGGAACACCACCTGGACCGCCGCCTCAAGTCGTGGGACCTGCTGCCACGAGACGGCGGGCACCTGCCCGCCGATGTGGAGCCCGGGTGAGCGACGATCGGCACTGGCTGCGTCGGGCCATCGCGCTGGCGGCTGACGGGTCCGGTCGCGGGGAGGGCGGGCCGTTCGGGGCCGTCATCGTCCGCGGCCACGTCGCGATCGGCGAGGGATGGAACCGGGTCCTGGCGCGACCCGATCCGACGGCCCACGCCGAGATCGAGGCCATCCGCGCCGCGGCCGAGACGATCGGCGACCATCGGCTGGAGGGAGCCGTCGCGTACTCCAGCTCAGAACCGTGTCCGATGTGCCTGGCGGCGCTGCACTGGGCGCGGGTCGAGCGGATCGTGTTCGCCGCCGGTCGGGACGTGGCCGCCGCGATCGGCTTCGACGACGCCCGCCTCTATGCCGACCTTCAGGCTCCGCACGAGGTGAGCATCCCGATCAGCCAGATGCTGGCCGACGAGGCGGAGGTCGTGATGACGGCCTGGGGCCGCACCCCCGGCCGGCGGCTGTACTGACAAGTGAGGCGAGCGTGGGAATCGAAGATTCACACTGGCGAGTCGAGCGCCGTCAGTCGCGTGGCGACACTGACAAGTGAGGCGAGCGTGGGAATCGAAGATTCACACTGGCGAGTCGAGCGCCGTCAGTCGCGTGGCGACACTGACAAGTGAGGCGAGCGTGGGAATCGAGGATTCACACTGGCGAGTCGAGCGCCGTCAGTCGCGTGGCGACACTGACGTGGCTGGCTCGTGAGCGCACCCGCACCCGACCCGGGCCGCATCCCACGGCACGTCGCGATCATCATGGACGGCAACGGCCGATGGGCGAACGAGCGTGGCCTGCCCCGGACCGCCGGCCACGAGGCAGGGGAGGAGGCGCTGTTCCGGACGGTCGAGGGCGCGCTGGACCTCGGGGTCGGCTGGCTGACGGTCTACGCGTTCTCGACGGAGAACTGGAAGCGTTCACCGGAGGAGATCCGGTGGCTGATGCACTTCAACGAGCAGCTGCTGCTGCGTCGTGCCGACGAGCTCGACGAACGTGGCGTGCGCGTGAGGTTCATCGGACGGCGGGAGCGTCGCGTTCGAAGGCGCATCCTCGACCTCGTCGACCAGACCGTCGCACGGACGGCCAACAACGCGCGGATGACGTTCACCGTGGCCTTCAACTATGGCGGACGGGCGGAGCTCGTGGACGCGGCGCGGCAGGCCGCCTCCGACCACCGTGACGGCCGGCTCAAGCGCATCACGGAGCGCTCGCTTGTTGCGCGCCTGTATGACCCGGAGATGCCGGACGTCGACCTGCTGATCCGCACATCCGGAGAACAGCGGACGTCGAACTTCCTGATCTGGCAGGCCGCGTACGCCGAGCTGGTCTTCACGGCGGTGCGGTGGCCGGACTTCGACGAGGTGGAGTTGGCGCGCTGCATCGTGGAGTACCAGCGGCGCGATCGCCGCTTCGGCACCGCCGTCGACACGCCCACCACCGACGGGTGAACCACAGCCTGGCCGGGGGCTCGTCGCGCTACCGACGAAGCGCGATGCGGCGCAGGTTGGCCCGCCGACGGTGACGGGGGAGCCTTCGGCCGATCACCTTGCCGAAGTGCCAGAAGATCCCGTAGGTCATCCCCCACAGGATCCCGCCATCGAGCTTCACGGCGCGGAACGGGGTCGGCACGTTGTTGACCCGGTAGAACGTCTGCCGCTGTGCGTCGTACAGGTCGTCGACCGGGACCCAGAAGGCGTCCGCGACCTCGGCGTCGTGCGGCGACACCTCGGGCATGTCATCGAGGAACCAGACGTGCACGGCAACGACCGCCATGAAGACGCGGCCGGCCATGTCATTCAGCCGGCCGTCGGCACGGCCCAGTTCGACCCCGACCTCCTCCAGCGTCTCGCGCCGTGCCGTGTGCTCGAGGTCCTGGTCCGTGTCGTCCCTCTTGCCCCCGGGCAGGGCCACATGACCGGACCACGGATCGCCGTCGCGTTCGGCACGGCGGATGAACAGGATGTTGGGTCGTCCCTCGTCGTCAGGTGCGACGATCAGCGCCGTCGAGGCCAGCCACTGGCGCCTGCGAGGCCGCCAGACCTTCGGGTCATGCCGTTCGATGGCATCACGGATGTCCTCGACCGTGGTCACGTTGTCGCCAGGTCGTCGAGCAGGGTGGATGCCCCGATCCTGAAGCCGTCCGGCGTCACGGGCCCAAGCGCGACGTCGGCCTGGATCAGAAAGTCACGGGCCTGCTCGAACGTTCGGACGCCCCCGGCGACCTTGACGCCGCCGCGGCCGTGCTCGAGGACGACGCCGAGGAGCACCCCGACCATCTGCGGGGTCGCCGGGCCGGCTCGGCCGGTGGACGTCTTGAGAAAGTCGGCGCCCGCCTCCAGCGATGCAAGACCGGCTGCGCGCAGCATCGCCGGGTCGGCGATCTCCGACCCCTCGAGGATGAGCTTGAGCGTGGCGTCGCCGGAGGCCTTGCGAATGGTCGCCAGTTCCTGTGCCAGCTCGCCCCACTGCGAGGCGAGCACCCTTGCCCGGTCGATGGGCACGTCGACCTCGTCGACACCGAGCGCCACGACGTGCTCGATCTCCGCGACCCGGACGGCCAGCGGTGATCGCGCATCGGGGAACGCTCCCGCCACCGCGGCCACCCGGACGCTCGTCCCGGCCAGCATGCTCACTGCGACGTCGGCCCGGTCCGCGTGCACGCAGACGGCGGCCACCGGCGGCAGGCCCGCGCCCGGCGCAGCCGCGTGTTGGCAGAGCCGCACGATGTCCTGGCGCTGGTCGATGGCTCGAAGCATCGTGAGGTCCAGCAGTGAGCAGACACGGGCGCGGTCGGTTGGGGCGTCCGTCACGATCTGCTCCTGGGCTCACGGGCGAGGGTAGGAGGCCGCCGGGGGCGCCTCGGCGCGCCGATAGCCTCCGCCGGGTCTCCGACTCCGGGCTGCCAGCCCGGAGCGATCAAGGATGACTGATGACCACCGAACCATCCGTTGCGGTCGAGCTCGCCACCATCGTCGAGCTCTGCAAGCGGCGGGGCATCATCTTCCCGACCGCAGAGATCTACGGCGGCGTGCGCTCCACGTGGGACTACGGGCCCCTCGGCGTCGAGCTCAAGGAGAACGTCAAGCGTGAGTGGTGGCGCACGATGGTCCAGTTGCGCGACGACATCGTCGGGATGGAACAGGCGCTGCTTGGGCCCACCGAGGTCTGGGAGGCGTCGGGCCACCTCGAGAACTTCACCGACCCGCTGGTCGAGTGCGCCGAGTGCAACAACCGGTTCCGCGAGGACCATCTGATCGAGGAGCAGGGGGTGGGCATCGAGCTGACCTGCCCGAACTGCGGGGCCGTCGGGAAGTTCGGCGACGCCAGGAACTTCAACCTGATGTTCAAGACCCACGCGGGCCCGATCGAAAGCGAGGCGAACGTCGTGTGGCTCCGGCCCGAGACCGCGCAGGGAATGTTCGTCGACTTCGCCACCATCCAGCGTGCCACGCGCAAGAAGCCGCCGTTCGGCATCGCCCAGATGGGCAAGTCGTTTCGCAACGAGATCACGCCGGGCAACTTCGTTTTCCGAACCCGGGAGTTCGAGCAGATGGAGATGGAGTGGTTCTGCGAGCCCGGTACCGACGAGGAGTGGCACCAGTACTGGATCGACAATCGGATCGAGTGGTACGTCGAGCTGGGCATCCGCCGCGAAAACCTCCGCATCCGCGAGCATGGCGCGGACGAGCTGAGCCACTACGCCAAGCGCACGGTCGACGTCGAGTACTACTTCCCGGATGCGTCCATGGGCTGGTCCGAGCTGGAGGGCATCGCCAACCGGACCGACTTCGACCTGACCGCGCATGGCAACGCGTCCGGGCATGATCTGTCCTACTTCGACCAGCCGAACGATCGCCGGTACATCCCGTACGTGATCGAGCCCGCTGCCGGCGCGACGCGGGCGACGCTGGCGTTCCTGTTCGATGCGTATGCGGTCGAGCAGGCACCCGACGCCCAGGGCGAGATGCAGGAGCGGACGGTCCTCAAGCTGGACCACCGCCTGGCGCCCTACAAGGTGGCCGTCCTCCCCCTGTCGAAGAAGGACGAGCTGCGCCCGATGGCGCGTGAGGTCTTCGACCTGGTCAAGACCGAGTGGATGTGTGACTACGACGAGACCCAGGCGATCGGTCGGCGCTACCGACGCCAGGACGAGATCGGGACGCCGTTCTGCGTCACCATCGACTTCGACTCGCTGGACGACAAGGCGGTCACGGTTCGGGAACGAGACTCGATGCGTCAGGACCGGGTCCCGATCGAGCGTCTCGTCGACCACCTCAAGGCTGAGCTGGGCTGACGCCTGCCTGCGGCGCAGGCGGACCAGGGCCGGCGTTCAGCGCTCCCACCGTTCGGCTGCACGGGCACGGGTCAGCAGGCCGACCTCGGCCTCGAGATGCTCGAGGCGGGCCAATGCCCCGCTCAGCGCACGCACGATGAACGAGGCAACGGTCAGCAGCGCACCGATGCCGAAGCCGGTCAGCCACAGAAGCGCGGCCATGCCGGAGTTGCCGTCGTTCTGCATGAAACCGCCGGCGACGATCCCGCCAACACCGATGATGTAGGCAAGTGCCTGGCTGATGGTGGCGACGCCACGAAGGTCACGGGGTGAGGGGACGTCGTCCATCCTGACAGGGTGCCCGATCGTTGCCGGTCAGTGACGCACGACCTTGGGCAGCTTCTTCGCCTCCGCGACCCATTTCTGGACGACGGCCTCGCTGGGCACGCGACGCACAAGACGCTGCCGGCCCTTCTCGTTGACCTCGGCCAGCCGTGACGCGAGGCTCCTCACGTTCCGGCTTGCGAGCTCGCGGACGGAGTCGACTCCCGCCGCCTCGAGCAGGTCGGAGTACTGGGTGCTGACCCCCTTGATGCGCATCAGGTCGGCGCGGTTCACCCATTCCAGGATCCGCTTTTCGCTGAGCCCGGCGATCCTCGCCAGCTCGGCCCGCCCGCGCCGGGTCGCGCCGTTGTCGAGCAGTGCCTCGGCCGTCCTGGTTCCTGAGGCGCGCAACTTGTCGGCGTACTTGGCGCCGATCCCTTCGATGGAGTTGAGGCTGGCCATGGCGAGATCCTGGGGGATGAGGGAGCTCACCGAGCGTAGTTGTGGGTCTCGCGCGTGGGTCGATGGATCGAGGAGCGTCCGTCATCCCGTCGGAGTCGCTCGATACGCTCGACCGTGTGGAGGTGAGGGCTGTGCCTGCCGACGGGTCCTCGTGGGACGAGGCCGTCGCGCGTCTCGAGGAGGTTCTCGCCGGCCACCCCTACGACCGGGCGTTGCCACCCGTGGAGCAGCTGCTCGCCGAGGCCCGGATCGGCCGTGAGGTCCTTGCCGGCGACGAACGCGCCCAGAAGATCCTCGACGAGGCCGTTCGTGCACGCCCGCTCTCCACGCTCGACGCGATCGCCGAGGTCCGCACCCAGGTCGAGGTCCTGTCGGTCGAGATCGGGATGCTCCACCGGCAGCTGGCCAGCGAAGCGCTCACCGACGACGAGCTCGAGGACGCCGGCCTGCGGTTGGCCGCGATTCGCGCGCTGCTCGACGAGACCAGCGAGCTGCTGTAGCAGCCAGTCGTGTCTGCGCTGGGCTACTTGCGCAGGATCCGCCCGCCCTCGCAGTGCACGTCGATCAGCGTCGTGTCGGCGGCGCCCACGTGCAGCCCGGTCAGCCGAGTGAGCCGGTTCACGACGTTGGTGTCAATGTCGCCCAGCCGGCCGACGATCGCGTTGACGACGCGGTTCGCCAGATCGACGCTGTTGAGAAGGCCAAGCGGGTCCACGCCGAGGAGGACCACCTGGACCTCGTAGTTGCCCGGATCCAGCATGACGGGGATGTTGAGCGCCGTCCCTCCGCCGGACACGGTCTCGGGCAGCGGCTCATGGTGGCCGTCGAACGTGCTTCCCGCCACGGCCGTGATCGAGCGGAGCCGAACCTGGGCGATGTTGATCGTGCCGAGCAGTGGCACGGTCGCGCTCAAGGTCGTCACGGTCGCCCAGTCGCCGGCATTGGGTCCTCCGATCCACGCCGTTGCGGCATCGGTCGCGGTCTCGGTGGTCCCCCCGCGGATGGAACCGTTGTCGAGGCACCAGGCGCTCGTGGCCGCAGCTTCGGCTTGTCCACCGAGGATGTGCAGGGGAACGTCGATCACGAGGGGGTTGTAGGTCAGGTAGGAAACGGGTTGGAGCGTGAAGTCCATGTCGGCGTCGAGCTGTGAGGTCGTCGCCTTGGTGAACCAGTCGCCGGTCGCGGGGTTCCATCGTGCCGGGCCAATCGCGAACTGCTCGGGTTCGACGATCGTCAGGTCGAGCGCAGCGCTGGCAACGCCGGGCACCAACGCCTCGAAGCCGCTGATGCTGGCGAAGTTGGACCCGTCCCCGGCGACGATTGTCCCCCGAACCAGGTCGAAGGCGTTCAGGGACACGTCGCCGATGCTGCCGACGTGACCGGTCGTCACGTTCAGCATGTCACCAATCGTCACTTGTTGCGAGGCGTCGACGTCAGCAGCCAGCTGCGTGAAGATCGTGGCCGCCGTGAGGCTGGCTGCGTCGCCCTGATTGGTCAGGGCGGAGGCGGTGGCCGTGAACAGGCTGGCCATTGAAACGGTGGTCGAGTCGAGCACGGCGCTGGGTGACCCGACGCTGATGCCCAGCTGGGTCAACAGCGCCTGGACGCCAACGTCGGCGTTCAACAGCCCGTTGTACGCGACGACGCCCAGGCTCACATCGGCGAGGTCGCCCAGGATCGGGTTGAGCAAGGCAGCATCGTCGCTGTCGATGGTGGCCAACGAGCTGCCGACCTTCAGCTCCGAGATGTGCTCGACCTCGGCGATGGCTTCCTTGATGACCTGGTTGGAGCCCTCTGTCATTGCCGAGCCCACGAAGAGCGTGTCGATGTTGGAGGTCGTCTGGACGAACACGGCCGTGGGGAACTCGTCATGACAGTTGCCCGGGCTGCTGCTGATCGACCCGTGCCAGACGCAGAAGGTGTTGGCGGCCTGGTCCCACCGGCCGAGGTGCACCTCGGTGACCCGGGTGTCGGTGGCGCGGCCCTCGGCCCCCGTGTTCGCCGCCAGTGAGCTCGCCGCCAGGTCCTCGGCACGCGCCTGGGCGTCGTAGGTGCCGAAGCTCCAGTTCTCGGTCTGGACGTCCCACAGGTCCGTGATGGCGCGCAGCGCATCCAGCGCCGCTCGGTCGGTGGCGCCCTGCTGGTCGCGGCTGCTCCAGGCGACCCGCCCGAGGTCGACGGCGAGCGTGGCGGACGTGATCACCGCAACGATGGCGCCAACGGCAAGGATCGAGATGGTGCCACTGTCGCGTTCGCGCACCCGACGGATCATGGGCCCTGGCTCAACTGGATCGTGCTGCTGGCCTCGAGCACGTCGGGCACCGCGACGTCGAACAGGGTTGGGACGAGCGGGTTCGTTCCCCAGGGATAGGTGATCGCGACGGTGAGGCAGTCCAGGGCCAAGTCGTAGACACACGCGTGGACGTCGGCCGTGACGATCGCGTTGGCCACGATGTCCGGGTGCCAGTCCAGCTGGGTCTGGTTGACCAGGTCGATGGCGAAGGTCTCGATCGGGCCGGCACCGGCGGGGTCGATCGCGCCGTAGGTGCTGCCGTCGTCGAGGCGGCCCGGGGTTCCCTGGGTCAGTGCACCGCGGGCCGCCTCGCTGGCGCCGTGCGTCATGTTCTGCTGCACGGCGAAGATGACGCCGTAGCCGATGATCCCCCACAGCAGCGTCATGAACAGCGCAGCGACGATCGCGAACTCGAGGATCACCGCGCCGAGGTCCCGTGGGCCGTTGGTCGCCAGCAGCCTGTTCACGGCAGAATCGTCGTGTCGACGCGTTCATCAACGGTCGTGTGGACGAGCAGGTTGTAGACCTCGACCAGCTGGTCGCCGAGGACCAGCAGAACGGAGATCAGCAGGGCGCCGACGGCGGCAACGACGATGCCGTACTCGACGCTGGCCGTGCCCGCGTCGCGGGACTCGTCCATCATCGTCGCGTCCTCGTTGTGCCGCCCGGCAGCCAGTGTCGCCCGCCGGCAGGGGGCATCGGATGGCCCGGACGGACCTTTTCGACATGGCCCGGAAGGGCTGGTCAGGGGCTCCATCAGCTCAGAAGCGTGTCCGCGATGCGAATCGCGGCCGGCCCGAGGATGACGATGAACAGCGAGGGCAGGATGAACATCATCAGCGGGAAGAGCAACTTGACCGGCAGCTTCGCAGCCGCTTCCCGTGCCCGTTGACGCCGTCGGCGTCGCATCTCCTCGCTCTGGGTCTTGAGCGTTCGGCTCATCGGCATGCCCAGCGCGTCCGCCTGGACCATGGCGAGCACGAAGCCGGACAGGTCGGGGACCTCCGTGCGCGCCGACAGGTTGCGCAGCGCCTCGGCGCGCGACACCCCGAGCTCCATCTCGCTGAGCACATGGCCCAACTCATGGCCCAGCGGCGTGTCGAAGCGGTCGGTCACGGCCGCCATCCCGGACTCGAGGCTCACCCCGGCTTCCACCGAGATCGCGAGCAGGTCGAGGGCGTCCGGCAGGTCCTTGGTGATCGAATCGACGCGGTCTTCGCGAGCGCTGGACAGGCGCGCGTTGGGCAGTGCCGCCACGGCAATCCCGACGAGGATCGAGATGAAGATCCTCTGCGCCGTCGCGTCGAGCGGGATGATCGACGGGCCGATCAGGGCGATGACGACGCCGGCCGCGACGGCCAGCACCTGGACGCTCAGGAACTCCTCGGCGGAGATGCTCCCAGCCCGGCCAGCCAGCACGATCTTGTGCCGCAGCGTGTCCAGGTGGTTGGAGGGCAACAGTGCGCTGAGGCTGCGCGTGACCAGGCCCGCGACAGGCTGCACCACGCGCGCCAGGAAGTTCTGCTCCAGTCGCTCCTGGTACTCGTCGAGCGGGCCGGTGACCACGCCGTCGATGTCGGCAAGAACCTGCTCCAGGGAGGCCTGGCCCCGTTCCCGGAAGGCGACCTGGATCAGCCACAGGCCGACGATGACGATGCCGACCCCGAGTGCGAGCTCGATACCGGTCACAGCTCGACCCCCTTCACCATGCGCAGGATGACCCACAGGCCGATGCCGCTGAAGACGATCCCGAGCGTCAGGGCAACCAGGCCCAGGCCGCTGAACAGCGCAGACAGGTACTCGGGGTTGGTCAGCTGCACCCACCCGGCCACGAACAGCGGCAGCGCGGACAGGATGTAGGCCGACAGGCGCCCCTCGGCGGTCAGGACGCGAACCTCGCGACGAACCTCCTCGCGGTCACGCATGAAGTCGGCGAGCGTGAAGAGCAGCTCGGCGAGCTCTCCACCGACCGTCTGCTGGATCTTGACGGCGTGGACGACCCACTCGAAGTCCCGGGACTGGATCCGATCCGACATCCGCAACAGCGCATCGGGCAGCGGCACCCCAAGGCGGGTCTCGGCAACGGTCCGCTCGAACTCCTCGGAGATCGGCGGTTGGGACTCGGTGATCAGCAGCTGGATGGCGCGCAGCAGCGTGTGCCCTGCCTGGAGCGACGAAGCAATCAGCGAAAGCGAGTTGGGCAGCTGCTCCTCGAAGGCCTTCTCGCGGCGCACGATGCGGATGTTGAGCCAGGCCGAGGCCAGCAGTGGCACGGCGACGAGCCCCAGGATTCCGAACAGCAGCTGGTTGGACAGGGCCAGCAGCCACGTGGACACGGCGGCTGCGGCGAGCGCGACCCCCAGCCCGAACTCCCCGGGCCGCAGCGGGATGCGTGCAGACTCGAGCTTGCGCGCGATGGCCTCGGCGAGGTCCAGGCGTTCCAGCATCGAGTCGACCATGCCAGCGCCCGGCTGGAGCAGACCGAGGCGTTGGACGACCTCCTCGGGGACGATGTCCTCCTCGGCGAAGGGCATCTCGAGGATCTGCATCAGCTCCTGCTCGCGGGCGCGGGCCCGCGCAAGCAGCGCGACGACGACGGTGGTCATCCCCGCCGCGACGAGGAGCGCCGCAATGATCTCCATGCTCAGTTCTTCCTGGCGCGCGGCCGTGCCGGCTCGGCACGCAGGATCTCGGCGGGCACCGTGATGCCGTGGAGCTTCATCTGCTCGAGGAACTTCGGACGCAGGCCGGTCGCCTGTGCATGGCCGTGGTAGCGGCCGCTGTCGTCGGTTCGCGTCTCGTAGTGGTACAGCTCCTGGAGGAGGATCGCTCGGTCCTCCATCCCTTGGACCTCCTGCACCGACGTGACCTTGCGGGACCCGTCCGGCAGCCGCTGGATCTGGATGATCAGGTCGATGGCGCTGGCGATCTGCTCCCGAATCGCCTTTTCCGGAAGCTCGAATCCGGCCATCAGCACGAGCATCTCGAGCCGCGACAGCGCGTCGCGGGGACTGTTCGCGTGGATCGTTGTCAGCGACCCCTCGTGGCCGGTGTTCATGGCCTGGAGCATGTCGAGCGCCTCACCGCCGCGACACTCGCCGATGACGATGCGGTCGGGTCGCATGCGCAGGGTGTTGCGGACCAGGTCGCGGATCGTGACCTCGCCTCGTCCTTCGGTGTTCGCCGGACGCGACTCCAACGAGACCACGTGCGGCTGTTGGAGCTGGAGCTCGGCGGAGTCCTCGACCGTGACGATGCGCTCGTCCGAGGGAATGAACCGGGACAGCACGTTGAGCAGCGTGGTCTTTCCCGTGCCGGTGCCGCCGGAGACCAGCATGTTCAGCTTGCCGCGGACGCACGCCTCCAGCAGGACCGCCATGTCGTCGGACATCGTCCCGAACGAGATCAGGTCCTGGGCGGTGAACGGGTCCTCCGAAAACCGCCGAATGGTGAGGACGGCACCCTTCAGGGCAAGCGGCGGGATGATCGCGTTGACACGGGAACCGTCGGGAAGCCGCGCGTCGACCATGGGGCTGGACTCGTCCACGCGGCGACCAACGCCCGAGACGATCCGCTCGATCACCGCCCGGTAGGACGTGTTGTCGGCGAACTTGACGTCGGTCTGGAGCAGCTTGCCCTTGCGCTCGATCCACACGTCATCCCACGAGTTGCACATGACCTCGTTGATGTCCGGGTCGGTCAACAGCTCGTCGAGCGGCCCGTATCCGAGGGTGTCGCTCAGGAAGTTCTCGATGAACGTCTTTCGCTGCGACGCGGGGATGTTGATGTCGTCGCGTCGCAGCACGCGGTCGGCGACCGCCTTGATCTCGTCCTCCAGGTCTTCGCCCTCGAGGCGGTCCGGCCCGGTCATCTGTGGGGCGAGCTCGGCCAGGATCACCTCGCGGGCAACGTTGCGGGCGTCGGCCCAGCGGTGCTCCTCCTCGGTGGCCGGTCGGGACTCGGTGCGCGCATGGCGCGCCTGCATCGAGCGCCGGGACCTGGGGGCGCTCGCCGCTGCCTCCGACGTCCGGGCGCTCAGGCCGCGGCCACGTGCTGGTGGCGCGACGACAGCCCCCTCGGCGGCGGGAGGGGCAGCCGGTGCAGCAGCCGGTGGGGGCGTGGTCGGCGCCGGCGGGTCGAGCGCCTCGGCAGGCGGCTGGGCGAGCCGTTCCGGTGCCGGTGGCGGTGGTGGGATCGGGGAATCCTCCAGGATGTCCTCGATGGCGCCGAGCCCGCCGTCCGCGGAGATCAGGCCTCGGGACCGGCCTGGTTTGCGAGTCGCCATCGTCAACCCTCCTCGGCCAGCGCCATGTCCACGTTGGTCCTGCGCCCACGGCGATTCTGGCGCCAGCGCTTGAAGACGGATTTCGAACCGGACCGCGCCAGCTCGTCACGGAGTGCCTGCGCAGCCGACGCTGGCACCCACGGCAGCATGCTTCCCATGATCTGTTGGGCGACCTGGCCCGTCGGGTTCGAGAACACGACCGGCACGCCGAGGTTCATCGACTTGGGGACCTCTCGGTCGAACGGGATCTTCGCCCGGAAGCCGCCGGGGAAGAGCTTTTCGACCTGGCCGGCGTCGATGCCCACACCGGTCTGGTCCTTGTTGAGCAGCACCGAGATGTCGTCGGTGGGGATGCGCAGCCGGTCCATCGTCTGGAGGAACAGCCGCAGGTTGCGAACCGACGGCAGGTCCAGCGCGGCAAGCACGAACAGGTGCTCGGAGCGGTCCAGGGCAGCCAGGACAGCCTCGCCAAGGCCGGTGGGGGTGTCGACGATGACGTAGTCGTAGTGACGCTGCGCCGCGTCGAGGACCCGCAGGACGTCCTGGGGTCGGATGTTGTCGGCTTCGGCCGGATCGCCGGGTGCTGGCAGGACGAACACGCCAGCCTCGTGGGCCGTGAGCATCTCGGGCAGGTAGTCGTCGAGCTCCGCGTCGTCCTCGATCGCGATGACGTCCGAGATCGTCTGTTGGGCACGCAGCCGGATCGCGGTCACGACCTCGCCGAACTGGAGGTCGAGGTCGATCAGCGCGACCTTCTTGCCCGTCCAGCGCGACAGGGCGAAGGCGAGGTTGGTCGAGTAGAAGGTCTTGCCGCAGCCGCCGGTCGCCGAGCAGACCGTGAAGATCTTCCCGTCGGTCGTGGTGGGCTCCTCGGCCGCGGCGGCGGACACCTGGTGCCCGAGCCGGTCGGAGAGGTCGATGGCGCGCAGGACTGCGTCCTTGAGCTCGCCTTCCTCGCGCGGGTCCACCAGCGAGTCGGCACCGATCGCGATCACGTCGCGCATGGGGGCCCCGGGGCGGCGATCGAAGGCGAGGACGACACGGACGGCAGGGTGCATGTCGCGGAAGTGGATGAGGTCGTCGATGGCCTGCCGCTTGGTGCACGACGGGCCAGCGACCAGGACGCCGGTTGGTCGGGCCCAGTCGCGCAGCTCGTCCGTGTCGGCGACGGCGATCAGCTCGGGTGGCGGGTGCACGCCCTCGACGAGCGTCTCCACCGAGACGGCGAGATAAGGGTCCGGCTCGACGACGATGATGCTGCGACCGACGCTCACGCTGCGGCCTCCGTCGTGTCCTCTTCCGGTTGGGGCAGGAGCGTGAACCAGAGCTGCTTTGCCTCGATCAGCGGCAGGAGCTCGGCGACGTCGCCCGGCTCGACCGCGATGATGAAGGTGACCTCTTCGGCACCACCCGGGGAGCCGCTGACGGCGAGCACCTCGATCTGCGGATGGAGCAGGGTCGCGCTGTCGGGGAGGATCGGCGGCGAGACGGGGTCAAGCGGGTCCTCGAGCAGGAAGGCCTCGACGGACTGGAGCTGGTAGATGTTGACCATGTCACCCGGGATCGGGGTGGCCGCCAGGCCGCGCACGCTGCCCATGGCGATCGCGACGCCCTCCATGTCGGTGGGCACCTCCAGCGGGGAGGGGAATCGCAGGATCGGGCCGGCGACGGTGGGCTGCGGCTGCGGCTGCGTCGAGTCCGTCGGCGACTCGGTGACGACCTGCGTCGGCTCCTCGTTGTTGAGCCCCCAGAACACCAGGAGCACGAGGACCACGCCGACGACGAACACGAGGACGCCGATCAGCAGAAGCCTGTTCGAGTTGGAAGCTGCCACCCATCAACCTTTTTCGCCTGGCAGAAGGCGTTCGGCCGCGCACGGGCCACGCCTCATTGCATCTGCGCCCAGTAGACAGGAGGAAGGCGGCCGCGGCGATAGATCAAGGGGGCCAAACCGGACTGGCCCATCCGGGCCATCTGTTCATGGCCCGCTCAGGCTTCGGCCACGCCCCGTGACGGATGCGGCTGGCCCCTCCAGCGCTCGTGCCGGGCCGCGGTCGGCTCGTCAACCGACGGGCTCCAACGCCACGCCGACGCCGGTTGCGGCTCACCGAGGACAACGCGTCGTTCCAACAGATTCGGCCCCTGCAGCACGTGGCAGGCCACGGTCGTGCCCGGCGTGATGGTGGTGAGGACGGCCTCGAGGTTGCCGGTCGTCACGACGTGACCATCGATGGCGACGAGGACATCCCCGCCGGACATCCCGCCGGCCCAGGCCGGGCCGTCGCGGAGGACGGCCGTCAGGCGCACGCCCTGCGGGGCCTCGGCCACCTGGACCCCCAACCACGGGGGGGTGGTCGTCTGATCGGACGGCACGGGCTCGATCCCCACGGTCGCTGCCGCCTCGACGAGATCGGGCAGCTCGTGTCCAGCGACGTGGTTGTCGAAGAACCACCCCGTGTCGCTGCCGGCGACCTCCGAGACCGCGTTTTCGACGTCCTGTTCCGTGTAGCCGTCGCTGCTGCGGCCGTGACGTTCCCAGAGCAGACGCATCACCGCGTCGAGGCCGTCGGCGACGCCCGCCCGCCGCAGGTGCATGTCGAGCGCGAACGCAACGATCGCGCCGTGGCGGTAGTAGTCGATTCCGGCGTTGATCGTGTTCTCGTCCCGGACGTAGTGCTTGACCCACGCCTGGTGGGAGGCTTCCCGGAGCGTCTGGCGCAGACGGCCCGGCTGGCGCGTCACGATGTCGATCGACTCACCCAGCGACTTCAACCATCGGTCAGACGTCCACACGCCGGCACGCATCGGGAGCAGTTCGTCGTAGTAGGACGTCCAACCCTCGGCGATCCACAGGGACTCGGTGTGGACCGGTCGTTCCAGGTCCGGCTCGACCAGCCCCGCCGGCGTCAGGCGCTTGACGTTCCACAGGTGCAGGTACTCGTGGGCGATGAGCGACTGAAGCCTCGCCCTGGCGTCGACGTCCCCGTGGCTGTGGGCCGGCACGAGCAGCGTCGCGCCGTCACGATGCTCGAGGCCACCGCCGCCACGATCCCACCCGTAGCAGAGGAACGTGTAGGCGTCCGTCGGCAGGTCCCCGCCGAACAGGTCGATTGCGGCGTCGATGACCTGCTTCGCGTCGGCGGCGATGGTCGCCAGGTCGGGCTGTCCCGCCCGTGACGTCCAGACGAACCGGTGCTCGACGCCAGCGTTCTGCCAGGTCACCGACGGGTGATCGCCCACCTCGAACGCGCCATCGACCAGGTGCAGGTAGTCGGAGGCGCGATGGACCTCGCCATCGGATGGCAGCATGGACCAGATCGGTCCCGCGTCCTCGAACGTCACCTCGTGGGGGCGGTCGGCGTTGCCGTCGATCCACGGGAACGTTGCGGGCGGGATGATCAGCGCGTGGTGGTCATCGACGTGGTTCGTGCGCACGGTTGGACTGTGGCCGAATATCTCCAGCGTGATGGTCGTGGTCACGTCCGGTGGTGTCGTCACCCGCCACGCGGTGTGCCCGTCCGGGGTGATCGCCAGGCTCTCTCCGCCGGCGGTCGCCGTGATCGTCTGGACGTCGTGGACGTAGTCGCGCACGACGTAGCTGCCGGGGGTCCAGGTTGGCAGCACGATCCGCAGCGCCTGGCCGCGAAGGTCGTCGGGGACGCGAAGGGTCGTCCGCACCAGGTGGTGCAGCCGTTTCGACAGGTCCACGGTGTAGCGGACCGGATCGGCCACGCGACGCCTCCGGCAGGAGATCCCAGTCGAGGAGGCTAACGTGCGGGTGCGCCGCGCAGGACGGGTCGCCTCGTCGGCTGACCCACCGGTGGGGAGTAGCACGTGGCCGGTCGAATCGTTCGCGAGGACATCGAACGCCTGCGCGAATCGGCCCGGCTCGTCGATGTCGCCGGCGACTACACGAAGATGCAGCGGGCCGGGGCCCGGTGGAAGGGCCGATGCCCCTTCCACGACGAGAAGACCCCGTCGTTCACGGTCGAGCCCAGCCGGAACCTCTACCACTGCTTTGGCTGCGGCAAGGGTGGCGACATCTTCGACTTCCTCCAGTCGATCGAGGGCATCGACTTCGTCGAGGCCGTCGAACACCTCGCCCGGCGGATGGGAGTCACGCTGCGGTACGAGCAGCTGTCCGCCGGCCAGCAGCGCGCACTTGGGAAGCGCACGACGCTCGTCGGCGTCAATCGGGCGGCGATGGAGTTCTTCCGGGAGCGTCTGATGGCCGACGAGGGCATCGTCGCTCGCGACTACCTCAAGTCTCGCGGCTTTGGCCGTGGCGAGGCCGACCGGTTCGGGCTCGGGTGGGCCCCCAACGAGTGGGACGCGCTCGCGACGACCCTCGGTGATCGCCTCGACCGATCCGACCTGCAACAGGCCGGGCTCGTCGCCCCGAACAACCGTGGCGGGCTCCGTGACGAGTTCCGCGGCCGTCTCATGTTCCCCATCCGCGACGCGTCCGGCGACGTCATCGGTTTCGGGGGCCGGATCGTTCCCGGCGTCGACTACGGCGACTTCGACCCACCGAAGTACAAGAACTCCCGCGAGACGCCGCTGTACCGCAAGACCCAGGTCCTCTTCGGGATCCACGAAGGCCGGCCCGAGATCGTGCGTGACGGCATCGTGCTGGTGTGCGAGGGCTACACGGACGTGATGGCGCTGCACCAGGCTGGCGTCGGCAACGCGGTGGCCACGTGCGGGACGGCCGTCGGGTCCCGGCATCTCCAGATCCTGTCGCGCTACGCCCAGCGGGTGGTGCTGGCCTTCGACGGCGACGCCGCGGGCGTGCGCGCTGCCGAACGAGCCTGGGACGAGGCGCACAGGCTCGGGGAGGACGTGGCGCTCGATCTGCGCGTGCTCGTCCTGCCGGAGGGACGTGATCCCGCGGACGTCGTGGCCGACGAGGGTGGCGACGCGCTGCGCGCACGCCTCGATGACGCGATGCCCGTCGTCCCGTTCGTCCTGCGCCACCGCATCTCCGAGCACGACCGGACGTCAGCCGAAGGCCGCGACGCCGCCCTCAAGGCGGCACTCGACGTGCTGGGCCGCGAGCCCACACCCGAGCTGCGGCGCGAGTACGCACGGGCCGAGATCGCCGATCCGCTGGAGCTGTCCTTCGAGTTCGTCGCGAAGTCCGCAGGTCGCGCCGGCGTCGAGATCGACCAGAACGAAGGGATCGCGCGACCGTCGGCCCCGCGTCGGGATGGGCGCCGCTCGGTTGGCGCCGGAGCCGATCGCGCACGGCTGGAACGACGCGTCCTTCGCGTGGTCCTCCAGCGGCCCGAGCTGTTGCCCGAGGCCTGGTATGAGGCGACCATCGAGGACTTCACGCACCCGACCGGGCAGGCCATCTTCGCGGCGCTGGAGCGCGCCGGCGGCGCCGGGGTGTTGTTGGACGCTGTGCTCGACGCGGCAGCGGACGACGACGTTCGTGCGGTGATCCGGGAGGTCGCGCTGGAGGACGACGACCTGCTCGGCCTCGATGACCAGGAGGTCGTCGGCCAGTTTGCGGCCGACGTCGTTCGTGGCCTGTTGCTGCCTCGCGCCAGGCAGGCCGTGCAAGAGGCCACCGAGAGCCTGGCCCGCCTCAACCCGGATGCCGACGGCTTCATGGAGTCCCAACAGCAGGTGAAGGAGCTGTCGGAGCGGCTCCAGCAGCTCCAGCCCGCACGGGACTGAGGTGTCCTCGTGAGCGACGACGGCAACCGGCGGCTGCGCTCGCTTGAGCGGCGGCTGCGCCGGCACCGTCGTGACCTGGAGCGCGTCAACCCGATGGAGGAACCCGGCCGCTACCGCGCCCTGTTCGAGCGCGTGGCGGCCATGGAGGCGCGCCGTCGGTCGCTGCGGGCTGAAGCCGACGAGGCGCCTGCCGACCAGGCATGATCATCCGGTGATTTCGCCGACCTGCGGTTGGGCGCGTCGATAGCCTGCACCCGGACGGCGCGGTCACCTTGACCCGTCGGCCGCGGAGCCCGTGAGCAGCCCGACCGAGCGCAACTCCAACGTCATCTCGATTGGCGTGAAGCAGGACGCTGCCACCGAGAACCTGCTCGCGATCGGGCGTGAGCGCGGGTACCTGACGGTCAACGAGATCCTCGACGGCATCGGCCAGGATTCGGTGCCGCCGGCGCTGACCGCGAAACTTCGGGCCGATGGGATCCTCGTCGTCGACACGGGCGGCGGCGACGTTTCGACCCCGGACGTCACTCCTGCTGATCCGTTCCGGCTCTACCTCAACGAGATCGGCCGCGTCGACCTGTTGACCGCCGAGGAGGAGGTCGACCTCGCCAAGCGGATCGAGGCGGGACGACGCGCCGGTGAGATCCTCGACTCACCGGTCGAGCTGTCCCCGACCCAGCGGGCCAGGCTCCGGCGCGCCGAGAAGCTCGGTGAGCGGGCGAAGCAGCACATGATCGAGGCGAACCTGCGACTGGTCGTGTCCTTGGCCAAGCGGTACATCGGGCGGGGGATGCTTTTTCCGGACATCGTGCAGGAGGGCAACCTGGGCCTGATGCGGGCAGTCGACAAGTTCGACTACACGCGTGGCTACAAGTTCTCCACGTACGCGACCTGGTGGATCCGGCAGATGATCTCGCGGTCCATCGCAGACCAGTCCCGCACGATCCGCATCCCCGTGCACCTGATGGAGCTGCTGGCAAAGATCGGCCGCACCGAGCGGCAACTGCTCCAGAAGCTGGGCCGCGAGCCAACCGCCGAGGAGGTCGCCGAGGCCGTCGAGCTGCCGGCCGAACGGGTCCGCGAGCTGAAGGCACTCGAGGTCGATCCGACGTCGCTGGATCTCCAGGTGGGCGAGGACGGTGGGGCCTCGCTTGCCGACCTGCTCGAGGACGAGAATGCCGTGGTCCCCGTCGACGCGGCCACCTACCTGCTGCTCCAGCAACATCTGGGTGACGTCCTCGATTCGCTCAACGAACGGGAACGGCAGGTGATCACGTGGCGCTTCGGGCTCCAGGACGCCAAGATCCACACCCTGGAGCAGGTCGGTGAGGAGCTCAACCTGACCCGCGAGCGCGTCCGGCAGATCGAGGGCAAGGCCTTGGCGAAGCTGCGGCACCCAGCGTTCGCCGACGCACTCCAGGACTACCTCCAGCACTGAGTCTGCTCGTCCCTGCTGGAATGTCACAGGGGTCTGCCATCCTGATGGCATGAACGAGACAGACCAACAAGCCCGCCAGGAGCCCTTTGACGGCCTCGAGCCCACCGTGGCCGTCCCGCGCCTGCCACTGGGGGTCGCTGAGGACCCGATCCCATACGCGCTGACGGCCCGTGGCCGTCGCGCTGTTGCCCCGGAAGAGCCGGCCCTGCGGCTTGTCGACGGCGACGCGGCACCGGACGACGCCGAGCTCGACGACCACCGCTCCGTGCAGGCACGCGCGCTGCGCCGTGCGGGGATGCCCGTGGACGCGATCGCCAACCGGCTGCGGGTCGACGACTTCACGGTGCGTGCCTGGCTTGGTGGACATGCCGCGCCGCTGCCCACGCCCGTCGACGATCGAGTTGACGCCGACGCCGAGCGTGCGCTGGAAGAGGCTGCGGTCGCTGCGTTCGACGAGCGATTCGACAGTGATCCGGTCTTCAGCGCCGGTGTTGCCGTCCTCGGCGCCCTCTCCGATGTCGACGGCAAGGCCGTGATCCTGAGCTCGGACCGTCCCGCACCACTCGCACAGGTGCTCGCGTTCCTCAGGGGCGAATTCGGCGTCGCGCCTGCGAACGTGCGCGTGGTCCTCCGACTCGGACCCGTTGTCGCAGGCGACCGCGCCGTCAACGACTGGGCCGCCGCACTGGACCTTCCGGCCGATCGGTTCCGGCAGGTGCGATCCGGGCGGGTGCCCACGTCCGACGGGATCGAGGTCCTTGTCCGAATCACGGGCGGTGGCATTGCGACGACGGTCGGCACCTGGCTGCGCGTACACCAGCATGCATGGCGCTCCACGGGTACCCCGCTGGCGGACGCGCCGGCCGGCTGACCCGCCGGCCGTCCCGGGCCAGCAAACACCCGGTCGTACGATCCTCTCCTCGACGAGGAGTTGTCGTGTCCGACGAGTGGGCGCACGTCGGTGCCGACCGCGATGTTCCGCTGTCGGCCCCGTGGCCGGAGGTGACGGTCGGCGGCGAGGCCGTGGCACTCGTTCGTGACGACGCCGGACGCATTCACGCCGTCCGCTCGTCGTGTCCCCACCTGCGGTCCCCGATGACCCGGGCGACGGTCGCCGACGACTCGATCGAGTGCAGCCGACACTTCTACACCTACGACCTCGCGACCGGCCGCAACACCTTCCCCGGCGACGAAGTCGACCTGGCGCTGCCGATTCACGATGTCGAGATCCGCGACGGCCAGGTCTGGGTGAGGGCGAAGCCGACGGCCGTCACACCGGAGGCATGAACCCCCTCCGGATCGTCCTCGTAACCGGCCCGGACGCCGGCCACGCCTTCCCGATCATCGGTTTGGGGGTCACCCTGCGCGACCGTGGTCACGACGTCCACGTCGGCTCGGGAATCGGGCACAGCAAGCTGATCGAGGAAGCGGGCCTGGCGTTCTTCGACCTGCCGCTGCTGGCACCGACGCCCCAGGACGCCGACATTTCGCACCGAATCTGGACGCGTGCGGCGGAGATGGCCCCGCCACTGGCCGACCTCATCGCGGACACCATCGGACAGCCCAACGTCATCGTCAGCGACACGCTCACTCGGGCCGGCGCCTGGGCTGCTGACCTGCTGGGCGTGCCGTGGGTCGAGATGGTCCCGCACCACCTGGTGCACGTCTCGGACGACCTGCCACCCCATGGACTGGGCCTGCCCCCGTCGCGCACCCCGTGGCGTCGATGGAACGACGGGCGGATCCGGGCGGCCCAGCGGCGGTCACGCGAGCAGGGTTGGGATGCCGCGCGAACGGCCCGCCAGCGGATCGGCCTCGAAGGGCGGTCGCATCCGGCATGCACGTTGGTCTGCGCCGTCCCGGCAATCGAGCCGCCGCGATCCGACTGGCCGAACGCGACCCACCTGGTCGGCTCGATGGGCTGGGACCCGCCCTGGGGTCCGCTCGAGCCGCCTTCCGGTCCCGAGCCGCTCGTCGTCGTGACGGATTCGACGGCGTCCACTGTTCACGGCTCGGTGGCCGAGGCAGCACTCGCGGGCCTGGAGCACGCCGGAGTTCGGTTGGTGGTGACGACTGGCCGGACCGACCTGTCGACGTGGTCGAACGGCCGCGCCGTGATCGGACGATCGGGGCACGGCCCACTGCTGGCAGCTGCCGACGTCGCGGTCGGGCCCGGCGGCGGCGGGTTCGTCGCGAAGGCCCTGACGGCCGGGGTGCCACTGGTCCTGACGCCGCTGATGGGTGACCAGCGCGAGACCGCTGGGCGGGTCCATCACGCGGGCGTGGGCGTGTCGCTGCGTCCCGGCAACCTGCGCTCCGGTTCGCTCCGGCGGGCGGTGCTGCGGGTCCTGGCCGACAAGCGGTTCCGACAGACCGCGCGGCGGGCCGCCAGGCAGGCGGCGCAGCTTGGTCCCGAGCTCGCTGCCCGGCTGGTCGTACAGGAGGCCGCCGGGGGGCCGCCATGAGCGCGCGTCGGGTGTTGGTGTGGGCCGGCCTCGCGGTCGGCGTGTTCATGGTCGGGCTCGTTGCCGGAGTGGTGTTCGGCCAGGCGGCGCCGGACGTGGCCGCCCGGCAGATCGTCCGCGAGTTCGCCGTTTCCGAGCCGGTCACCCTCGACACCGTCGCCGAGGACGCCGTCGCGCCGACGTCGGGAGGCAACGACGGCATGGCGGTGTGCGGGCGGGTCCCCCACCTGCCCGTCGATGACGCCATCGCGTCCCTCGACGCCGGCCTCGTCGTTGTCCACGCCCGTACGTCGGACGTCGCCGACCAAGCCGCGGCAGTTCTCGAGTCGTCGGATCCGGCGAGGTGGATCGTGACCGTCGACGACCGGGTGGGGGACGAGGTTGTCGCGACGGCCTGGGGCGTGCGGATGACGCTGGCGGCCGTCGACGAACACCTGCTGCCCGCGTTCGTCACCGGCTACGCCGGCCGTCGCGGCCCGTTGCCCGAGTGTTCGCCTGCCTAGCCTGCGCGTCCGAGGAGTCACGATGCTTGCAGTCACCGCGATCGCCCTCAACCCCTCGGATCCGCTCGCGGGGTTGAGCATCGGCGACCACGCCGAGCCGATCGTGCCGGCCGGGTGGGAGATCGTCGAGGTCCGCGCGGCGACCCTCAACCATCACGACCTGTGGACCCTCGAGGGCGTCGGGATGACCGAGGATCGACTCCCGATCGTGCTCGGGTGCGATGCTGCCGGAATCGCCGCAGACGGTCGCGAGGTCGTCGTCCACGCCGTGATCGCCGACAGCCCCGGCGAGGAGGGGCTGCTCAGCGGTGGATTCTCGATCCTGTCGGAGCTCCACGATGGGACCTTCGCGGAGCGCGTGGCCGTACCGGCTGCCAACCTCGTCGACAAGCCGCTCGACCTCTCCTTCGAGGAGGCCGCATGCCTCCCGACCGCCTGGCTGACGGCTTTCCGGATGCTGTTCACGAGGGGGGAGCTGCGCCCAGGTCAACGTGTGCTGATCCAGGGCGCCGGGGGAGGTGTGGCAACAGCAGCGCTCGTGCTGGCACGGGCAGCCGGCATACACGTGACGGTGACCAGCCGGGACGCCGACAAGCTCACACGTGCCTCCGACCTGGGTGCCCACGAAGTCGTTGTGTCCGGTGAGCGGCTGCCCCACCGGGTGCATGCCGTCATGGATACCGTCGGCGAGGCGACGTGGGACCACTCGACGAAGGCGCTCGAACCGGGCGGGGTCGTCGTGGTGGCCGGCGCCACCAGCGGCCACCTGCCGGCCACGGACCTGCGCCGGATGTTCTATCGCCAGCTGCGTGTCGTCGGCTCCACCATGGGGACACGGTTCGAGCTCCAGAAGCTCCTGAGCTTCCTCTCCGCGACCGGCGCCCGCCCGATCATCGACGAGGTCCGCCCTCTGTCCGACGCGCGCGCCGCGTTCGAGCAGTTGGCAGCCGGCGACGTCTTCGGAAAGCTCGCCCTCACGAACGGTTGAGTGTCACACCCCTCGGCGACAATGCGGCTCGTGCGATCGAGGGGGCGGAGAACTGAGGGTTCTCCATGGGATACCGAGGAAAGATCGAGGAACGCGCTCGGGCTCGTGAACTGCGCGCCCAGGCGTGGACGCTCCAGGAGATTGCCGACGAACTCGGTGTCGCCAAGAGCAGCGTCAGCACGTGGGTCCGCGACGTCGACTTCGTTGCAAAGCCGCGCAAGTCCGTCGCGGCTCAGCGCTCCTTCGTGCACCCGCTGCGCCAGCGCAAGCTCGACGAGATCGCCCGCCTGGATGCAGCAGGCCGGCAGCGTCTGGCGGTCGTCAGCGAGGAAGCGTTCCTGCTGGCCGGCGTCGCCCTCTACGCCGGCGAGGGGACCAAGGCGGATGGCGCAGTCGCGTTCGCAAACATCGATCCCGATTTGATTGCCTTGTTCTGTCGGTGGCTCCGCCATTTCTTCGAGGTTGACGAGACGCGCCTTCGTGCCAGGATCTACTTGCATCGTGAGCTCGACCATGGCGCTGCAGTGACGCATTGGTCGCGCCACACCGACATCCCGCCCGAGCAGTTTCGTCAGCCGTATCGCCCTGAGGGCGGCGCCCGCGTCCGGCGGAACCGGCACGAATACGGCTGCTGCTACGTCCGCTACGCCTGCTCTCGAACGCATCGGGAGATCATGGGGCTCGTCCGAGCACTGGCGACGATTGGAATGGATTGAGTGGCTCCGGGGGCGGGACTCGAACCCGCAGCCTCGCGATTAACAGTCGCTTGCTCCGCCAGTTGAGCTACCCCGGAAGGTCCGCCGAAACGGCGCGAAGCCCAAAGTGTAGCCCTGCGCCCATGGCCTCCCCTGGGCGCCCCACGACTTCGGGAGGGCTAGCCTCGACCTCACCACGAGTGGCGGGCGGTGATGCGCAAGGACCTGGTGATCATCCCGGAGGACCGGCCGGGGGAGCTGGCGCGGATCGGTGAGGCCGCCGGAGACGCGGGCCTCAACATCGACGCCATCAGTGCCTTCACCGGTGGCGGCAAGGGCATCATCCACGTCCTGGTTGACGACGACGAGCGGGCCCTCGACGTCTTCACGGATGCCGGCTTCGACGTCAAGGCCGCCCGCAATGTCGTGGTCGTGCCCATCGCGAACGAGCCCGGCGCGCTCGGCCGCGCCTGCCGCGCGCTCGCCGACGCCGAGGTCAACATCGAGCAGGCCTACATGTCGGCCACGTCCGACCTGGTGATCATCTGCGACGACCGCGACGGCGCGCGGGCCGCTCTCGGTCTCGACTGAGCAGCGGAGCTCAGCCAAAGAGGCTCGGGAGAACGCAGCGGCCGAGGTCGCCGATGTTCGTGTTGATGCCGCACCCGGTCATCAGCGCGCGCATCGTCAGCCCCCATGCGATGAACGCTCCCCACGCGAGACCAGGGTACTCACGCCGTCCGGCGTGGCGACGCCGAAGACGG
>Ga0302046_10000350_pt1 | contig 47974 bp, 37 predicted proteins | sample RVTome_11_FD_200261 | JGI IMG/M metagenome (GOLD analysis project Ga0302046, IMG submission 200261) | Soil microbial communities from uranium-contaminated site in the Upper Colorado River Basin, Wyoming, United States - RVT147D111 (version 2) ...
CGGCCACCCAATGGCAGTATCCTGTGGGTGGCCGGGTGGGGGCCATTCGACAAGCTCATGAGGGCCGGCGCCGATTCCGCGTGAGCGGAATATGCTCTAGCGGACGCCAAACTCGCTGCTTTGCGGGATCCGGTTCTCGTCCTCGTCGCGGAACTTCCGCCACAGCCCGCGCAGGAAGGCGGGGGTGAGCACCGAGAGCGGATGCACCTTCAGCGTCGGCGTGCGCAGCGGCCCCTCGGCCGTGTAGGCGGCCGCGAAGACGCCGCCGTACTTGCCGCCGACCAGCACCTGGCCGACCAGCGGCAGCTTGCCGAGCACGCTGTTGAGCGAATAGGCCGGCACCACCGTGCCGTCGATCTCCAGGCGCTGATGGCGCAGGTCGAGCGCGCCCTCGAAGGTGACGCCCAGGTTGGCGCTGAGCGCGCGGCCGTTGGTGACGCGCAGGGCGCCGCGCGGATGGCGGTAGGTGAAGGGCGCAACGAACTCGTCGAACAGCACGCCCTGCGGCCTGGCGAGCGCGCCGGCGGTCTTGTCGAGCGAGCCCTGGCTGGTGATCCGCCGCAGGATCGGCGCCTTGATGAGCCGGTAGTTCTTCATCGTGATGCGGCCGGCGAAGGGCTCGCGCTTGTTGTCGACGATGGCGCCGCGCACGTCCAGGGTGCCCCCGACGACGTTGTCCATGATGCCGAGCGCGCGCAGCACGCCGCCGGCGTCGGTCGAGTGGATCGCCAGCGCCCGGCCCGGCCCGCGCTTGGCGAAGCGCACCCGCAGCGGCTTGCCCGACGGCACCTGGCCGTCGAAATGCACCACGGTCCACAGCCCGTCGATCCGGGCCGCCTGGCCGCGCAGGTTCGACAGGTAGTTGGTCTTGCCGAAATAGACCTTGTCGACCGCGAACTGCAGCGCCAGATCGGGGCGCGGCCGCTGCGGGCGGCTGTCGGGGTCGGTGTTGATCTCGCCCTTGAAGAAGCGCTCCCCATCGACGCTCTTGCCGCGCATCTGCACGATGTAGCCGCCGCTCTCGCGCGCGGAGACCTGCAGCGAGACGTCGCTGCGGCCGAGCAACACCCGCTTCAGCGTCAGAACGTCGAGGCGCTTGCCGTCCTTGGACATGGTCGCCGAGCCGCTCGCCGTGAGGCCGGCCGCCTCGAACGACAGGGCGTTGACGGCGAAGACGCGGCCGCCGGCGACGGTCATCGTCACGGCGGCCTTGCCCGGCGTCCCGGCGGGCTTTCGCCAACCGAGGAACGGCAGGTCCATCGCCGCGTCGCGCAGGTCGAAATTGGCGCTGACCCGCTCCGCCGAGCCGCTGGTGTGCTTGGTCAGCCGGACCCTGACCTTCATCGGCCCCTGGACGAAGGAGTCGACGACCAGCCCGAAGCTGCGCCTGATCTCCTCGTCGGCTGAGCCGTCGATGATGATCTGGCGGCGGAAGGCGGGCTTCTCGCCGAACTTCTCGATCCAGTGGACGCTGGCCGGCCGGTTGGCGAGCCGGACCCGGCCCTTGACCGCCATCTCGTTCTTGTCGACCTCCAGGCTGAGCGCGCCGCCGCGCAACGTCAGCCCGTACAGCCCGCCGCGCCAGGCGAAGTTGCTGAGCTCGGCCTTGCTCTTGATGGCGACCTCGTCGAGCGTCAGCGCGTCGAGCAGCGGGAACTCGACCTGCAGGCGGATGACCGCCGCGCCGGTCGCCGTGCCGGGGGTCACGCCGATCTTGCTGGCGTAGCGCAGCGGCTCACGGTCGATGACCTTGAGCGCCTCGACCAGCGGGCCGCGCAGCACGCCGTCGATCGCTATGCGCTGCTTGCGCGGGTCGTCGTTGGTCATGCCGGTGACCCGCACCGTGGTGTCGTAGACGGTGAGCCCCTGGAGCCGGCCCGAGGCCACGCGAAAGTCGATGCGGTCCTCGGTGAAGGTGCCGCTGCCGGTCACCTCGCGCACCGGCGGCAGGCCCTTCAGGTAGCGCACCGTGAGCCCGCCGTAGAGGAAGGCGCCGCGCACGTTCTCGAAGCTGGAATCGCGGCCGTCGCCGAACTCCGCCTCGACGGTCGCCCGCGATTCGGGCAGCACGCCGTCCGTGATATTGGCCAGGACCCAGCGCCGGCTGCTCTCCGCCACCCCGGCCGGCCAGTAGACCGCCAGGTCGTCGGTCATGACGTTGCGCATGCCAATCGAGAGGCGCGCCTTGGCGCGCCCGCCGAGGTTTTCCACCGTGCCCTCGGCCTGCAGCACGGGGCCGCGGCCGAAAGCGACGGTCAGGTCGTCGACCGTCACCTTTCGGAAATCGACCCCGACGCGTCCGCGCAACGCCAGCGAGCTCACGATGAGCGATCGCTCGTGCGGCCTGGGCAACACGATGGCGCCCTTGCTGCCCTCGACCTCGAAGCTCATCCGGCTCAGCTTTCCGCCGCGATCCAGGGAGAAGCGAACCTGTCCGTTGAGGGCAATGCGGAGCGCGCTCAAATGGTTGAGGCCGGTGCGGGCCTTGTTCTCGCCGTCGCGCTGGGCGAAGAGGCTCGGCTTCAGTCCGGAGAAGGAGACCGTCACCTCCGCGGTCCGGCTCTCCTTGCCGTAGACCCCGGCACCGTGGAGGCTGATTTCCTTGCCCCGGATGTTGACGCTGAGGTCGGCGGTGATGCGGATGCCGGTGGGTCCGCGGCTGAAGGCGAGGTTGGCGTTGGGCGCCTGCCAGGCCAGATCCAGATGGCGGTCGAAGATGGTCATCCTGGCGGCGACGATGCGCACCGAGGTCAGGTACGAGAGCGCGCCGTGCCGCCGGTCGGCGAGCAGCCCCTCGATCACCGCGCGCGGCAATGGCGTGGTGCGCGCCGGCGTGGCCGCCTTGCCCCCGTCCGCGCCGCCGAGCCCGAAGGTGAAGCGCCCGTCCTTGGTGCGCTCGGCGATCAGGCTGGGCCGGCTGATCTCCAAGCTGGTCGGGGCGATCACCCCGCGCAGGAGCGCGCGCGTGCTGAAGCGGATGATCGCCCGCGGCACCCGGGCGATCAGGTCGCCGTCGGGCCGCACCGCGCGCACGCCGACGGCATGCACGACCACCGGCCGCTGCCAGCCGCCCCAGGTCAGGATCGTCTTGTCGATGCGGACCCGGAACTCGCCGCTCGCCGGGGTCAGCGCGCGCTCGATATAGGGCGACAGCGCCTCCAGGGCGACCGGCCCCGTCGACAGCCGCCAGGCCGCGGCGCCGATGGCGATGGCCAGCCCGGTCAGGATGACCGCGAAGACCTCGACGGTGATCTTGGTGGCCCTACGGAGCACGGCGCTGGGGCTCCTTCATGGTATCAACCCAGTTCGGCCCATCGCCCTGCGTGACGCCCCCATTCGGCCAACACCCCATGATCGACTTGACGGCCTTCATAAAGTCTGAACGACGACCGCGTCCCGGAAACCCGAAATCGGCGGAAATCGGCCTTGAACGCTGGGCCGAGACGGTCGCCGGCCTGGATGACCGCGCGCTCGCCAGGCAAGCCGAGGCCCTCGCGGACGACGCAGCGGGCCGCCTGCTGCTTGAGATCATCTTTGGGAATAGCCCGTTTCTGACGCAGTGTCTATTGAACGATATCGGGTTCTTCCTGGCTTGGCGCAAGACCGGTCTCGGCCCTGTTTTCAAAGAGATTTTAGACGAATTGCGGGCGTCCGCCGAGACGGTTGCCGCGGAGGGCGATCTGATGCGCGAGTTGCGGGTCGCGCGCCGGCGCTGCGCGCTCGCCGTCGGCCTCTCGGACATCGCCGGTCTGGCCGGAATCGACGAGACGATGGCGGCGCTGAGCGGCTTCGCGGGCGCCGCGATCGAGGCGGCGATCGCCTTCCTGCTGCGCGATGCCCAGGCGAAGGGAAAGCTGCCGCCGGCGCCGGCGCTGGCCCCCGCGGACAGCGGCTACGTCGTGCTCGCCATGGGCAAGCTCGGCGGCGGCGAGCTCAACTATTCGAGCGACATCGACCTGATCGCGCTCTTCGAGCCCGAGCGCATGAGCCCGGCGATGCTGGAGGGCTTCGGCGATAACGGCCCCGGCCCCTTCTTCATCGCGCTGACCCGCGGCCTCGTGCGAATCCTGGAGACCCGTACCCCCGACGGCCACGTCTTCCGCACCGACCTCCGCCTGCGGCCCGATCCCGGGGTCACCCCGGTGGCGATCTCCGCCCTGGCGGCCGAGACCTACTACGAGAGCATGGGCCAGAACTGGGAGCGCGCGGCGATGATCAAGGCGCGGCCGATCGCCGGCGACATCGCGGCGGGCGAGGCCTTCCTGGATGCGGTCCGGCCCTTCGTCTGGCGCAAGCACCTCGACTTCGCGGCGATCCAGGACATCCACTCGATCAAGCGCCAGATCCATGCCCACAAGGGCGGCGGCAGGATCGCCGTCGCCGGGCACAACGTTAAGCTCGGGCGCGGCGGCATCCGCGAGATCGAGTTCTTCGCCCAGACCCAGCAGCTGATCTGGGGCGGCCGCGAGCCCGGGCTGCGCGCCCGGGTAACCACCGAGACGCTGATGGCGCTGGCCGCCCACGGCCGGATCGCCACGCCGACCGCCGTCGAGATGGTCGAGGCCTACCGGTTCCTCCGCACCGTCGAGCACCGCCTGCAGATGATCGACGACCAGCAGACCCACGAGCTGCCGCGCGACGACGAGGGGCTCGAGCGGCTCGCGGCGTTCCTCGGCTATGCGGACGCGGCGGCCTTCTCGGAGGCCCTGGGCGGGCGCCTGCGCGGGGTCGAGCGGCACTACGCCGCGCTCTTCGAGGAGGCGCCGGCGCTGGGCGGGGCGGGCAACCTCGTCTTCACCGGCGCCGAGCACGACCCCGACACGCTGGCCACGCTGGAGCGCCTGGGCTTTCGCGAGCCCGAGCGCGTCTCGGCGATCGTGCGCGGCTGGCACCACGGCCGCTACCGCGCCATGCGCAGCGTGCGCGCCCGCGAGCTCCTGACCGAGATCATGCCGGCGCTGCTCGAGGCGCTCGCCGCCACCCCCGATCCCGACGAGGCGCTGCTCAAGTTCAATGAGTTCCTTTCCGCCCAGCCGGCCGGCGTGCAGCTCTTCTCGATGTTCCACGCCTTTCCGGGAATGCTCTCGCTGGTCGCCGAGGTGATGGGCAGCGCGCCCGAGCTCGCCGCCCGCCTCGGCGCCAACCCCTCGCTCTTCGAGGCCGTGGTCAGCGAGGGCTTCTTCGACGCCCTGCCCGGTCCCGCCGCGCTGGCCGACGACGTCGCCGAGACGCTCGGCCAGGCGCGCGACTTCCAGGACGTGCTCGACCTCTCGCGGCGCTGGGCCAACGACCACCGCTTCCAGGTCGGCATCCAGTATTTCCGCGGCATGGTCGACGCCGCCGCCGCGGGCCGCGGGCTGGCCGACATCGCCGATGCGGCGCTCGGCGCGCTCTGGCCGCCGGTGACCGCGGAGTTCGAGGAGCAGCACGGGCGCTTCGAGGGCGGCGGCATGGCGGTGCTGGCGATGGGCAAGCTCGGCGGGCGCGAGATGACCACGACTTCCGACCTCGATCTCATCTTCCTCTTCGACGTGCCGGAGGGATCAGAGCAGTCCGGCGGCGAGAAGCCGCTCTCGCCCGGCCACTACTACACCCGGCTCAGCCAGCGCTACCTGAACGCGATCACCGCGCTCACCGGCGAGGGCCGGCTCTACGAGGTCGACATGCGCCTGCGCCCCTCGGGCAACGCGGGGCCGCTGGCCACGGGCTTTTCGGGCTTCGTCGACTACCAGAACGAGAAGGCCTGGACCTGGGAGCACATGGCCTTGACGCGCGCCCGGGTGCTCTTCGGCCCCGAGGACCTGCGGGCGCGCATCGAGGCGGCGGTGCGCGCCGTGCTGACGCGCCCGCGCGACCCCGAAGCGCTGGTCGCCGAGGTCGCCGCGATGCGCGAGCGCATCGCCCGCGAGCACCGCGGCGGCAACGACTGGCAGGTCAAGCGCCGGCGCGGCGGCGTGGTCGACCTCGAGTTCATCGCCCAGTACCTGCAGCTCCGCCACGCCGCCGGGCACCCGGATGTCCTCTCCGCCAACACGTTCGACGCCTACGAGCGCCTCGCCGCCGCCGGCTGCCTCGACGCCGCCACGGCCGGAACGCTGATGGAGGCGGCGCGGTTCTGGCAGGGCCTGCAGTCGATGCTGCGCCTCACCGTCGGCGAGGACTTCGCCGAGGCGAACGCGACGGAGGGCCTGCGCGCGCTGCTCGCCCGCGCCGGCGGCACGCAGGATTTCGCCGCGCTCAAGGAGCGCATTGCGCGCACCAGCGCTGCGGTCTACGAGATATTCAAGGCGATGATCGAGGAGCCGGCGGCGGCCGCGGCCGAAGCGCCGGACGACAAGGCAACGAAAGGAGCGACCCCATGAGCCCCAAGACGGCGAGCATTGAGATCGGACAGCCCGCCCCGGACTTCAGCGTACCCGGCGACGGCGGCGGCGCGGTCAGCCTGTCCGCGCTCAAGGGCAAGCCGGTCGTGCTCTACTTCTATCCCAAGGACGACACGCCGGGCTGCACCAAGGAGGCCTGCGGCTTCCGCGACGCGATGCCGGACTTCTCCAAGGCGAAGGCGGAGATCATCGGCGTCTCCAAGGACAGCGTGAGGCGCCACGACAGCTTCAAGGCCAAGTACGACCTCAACTTCGCCCTCGCCTCCGACGAGGACGGCGCGATCTGCGAGGCCTACGGCGTCTGGGTCAAGAAGAAGAACTACGGCCGCGAATACATGGGCATCGAGCGCACGACCTTCCTCATCGACGAGGCGGGCATCGTCCGCGAGATCTGGCGCAAGGTCCGCGTCGACGGCCATGTCGAGGCGGTGCTGGAGGCGGCGAAGGGGTTGTGAGGAAGCCCTCAGCCGGCCCGTTCCACCGCCGCATTCATCTCCGACTCGGCGAAGGCGGGCATCGTGGTGATGCGGCCGTAGCCCTGGCCGGCATACCAGACCGAGAAGGCGAGCATCGCCTCGGCGTCGGGCGCCTCGACGATATCGACGAAGTCGTATTCGCCCTGCGTATAGTAGAGTGTCTCGAGCGTGATCCCGAGCTCGTCGAGTTTCTTGCGCGCGCCCTTGGTGCGGTCGCGCTGCTTGCCGAGCCAGTCGCGGCCCAGCGTGCCGAGCATGACGTACTTCATGGTTGCCTCCCGTGCTGCGCCGGGCCTGGCGACGCACCGTGCGCGCCGGACCCGGTCGCCATCACTGTTGACCCAACGGCGTCCGCTGTCAAAACTCGCGACGCCCATGGCCGCCAACCTGACGACCTTGACCGAGGCCGCCCGCGCCGTGCTCGCCACCGCCGAGCCCGCGCGGAAGGCCGCCGCCGGCCGCGCCGCCGCCGCGGCCTGGCGCAGTGGCGAGATCGCGGCGATCGGCCGCTCCGTCCCGCCCGACCGCCCGGCCCGGCCGGACAAGCCCGCGCTCAGGCTACCCCGCGACATGCCGAAGCGCGGCGCCGGCGGGTCCGCCGCCGGGCGCATCGCGCTGCTCCACGCGATCGCGCATATCGAGCTGAACGCCATCGATCTCGCCTGGGACATCGTCGCGCGCTTCGCGAATGCCGAGCCGCCGCGCGAATTCTTCGACGACTGGGTCAGGGTCGCCGACGAGGAGGCCAAGCACTTCACGCTGTTGTCGAAACGCCTCGCCGATTTGGGCGCGGCCTACGGCGACCTGCCCGCCCACGACGGGCTCTGGGAAGCGGCGCAGGCGACCGCGCATGACCTGCTCGCCCGGCTCGCCGTGGTGCCGCTGGTCCTGGAAGCGCGCGGCCTCGACGTGACGCCGACGATGATCGCGCGCATGAAGCGCTTCGGCGACCGCGAGACCGCCGCCGTGCTGACCGCCATCTACGAGGACGAGATCGGCCACGTCGCCATCGGCCTGCGCTGGTTCGAGCGCGAATGCGCCCGCCGCGGCGTGGCGCCCGCGCCGACCTGGCGCGCCCTCGTCGCCGAGCATTTCAAAGGCGCGATAAAGCCGCCCTTCAACGACGACGCCCGCGCCGAGGCCGGCATGGCGCGCGCCTACTACGCAACCGCCGGCTGAGCGCGGTAGACCCAATGGAACGCGCCTGGCAGAGCCTTGCCCGGATCTGGCGCCTCGGCGGCGGGGGCTGGCGCTGGCGGCTCCTGTGGCTGCGGAACGCGACCTTCCTGGTCGGCGTCACGGGCGTGGTGACCAACGAGGCCGGCGAGGTGCTGCTGCTGCGCCACCGCTTCTGGCGCGCCGGCTCGTGGGGCCTGCCGAGCGGGCTCGCCGAGCGCCACGAGACCCTGGAGGAGGCCTTCGCCCGCGAGGTCCGCGAGGAGACCGGGCTGGAGATCGACCCGCCGAGCCTGGTCCGCGTGGTCAGCGGCTTCCGCCTGCGTCTCGAAGCGCATTTCGCCGCGCCCATCCTGGGCGGCGAGATGACGCTCGACCGGCGCGAGATCCTGGAGGCGCGCTTCTTCGCCCCCGACGCCCTGCCCGACGGCCTGCTGGCCGCCCACCGCGAGACCGTCGCCCTGGCCGCGGCCGGCCCGCCGCGACGCCGGGCGAGCCATGGCTGAGGGAGCGGACCGACGCGGCGTCCTGGGCGCCGCACTGCGCGCCGGCGGGCTGCTGGCGGCCGGGGCCGCCGTCGGCGCGGGCGGCGCCTGGCTCGCCTTGCGCCCGCCGCGCGTGCCGCCCTTGCGCCTGCCCCGGGTCAAGGTCGCCGCCGACCGGGTGATCCGCACCGAGGTCGGCCTGCGGCCCTTCCGCACCACCGGCTTCCGCCTCGAGCGGGTCATCCTCGAGGGCAAGACGCTGGTGCACAATTACGGCCACGGCGGCAGCGGCATCACGCTCTCCTGGGGCTGCGCGCATCTGGCGGTCGAGGCGCTGTCGATCGGCGGCCTGCCCGAGCGCGTCGCGGTGCTGGGCGCGGGCGCGCTCGGCCTCGCCACCGCCCGCCTCCTGCAGCGCCGCGGCGTCGAGGTGGTGCTCTACGCCAAGGCGCTGCCGCCCGACACGACCTCGAACGTCGCCGCCGGGCAATGGGCGCCGCACCTCGTCTCCGACACCGCGAGCGAGGCCTTCCAGTCCCAGTTCCTGCGCGCGGTGCGGCTCTCGCACCGCGCTTTCCAGGCGCTCGACGGGGCGCGCTACGGCATCCGCTGGCTCACGAACTACAACCTCGACAACGCCGGGGTCGCGCCGGCGCTCCGCGACCTCTTCCCCGAGGCGAAGACGCTCAAGCCCGGCGAGCACCCCTTCCCCGCCAACGAGGTCGCCCAGTTCGTCACCATGCTGGTCGAGACCCCGGTCTACCTCGACGCCATGCTGCGCGACCTGCGCCGCGCCGGCGGGCGCATCGTCGTGCGCACCTTCACGAGCGCCCGGGAGATCGCAGCACTCCCCGAGGCGGCGATCGTCAACTGCACCGGCCTCGGCGCGGCCGCGCTCTTCGAGGACGAGGCGATGGTCCCGGTCAAGGGCCAGCTGACGGTCCTGCTGCCCCAGCGCGAGGTCGACTACATCGCCAGCTTCGGCGGGCTCTACATGATGCCGCGGCGCGACGGCATCCTGCTCGGCGGCTCCTTCGAGCGCGGCGAGAGCTCGCTCGTCCCCGACGAGGAGGTCGCCGCCCGCATCCTCGACGGCCACGCGAAGATGTTCGCCGCGATGAAGGGGTGAGGCCGCACGCCCCTCAGAAATTCTCCACCCAGGGCCGGAGCTCGACCTCCCAGGCCCAGGCCGAGCGGTGCTGGCGGTGGACGTGGAGATAGCTCCGGGCGATCGCGTCGGGCTCGAGCAGGCCGTCCTCGCCGCGGTTGCCGCGCGGGTCGTCGGGGCCCTGCCTTATGCCGCCGTCGATCACGAAATGCGCGACGTGGATGTTCCGGGGCGCCAGCTCGCGCGCCATCGACTGCGCGAGGCCCCGCAGGCCGAACTTGCCCATCGCGAAGGAGGCGGACTGGGCATAACCCTTTACGCTCGCCGAGGCGCCGGTGAACTGGATCGAGCCCGCGCCCTTGTCCAGCATCAGCTTCGCCGCCGCCTGACCCACCAGGAAGCCGCCGTAGCACGAGATCAACAGCGCGGTCCTGACCGCGTCGGCGTCCTGCTCGACGAAGGGTCCGCGCGTGCGGTTGCTGGGGTTGTAGACGACGATGTCGGGCGCGCCCTTGTCGGCCACCGCGTCCGCGAAGAATTTGCTCACCGATGCGGGGTCGATCACGTCGAGGGCGAAACGCGCCGCGCCCGTCTCGCGGGCCAGCGCGTCGAGCTTGTCGACGTTGCGCGCGCCGAGCGCAACCGCCATGCCCTCGCCCGCGAAGAGCCGCGCCAGCGACGCCGACAGCCCCGGCCCGACGCCGATGATGAAGGCGGTTTCCTGTGCGGCCATGCGAACGCTCCTCCTGGGTCAGACCGGCGAATGCCGGCGTCCGCCGCCGGTCCGCCACGCCTCCGCCTTCATGCAACCATAATGGCAGCCTACCATAAGGACCGTGGCGCACAATCCGCCCGCAGTGGACGGACTGCTGCCACGGTTTTCATACCTGGAGAGAAGACGATGCGTACGCTCATACTGGGCGTGGCAGCCGCGATGCTGGCCGCCGGGCCGGCCTTCGCGCAAGCCCAGACCTGCCAACAGCACATCTCGGCCTTCGACAAGGCCGTCGCGGTTTCCAAGGTCGATGCGGAGAGGATCGAAGCCGCCAAGAAGCTTCGCGCCGACGGCGAAGAGAAGCTGAAGGCGGGTGACGAGTCGGGCTGCATGGCCGACCTCGCCAAGGCGGGCGAGATGATCGGCAGCAACATGGCCAAATAGCCGAGCCCGTCCGGACACCCAAGAAAGAAGCGGCCGGCGCCGATGAGGCGCCGGCCGTTTCCGTTTTGAGCGGTCGAACCGGGCTTACGCCGCCTTGCTCCCGCCCTTGCCCAGCCGCGCGGCGAGCGCCGCCTCCAGGAAGGCGTCGATGTCGCCGTCGAGCACGGCCTTGGTGTTGCCGGTCTCGACGTCGGTGCGCAGGTCCTTCACCATCTGATAGGGGTGCAGCACGTAGGAGCGGATCTGGTGGCCCCAGCCGATATCGGTCTTGGCCTCGTTCTCGGCCGCCGTCGCCTCCTCGCGCTTCTGCAGCTCCAGCTCGTAGAGCCGCGCCTTCAGCATGCGCATCGCCTCGGCCCGGTTGCGGTGCTGCGAGCGGTCGCTCTGGCACTGCACGACGATGTTGGTCGGCAGGTGCGTGAGACGCACCGCGCTGTCGGTCTTGTTGACGTGCTGCCCGCCCGCCCCGGACGCACGATATGTGTCGACGCGCAGATCCTTGTCCTCGACTTCGATCTCGATGTCCTCGTCGACCACGGGATAGACCCAGACCGAGGCGAAGCTGGTATGCCGGCGCGACTGCGAGTCGAAGGGCGAGATGCGCACCAGCCGGTGCACCCCGCTCTCGGTCTTGGCCCAACCATATGCGTTGTGGCCGACGACCTTGAGCGTCACCGACTTGATCCCCGCCTCTTCGCCGGGGCTTTCCTCGATCCACTCGACCTTGAAGCCGCGCCGCTCGGCCCAGCGCAGGTACATGCGCGCCAGCATCTCGGCCCAGTCCTGGGACTCGGTGCCGCCCGCTCCGGCATGGACCTCCAGGAACGCGTCGTTGGCGTCCGCCTCGCCGGAGAGCAGGCTTTCGAGCTGCGCCTTGGCGGTGCGCTTTCGCAGCTTCTCCAGCGCCGCCTCGGCCTCGGCGACCATGGCCTCCTCGCCCTCGGCCTCGGCGAGCTCGATCAGCTCGATGTTGTCGTTGAGCTCGGCTTCGAGGGCGCGGAACGTCTCGAGCGCGCGTTCGAGCGCGCCGCGCTCGCGCATCGCCGCCTGAGCGGCGTTCTGGTCGTTCCAGAAATCGGGGGATTCGCTCTGGGCAGTCAGCCCGGCGAGGCGTTTCTCGGCGGCCTCGGGGTCAAAGGTGCCTCCTCAGCAGCTCGATCGACTGCCTGATTTCCTCGACCATCGCCTCGGTTTCGGCGCGCATGGGTGTCCTCTTTATCTGATATCACGGTTCCGGCCCGCTCCCCCACCCGGCCACCCAATCAGGATACTCTCGTTGGGTGGCCGGGTGGGGGAGCGGGCCGGCGCCGCGGCACATAGACTTAATAATGCCCGCCGGTGCCGGCCTCCGGCGCGCTCTTCGGCCGCAGCCCGCGCGCGGTGCTGGCGGCGCCGCCGTTGGTGTCGGGCTGCGAGCCGGGCTTGAAGGCCTCCAGGATCACCGCCTTGTCGCCGGCCTGGGCCGGCTGGCCGGTGTTGGCGTTGACGCGGATCATGGTGAGCCCTCGCGGCACGCGGAACGGCGTGGCGGGCTGGTCCTTCAGCGCCTCGGCCATGAAGTCGCGGAAGATCGTCGAGGCGGCCTTGCCGCCGGTCTCGCCGTGGCCGAGCGTCACCGGCGTGTCGAAGCCGACCCAGACCCCCATCGCCAGGTCGGGGGTGAAGCCGACGAACCAGGCGTCGAGGAAGTCGTTGGTGGTGCCGGTCTTGCCGGCGATCGGCTTGCCGACCGCGCGCACGTAGGCGCCGGTGCCGCGCTCGACCACGCCCTGCAGCATCGAGACGACCTGGAAGACGCTGCGCTGGTCGGCGATCTGCTCGCGGATGTCCTTGATGCGCGGCATGTCGCCGCCGTTGAAGGCGACGACCTGGCAGTCGGGACAGGACCGCTGGTCCTGGCGGCTGATGGTCTTCCCGTAGCGGTTCTGGATGCGGTCGATGAAGGTCGGCCGCAGGCGCTTGCCGCCGTTGGCCAGCATGGCGTAGGCGGTGGTGAGATTGAGCACCGTGGTCTCGACCGCGCCCAGCGTCATCGAGAACTCGCGTGGCAGGTCCTCGCCGATGCCGAAGGTCTCCGCCGTCTGGGCGATCGGCTCCATGCCCACGGCTTGCGCCAGGCGCACGGTCATCGCGTTCCGCGACTTCTCCAGGCCGCGCCGCAGCGTCATCAGCCCGAGATACTTGTTGTCGTAGTTCTGGGGCTTGTAGTTGCCGATCACCGCCGGCGCGTCGAGGATCACGCTCGACGGCGTATAGCCGTTGTCGAGCGCGGTCAGGTAGACGAAGGGCTTGAAGGCCGAGCCCGGCTGGCGCTTGGCCTGGATCGCCCGGTTGTACTGGCTGACCCCGTAGGCATAGCCGCCGACCATCGCCAGCACGCGGCCCGTATGCGGGTCGAGCACGACGATGGCGCCCTGCACGTTGGGGACCTGACGCAAGGTAAAGGTGCCCTCGGGATAGGGCTTGGCGCCCTTCTTGCCGGTCTCCGGCTTCTCCGCCGGCTCGACCGCGATCACGTCGCCCGGCTTGAGGACGTCGGAGACCTTCTTCAGCGCCGGGCCCAGGCGTTGCTCGGGCAGGCGCTCCCGCGCCCAGGTCATCTCCTGGAAGGGGACCGTGCCCCGGCTGCCGTCGGAGAAGCCGACGACGGCGTGCTGGCGCGTGACGACGCGCTTCTTGCCGACGGTCTTCACCGCGTCGCGGTCGTGGACTTCGATCACGATGGCGAGGCGCCATTCGCCGAGGGCCGCCGGATGCGGGGGCGCCTTGCCGTTCTTGTTGTCCTCGTAGGCCTTGAGCTTGGTCGCCCAGTCGGCGCCGGGCGGCAGGTTCGTGAAGGCGCCGCGCCAGCCGTGGCGGCGGTCGTAGGCGACGAGGCCCTTGCGCAGCACCCGGTAGGCGATCTTCTGGTAATGCGGGTTGAGCGAGGAGCGCACGACGTAGCCGCCCTTGCGCAGCTTCTCCTCGCCGTAGCGCTTCAGCATCACCCGGCGCACCTCTTCCACGAAGAAACCCGCCGGCACGTCGCCGCTCGGATCCCAGGCGCGCAAGGTGATCGGCTCGGCCTGGGCGGCGGTGGCCTCCTCGGTCGTGATGTAGCCGTTGCCGGCCATGCGGTCGATCACCCAGTCGCGCCGCAACTGCGCCAGGTTGCGGTTCCTGTGCGGGTTGAGCCGCGAGGGCGCCTTGGGCAGCGAGGCCAGCAGCGCCGCCTCGGCGACGGTCAGCTCCTTCAGCGACTTGTTGAAGTACGACAGCGAGGCCGCCGCGACGCCGTAGGAGCGCAGGCCCAGGTAGATCTCGTTCAGGTAGAGCTCGAAGATCTGGTTCTTGGAGAAGGTGCGCTCGATCCGGAAGGCGAGGATCATCTCCTTGAACTTGCGCGCGAAGGAGACCTCGCCGGAGAGCAGGAAGTTCTTGGCCACCTGCTGGGTGATCGTCGAGGCGCCGACCGGCCGGCGGTTGCCGCCGAAGTTGCGCAGGTTGATGTAGATCGCGTTGGCGATGCCCGGCAGGTCGATGCCCGGATGCTCGTAGAAGGTCTTGTCCTCGGCCGCCAGGAAGGCGAGGCGCACGTGCTTGGGGATCGCCTCGATCGGCACGAAGACCCGCCGCTCGTCGGCGAACTCGCCGACCAGCAGGCCGTTGCCGGCATAGACGCGGCTGACCATGGCCGGCTCGTAATCGGCGAGCGTCCGGTAGTCAGGCAGGTCGCGGCCGTAGTACCAGATCGCCCCGATGACGCCCGCCACCGCGAGGATCGCGAGCAAAAAGCAGACGCTGAACAACCTGACCGTCCATCTGAGCAGTGCTTTCACGAAGCTTCCGTCCCGGTTTGTCTGGTCTGGTCCAATAGGCGCTGAATCACGGGTCTGGCTACGCCCCAATTATGGCGCCGCTATGATTTCGAGAGCCTTGATTGCAGGGCGATATAGCGGTCGATGGCCCGGACGATGGCGCGGGCCAATTTGGCATGATGGCGGGGGCTCCGCAACAAGCGCTCGTCGGCGGCGTTGGAGAGATATCCCAGCTCGATCAGCACCGAGGGCACGTCGGGCGCGCGCAGGACCGCGAAGCCGGCGAAGCGGTGCTTCTTGTGGCGCACCAGCTTGATCTCGCGCTGGAGGTCGCCGATCAGGAAGCGCGCCAGGCGCACCGAGCGGTTCATGCTCTCGCGCTGGGCCAGGTCGATCAGGATGTTGCGGACCTCGCCGCTCTCGCGGCCGAGGTCGATGCCGGCGATGATGTCGGCCTTGTTCTCCTTCTTGGCCAGCGCCGCGGCCTCGTCGTCGGAGGCCTTCTCCGACAAGGTGTAGACGGCGGCGCCGCGGAACGACTTGATGAAGAGCGCGTCGGCGTGGAGCGAGATGAACAGGTCGCCGTCGGCCTTGCGCGCGATCGCGATGCGCTGGCGCAGCGGCACGAACGTATCGCCGGCGCGGGTCATCACCACCTTGTACTTGCCGCCGGCGAGCAGGCGCCGGCGGATCGCCCTGGCGACCAGGAGCGTGACCTGCTTTTCCCGCGTGCCCCGCCCGCCCCGGGTGCCGGGGTCGATGCCGCCGTGGCCCGGATCGAGCACGATCACCGGCTTCTCCCCGGCCGCGCGCCTGCGCTTGGGCGCCGGCCGCAGGGCGGGACCGCCGCGCCCGCCGCGCGCGGGCGCCTGCACGCCGGAGAGGAAGGCCTCCTGCGAGACCGGCTTCAGGTCGAGCACGAACCGGTAGCCCGTCGCTTTGCCGCGCGGCGGCAGCACGAAGCTGCGCGCGATCGCCGCCGGCTGGCGCAGCTCGATGACGATGCGGTTGGCGCCGGCGGTAAAGGTGCCGAAGCGGTAGGTCCTGATGACCGCGTTGCGCCGCCGCGGCCCCTCGCCGCGGGTCCGCCAGTCGAGCTTCGGCAGGTCGACGACGATGCGGTTGGGATGGGCGATGGTGAAGGTGCGGTAGCGCACCGGCCCGCTGAGATCGACCACGAAGCGGATCTCCTCGCCGTGCGATCCGATGCGCACGGCGGTGGCGCGCACCGGCGCCTCGGCCGCCGCGGCGGCGGACGCCAAGGGCCCCACAGCCCCGGCCGCCCCGATGACCGCGGCGAGCAGAAATGTTGGTGTTCGTCGGCCTCGCCACATATTGCGGTGACTGCGGTGCATTAACCCTATATATACCCCGGATCGGGTCGCGCCTTCAACGCGCCCGTGGCGTGAAACATGAGACAGGTGAACGGCTGGGCACCCGGTTCGTGGTTCGCCGGGGAAACCGCAAACGTTCCCAAGCCACTACCCTTATCGGGGGCGGATTGGAAATGTCGTTGTCGTTGTGAGCTAGTCTGACTATTTTACGAAGTATGCTGCGGCCTGGACCGGCCCGTGATCCGATCGCGAACCGGTGTCTCGGCCTTCGAAGGCACCCGGCAGACGACCTGCCGGCGCCTTCGCCGCTCCGGGACCGGCGGCCGCAGTGAGGTGAACTGGTTTCGAGGCCGTTCGCGTGACCGTGGAATTGCGGTCACCCAGCTCCCCGCCCCGGCGACAGGTTCCGGGACGGGTAGGAATGAGCGGGGAGCGGCTGGAACATAGACGCACGGTGGCGCCACCCGCGGCGATGTCGCGGCCAGTGGCGCGCCGGCTGTGGAGACATTTATGGTGAAGAGGATGCTCATTGACGCGACGCATCCGGAAGAGACCCGGGTCGTCGTCGTCAGCGGTAACCGCCTAGAAGAATTCGATTACGAGACGGAGACAAGGAAACAGCTCAAGGGAAACATCTATCTCGCCAAGGTGACGCGCGTCGAGCCGTCGCTGCAGGCGGCCTTTGTGGACTACGGCGGTAACCGCCACGGTTTCCTGGCCTTCAACGAGATCCATCCCGACTACTACCGCCTGCCCATCGCCGACCGCGAGGCCTTGCTGGCCGACGAGGCCGCCGAAGCCCGCGGCGACGACAACGGCGGCGGCGACGCGGCGAGCGACGATCTGGAGACCGTCGGCGGCGACGAGGTCGAGGACATGCGCCGGCGCCACCGCGCGGCGCTGCGCAAGTACAAGATCCAGGAGGTCATCTCGCGCCGCCAGATCGTGCTGGTGCAGGTGACCAAGGAGGAGCGCGGCAACAAGGGCGCGGCGCTCACCACCTTCGTGTCGCTGGCCGGGCGCTACTGCGTGCTGATGCCCAACACCCCGCGCGGCGGCGGCATCTCGCGCAAGATCACCAATCCCAAGGACCGCCGGCGCCTGAAGTCGGTGATGGAGGACCTGAAGCTCCCCGACGGGCTCGCCGTCATCCTGCGCACCGCCGGCATGGAGCGCACCAAGGCCGAGATCAAGCGCGACTACGACTACCTGGTCAAGACCTGGGACGAGATCCGCGAACGGACGCTCAAGTCGACCGCGCCGGCGCTGATCCACGAGGAGGCGAACCTGATCCGCCGCTCGATCCGCGACATCTACTCGCGCGAGATCGACGAGGTGCTGGTCGAGGGCGACGAAGGCTACCGCACGGCCAAGGACTTCATGAAGGTCCTGATGTCGAGCCACGCCAAGAAGGTGCAGCCCTTCAAGGATCCGACCATGCCGATCTTCCACCGGTATCAGGTCGAGGGCCAGATCGACGGCATTCACGAGCCCGTGGTGCAGCTGCGCTCGGGCGGCTACATCGTCATCAACCCGACCGAGGCGCTGGTCGCCATCGACGTCAACTCGGGCCGCGCCACGCGCGAGCGCAATATCGAGGAGACGGCGCTGCGCACCAATCTCGAGGCCGCCGAGGAAGTGGCGCGCCAGTTGCGCCTGCGCGACCTCGCCGGGCTCATCGTCATCGACTTCATCGACATGGAGGAAAACCGCAACCAGTCGAAGGTCGAGAAGTGCCTGAAGGACGCGATGAAGGGCGAGCGCGCGCGCGTGCAGCTCGGCCGCATCAGCCCCTTCGGCCTGCTCGAGATGTCGCGCCAGCGGCTGCGCCCGAGCCTGGTCGAGGCGACCATGGAGCACTGCGAGCATTGCGGCGGGACGGGGCACGTGCGCTCCACCGAATCGACCGCGCTGCACGTGCTGCGCACCGTCGAGGAGGAGGGCATCCGCCAGCGCAGCACCCGCGTGACGGTGCACGTACCGACGGCGGTGGCGCTCTACATTCTGAACCACAAGCGCGAGGCGCTGGCGCAGATCGAGACGCGCTACGGCTTCGACGTGACCGTGGACGGCGACGACACGCTGATCCCGCCGCAGATGCGCCTCGACCGGGTCGGCGGCCGCGACGGCGCCGAGGAGCCGGCCGAGGCCGAGGCCGCCGACGAAGACGGCGGCAAGGGCCGCCGCAAGCGCGGACGCCGCCGCCGCGGCAAGGGCGAGCGCGACGACGGCCGCGAGGAAAGCCGCCCGGACAGCCGACCGGACAGCCGCCCGGACCGCCGTGAGGAGACCCCGGCGCCGCTCGCCGCCGATGCCGAGGACGACGCCGAGGACGACGCCGAGGCCGCGGCGGAGGAGCGTTCGGAGACCGCCGGCGAGAGCGAGGACGACCGCCGCAAGAAGCCGCGCCGGCGCGGCCGGCGCGGCGGACGCCGGCGCTCGCGCAGCCGCCAGCGCGACGACGAGGCCGCGGCGGATGCGCCCGGGGCCGAGGCCGCGCAGGACGACGACGCGGCGAGAGCCGCGGCGGACGGAGAGGCCGTGGCCGCGACCGCGGAGGCCGCCGACGAGACCGCCCACGAGGTCGCCCACGAGGTCGCCGACGAGACCGCCCACGAGGTCGCCGACGCGGCGGCGGAGAAGAAGCCCGCCCGGCGGCCGCGGCGCAAGCGCGAGCAGACGGCCGCGGCCGGCAACGGCAGCGACGACGCCGTTCAGCCTGGCGTCGGCAAGAACGGCGGCGACGGCGATGCCGCGGAGGCGGCGAAGCCGAAGCCGCGCCGGCGCGCGCGGCGCAAGCCGAAATCCGACAACGGCGCCGAGGCCGCCGCGGAGACCGCCACGGAGGCCGCCACGGAGGACGACGACGATAAGGCCGCGGCGCCGCCCAAGGAAAAACCGGCCAACGAGGCCCAGCCGAAAGCCATCGACGAGCCGCCGATCGCCGCCGCCGGCACGGGCGAGGCCCCGGCCGCGGACGACGCGCCGCCGGCCGGCGCCCCCGAGACGCCCGAGACGGGCCGCGGCAAGGGCTGGTTCTCGCGCATCATCGAATAGCCATTATCAGGCGACCGCGCGGCCCGAACGGCGTCAGAACGGACACCGGAGTCCCACCTGTCTCATTTCAGGTGTCTCATGTGTCTCATTTGGGTGTCTCAGGTGTCTCACCTGTCCCAAGTGTCTCATTTTGGCTGACCGATATAGCGGAACCCGTCGGTCGGGCGCCTGACCGCCGCCATCGCGTGCGCGCCGCGGCACGAAATGGTGCGGTGCAGACAGGCGGACCATCAAGCTGGAAGGGATCCTCGCTTGGGCCCCGGATCGGCGAAGCAGCACGTCGCGCCGCATCGCATCCGGGGTGACGGGGCTGATCCAACGGTGTTCGGGTTCGTTCGGAGCGCCCCTTTCGGGCCGGTCAGGCGAGCCAGGCGGCGAGGCGGTCGGCCGCCTCGTCCATCTCGGCGGTGGCGCCGGCGAAGGAAAAGCGCATGAAGGCGCGGCCGCGCCGCGGGTCGAAGTCGAGCCCCGGCGTCGCCGCCACCCCGGTCTCGGCGAGCATGCGGCGGCAGAAGTCTTGCGAGTCGTTGGTCAGCCTCGAGACGTCGGCGTAGATGTAGAAGGCGCCCTGCGCCGGCGCCAGGCGGTCGAAGCCGGCCGCCGGCAGCTTCCTCAGCAGGAGATCGCGGTTGGCCGCGTAGCGCGCCACGTTGGCTGCGAGCTCGTCGTGGCAGTCGAAGGCCGCGACCGCCGCCGCCTGGCTGAGCGAGGGCGGCGAGATGTAGAGGTTCTGCGCCAGGCATTCGATGGCGCGCGCGAGCTCGCCCGGCGCCACCATCCAACCGAGCCGCCAGCCGGTCATCGAGAAGTACTTGGAGAAGCTGTTGACGACGACGGCGTCGGCGGTGAGCTCGAGCGCGCTGGCGCCGCGCTCGCCGTAGGCGATGCCGTGATAGATCTCGTCGGAGATGAGACGGATGCCGCGGGCCCGGCAATATTCGGCGAGCGTCCTCAGCTCGTCCGCGCCCAGCATGGTGCCGGTGGGGTTGGAGGGGCTGGCGACGATGAGGCCGTCGAGCCTGCCGCCCTCGCGCTCGGCCGCCTCCAGGAGCGCCACCGTCGGCTGGAAGCGGCTGGCTTCGGTCGTCGGCAGGCCGACCGGCTCGATGCCGAGCGCGGCCAGGATGTTGCGGTAGCAGGGATAGCCGGGCTCGGCGACCGCCACCCGGTCGCCGGCGTCGAAGGCGGCGAGGAAGGAGACCACGAAGGCGCCCGAGCTGCCGGTGGTGACGAAGACCTGGCCCGGGTCCACCGCGACGCCGTACCAGTCGCGGTAGTGCCGGGCGATCGCCTGGCGCAGCGCCGGGATGCCGAACGTGTCGGTGTAGCCGAGCTTGTCGGCGTCGAGCGCCGCCTTGGCCGCCGCGATCACGCCCTTGGGGGCCGGCGTCGAGGGCTGGCCGACCTCCAGGTGCAGCACGTCGCCCCTGGCGGCCTCGCGCTCGAAAGCGGCGCGCATCACGTCCATGACGATGAAAGGCGGGATATTTCCCCGCCGGGCGACCTTGAGCGTCACCGGACGGCCCGGACCCGGGCGTCGCCCCGCCGGCGCGACTGCCCAACAAACGCCGTGTTTACGGGATTATAACGGCCTATATTCATGGCAACCGGCAACGCCCTCCATAGTGGGCCGCGCACCGCGCCGGGCAGCTCGCCCGCCCGCGCCCATCCAGGCTCCGACCGATGCACATGCTCCGCCGCCTGCTGTCCGTCACCCTCGCCGCCCTCCTGGTGATCTCGGGGCTGGCCGCCGCCGCCAGCGCCCAGAACCGGCAGCAGCCGTCGTTCCGCATGATCCGCGACGCCGAGATCGAGCGCACGATCCGGGCCTACGGCGCGCCCGTCTTCGTCGCCGCCGGCATGTCGGCGGATGCGGTGAAGGTGTACCTGATCAACGACAGCCGCCTCAACGCCTTTGTCGCCGGCGGCCAAAACATCTTCCTCAACACCGGCCTGCTGATCCGCGCCGAGCATGCCGGCCAGGTGATCGGCGTGATGGCGCACGAGTCCGGGCATATCGCCGGCGGCCATCTGGTGCGCCTGCGCCAGGCCGTGCGCGAGGCCCAGATCAAGCAGGTGATCGCCTTCATCCTCGGCGCCGGGGCCGCCATCGCGGCGCGCGACGGGCGCGCCGGCGCGGCGACCATCTCGCTCGGCAGCAAGATCGCCGAGGGCACCTTCCTGAAGTACACCCGCGCCCACGAGCGCGCCGCCGACCAGTTCGCTGTCACCGTGATGGACAGCGCCGGCATCTCCTCGCGCGGCATGCTGGAGTTCATGCAGGTGATCGAAAGCCAGGAGCTGCTGATCTCGGCGCGCCAGGACCCCTACGTGCGCACCCATCCGATCACCGGCGACCGCATCGCCTTCCTGCGCGAGCATATCGCGCGGTCGCGGGTGAGCGACCGCCCCCTGCCCGCCCGCTTCGTCGAGTTGCACCAGCGCATGCGCGCCAAGCTGATCGGCTTCATCAATCCCATCGGCGAGGTCTTCCGCATCTACAAGCCGAGCGACCCGAGCCTCTACGCGCGCTACGCCCGGGCGGTCGCGCGGCACCGCAACGCCGAGACCGCCAAGGCGATCGCGCTCACCGACGGCCTGATCAAGGAGCGGCCGCGCGATCCGTTCTTCCACGAGCTCAAGGGCCAGATCAGCTTCGAGAGCGGACGCATCCCCGAGGCGGTGGTCTCCTACCGCAAGGCCGTCGAGCTGGCGCCGAACGAGGCGCTGATCCGGGTCGGGCTCGGCCAGGCGCTGATCGCCGTGGGCAGCAAGGGCGCCCTCAAGCAGGGGCTCGCGCATCTCCGCGTGGCGGTGCGCCGCGACGACACCTATCCGCTCGCCTGGCGCCTCCTCGGCATCGCCTACGGCAAGCTCGGCCAGATCGGCGAGGCCTCCTGGGCGCTGGCCGAATACGGCCTCCTGATCGGCGACAGCAAGCAGGTCTGGGGCAATGTCGGCCGGGCCGAGAAGCTGCTGAAGCGCGGCACCCCGGCCTGGTTCCGCATCCAGGACATCAAGCGCGAGATCGGCCGCCGCGAGGGCCACCGGAAGGGCCGGCGGCGGCGGTAGGCGGCGCGGACCGGGCACATTTCGCCCGGCGGACAACGTATCGTTAGCCTTCTCCCACGAAGATGTGAGGGGGCCATGGCTTGCGCCCGTCCCGGCCGCGGCCCACTATGGATGGCGTTGCCGGATAGAATTCGTTGACGGATAGAATTCGTTCACGGTTAAAATTCGTTGACGGCCGGGCCCGCACGGCCGTGAGAAACGGGAAGGACCGATCCATGCGCATTCGCTCGTTTGCCGCGGCCGCCCTCGGCCTCCTTCTGGTCGCCGGCCTGCCGGGCGCGGTATCCGGCCCCGCCTTTGCCGCCGAGGCCAAGAAGCCGCTGAGCGCCGCCCAGGAAGAGGCGGTCAAGGCGCTGGTGCGCAAGTACCTGATCGAGCACCCCGAGATCATCGTCGAGGCGATGGAGCGCCTGCGCGCCGAGCAGAAGCGCAAGGAAAGCGAGCAGGTCAAGGCGGCGCTGGTCGCCAAGCGGAAGGAGATCTACGAAGACGCCGCGAGCCCCATCGCCGGCAACACGGACGGCGACGTCGTCATCGTCGAGTTCTTCGACTACCAGTGCGGCTACTGCAAGAGCGTGGTCGACCGGCTGATGAAGACGGTCAAGACCGACGGCAAGATCAAGCTCGTCTTCAAGGAATTCCCGATCCTGGGGCCGCAGTCGGTGTTCGCCGCGCGCGCGGCGCTGGCGGCCAAGAAGCAGGGCAAGTACTTCGAGTTCCACAACGCCATGATGAGGCTGCGCGGCAAGCTCAACCAGGTGAGCGTCTTCGCCCTGGCCAAGTCCGTCGGCCTCGACACCAAGCAGCTCGCCAATGACATGCGCGACCCGGCGATCGAGAAGGCGCTGCGCGCCAACTTCGCCCTCGCCCGCACGCTGCGCATCAACGGCACCCCCGCCTTCATCATCGGCGACCAGATGGTGCCCGGCGCGGTCAGCCAGCAGATGCTGGAAAGCTACATCGAGCAGGCCCGCAAGAAGAGCGGCTGACGGATTATCCGCTCACGCGGAATCGGCGCCCCTGCCACGTCCGACCACGATCGCAACCGGGGGCCGCGCCGCGGGGCTCCCACAATTGCGGCCCGCATGACGGGGCTCCCACAATTGCGGCCCGCATGACGGGGCTCCCACAATTGCGGCCCGCGCCGCGGGGCTCCCACAATTGCGGCCCGCATGACGGGCCTTCGGCAATTGCGCCACCTGCGGTGGTGGCGTAACAATTGAGCGTGGTCGAACCGACGCCGCGCAGCGAAGCCGCGGCGCAGCCAGGGAGGACACCCATGCAATCGAAACTCGCGCTGAGGCGCGCGGTTTGCGCCGCCGCGTTGTTGACGGGCGCCGCATTCGCCGCGACGACCGCGCCGGGCCAGGCCGCCGACGTCGTGCTCAAGGCCTCGCACCAGTGGCCCGGCGGGCGCGGCGACGTGCGCGACGAGATGGTGCAGATCATCGCCCGCGAGGTCGCCAAGGCCAATGTCGGCCTGAAGGTGCAGATCTACCCCGGCCAGTCGCTGTTCAAGGCCAAGGAGCAGTGGCAGGCGATGACCAAGGGCCAGCTCGACATCTCGGCCTTCCCCCTCGACTACGCCAGCGGCCGCCATCCCCAGTTCGGCGCCACGCTGATGCCGGGGCTGGTCAAGAACCACGAGCACGCCAGGCGCCTCAACGCCTCGCCCTTCATGGCCGACATCCGGAAGATCATCGACAAGGCCGGCGTGGTCGTGCTGGCCGACGCCTGGCTCGCCGGGGCCTTCGGCGCCAAGGAGCGCTGCCTGGTCGCGCCGAACGACGTGAAGGGCCTCAAGTTCCGCTCCGCCGGGCGCACCTTCGCCGAGATGTGGCGGGCCGCCGGCGCCTCGATCGTGCCGATGGCCTCCAGCGAGGTCTACACCGCGCTGCAGACGGGCGTGGTCACCGCCACCGACACGTCGTCGGGCAGCTTCGTGTCGTTCCGCCTCTACGAGCAATTGAAATGCCTGACCGCGCCGGCCGAGAACGCGCTCTGGTTCATGTACGAGCCGGTGCTGATGTCCAAGCGCAGCTTCAACAAGCTCGACGGCAAGCAGCAGGCGGCATTGCGCGCGGCCGGCAAGGTCAGCGCGGACTATTTCGCCGGCGAGGCCAAGAAGCTCGACGAGAAGCTGGTCGCCGCCTACAAGAAGGCCGGCGTCAAGGTCGTCGAGCTGACCCCGGCCCAGGCCGCGGCCTGGCGCTCGGTCGCCGAGAAGTCCTCCTACAAGACCTTCTCCACCAAGGTCCCGGGCGGCAAGGCGCTGATCCAGAAGGCGCTGTCGGTCAAATAGCGCACCGGGCCGCGCCGCGCGCCGGCTTCGACGCCGGGGCGCGGCGCGGCGGTCGCCCGCCATGCAAGCATACGTGAACGCCGTGACCGCGCTGTCCCGCCTCTGCGGCGTTGCGGCGGCGGCGCTGATCGCGGTCTCGGTGGCGGTGGTGTGCCAGATGATCGTGCTGCGCTCGATGCTCGGCCAGACGGTGGTCTGGCAGAGCGAGTTCATCACCTATTCGCTGGTCGCCGCGACCTTCATCGGCAGCCCCTACGTGCTGCTGACCCGCGGCCACGTCAACGTCGACCTGATCCCGCTCTACCTCGGCCAGCGGGCGCGCTTCGCCCTGGCGCTCGCCGGCTCGCTGCTGGCGCTCGGCTTCTGCGTCCTGGTGCTGGTGAACGGCGTCGAATGGTGGCTGGAGGCGGCCGAGGGCGGCTTCGTCAACGACTCGCTATGGGCGCCCAAGCTGTGGGTGCCCTACTTCGCCCTGCCGCTCGGCTTCGGCGTGCTGACGCTGCAATACCTGGCGGACATCGCCTGCTTGGTGACCCGACAAGCCCTGCCCTTCGGCATGACGCCGGGGGGAAGACCTTGAGGCCGGGGGCCGTGAAGCCGGACACCACGACCGAGGCGCGGGTGCGATGTCGCCGCTGAGCATCGGGCTGCTGGTCGGCGGGGTGACGGTGGTGCTGCTGTTCTCGGGCATGCCCGTGGCGTTCGGGCTCGGCGTCGCCGCGGTCGGCTTCCTCTACGCCTTCAACGGGGTCGACGGGATCGGCTTCCTGGCCGAGAAGCTGTTCCAGGGGCTCGACGACTTCACCCTGGTCTCGATCCCGATGTTCGTGCTCATGGGGGCGGCGATCGCCTCCTCGCGGGCCGGCTCCGACCTCTACGAGGCGCTGGCGCGCTGGCTGCACCGGGTGCCGGGCAGCCTGGTGGTCTCCAACATCGGCGCCTGCGCCCTCTTCGCCGCGCTCACCGGCTCGTCGCCCGCGACCTGCGCCGCGATCGGCAAGATGGGCATCCCGGAAATGAAGAAGCGCGGCTACCGCGACGACCTGGCGACCGGCGCGATCGCCGCCGGCGGCACGCTCGGCATCCTGATCCCGCCGAGCATCACGATGATCCTCTACGGCATCGCCAGCGAGACCTCGATCGGGCGGCTGTTCCTCGCCGGCGTGCTGCCGGGGCTGATGCTGACGGGGCTCTTCATCCTCTGGGCACTTGTGCTGAGCTGGGCGCGCGGCGACAGGCTGATCGACGCCGACGTTCGCTACGACTGGCGCCAGCGCCTGGAGATGCTGCCGCGGGTGCTGCCCTTCCTGGCGGTGATCGCGGGGGTGGTCTACGCGCTCTACGGCGGCTTGGCGACGCCGTCGGAGAGCGCGGGCGTCGGCGCCTTCCTCTGCCTGGTGCTGGTGGTGGTGATCTACCGGGTGATCAAGCCGGCGGAGATCTGGGCGATCTTCCGCGAGGCGACCCGCGAATCGGTGATGATCCTGATGATCATCGCCACCTCGATCCTGTTCGGCTACATGCTCTCCGACCTGCGGGTCACCCAGTCGCTGGCCGAGTGGATCGGCGGGCTCGACATCAACCGCTGGACGCTGCTGTTCTATATCAACGTCTTCCTGCTGGTGGCCGGCTGCTTCCTGCCGCCGGCGGCGGTCATCCTGATGACCACGCCGATCCTGCTGCCGATCCTCTTGAAGGCCGGGTTCGACCCGATCTGGTTCGGGGTCGTGCTGACGGTCAACATGGAGCTCGGGCTGATCACCCCGCCGGTCGGCCTCAACCTCTACGTCATCAACGGAATAGCCCCGAGCGTGGCACTGCCGACCATCCTCAAGGGGGCGCTGCCCTTCATGGGCTGCATGGTGCTGGCGATCGTGCTGCTCTGCGCCTTTCCCGGGATCGCCACCTGGCTGCCCGACGCGCTGATGGGCAAGCCGAGCTGAGGACGCTAGATCGGGTCGCATTTGGGCCGGATCAAAAATTGATCCGGCCCAAATGCGTGAATCCGATCTAACTATTTGATAATAGAGCAGATTCACGTGATCAGGTCGAATCAGGAAGTGATTCGACCTAATCACGACCTGCTCTAGGCCGCCGGTGCAGGCGCGATCGGCCGATTTTCGGATCGTATCGCGCATACCGGAGGCCTCAAAGCCGCGCCCAGGCTGGCCGGTTATCAGGATTTTAATTTAATCCCGCCAGTTTAGCCCGGTTCCGCCACGCGCCATCAACGGCGCGCGGCCGAGGACGCCTGGGAGCCCTGTGGCATGCTCGTTATCGCCGGCGCCGTCATCGTTCTGGTCAGCGTGCTGGGCGGCTATGTCGCGCTGGGCGGCCACATCGCCGTGCTGATCCAGCCGTTCGAGGTGGTGATCATCTGCGGCGCCGCGGCCGGCGCCTTCATCATCACCAATCCCAAGGACGTCCTGACCAAGACCTTGTCGGCGGTCATGTCGACGCTGAAGGGCTCGAAATACGACAAGCAGGCTTATCTCGAGCTCCTGGGCCTGCAGTACACGCTGTTCAAGCTCGGCCGCACCAAGGGGCCGCTGGCCCTCGAACAGCACCTGGAGGCGCCGGATGAAAGCGCCGTCTTCCAGGCCTTCCCGCGCATCGCCGCCGACCACCACGCGATGACCTTCATCACCGACTACCTGCGCCTGCTGACGCTCGGCACCGACAATCCGCACGAGCTGGAGGCGCTGATCGACGAGGAGATCGAGACCCACCACCACGAGCAGTCGAAGATCTCCACCGCCGTGCAGGAGGTCGCCGACGCGCTGCCGGCGCTGGGCATCGTCGCCGCGGTGCTGGGCGTGATCAAGACCATGGGCTCGATCACCGAGCCGCCGGAGGTGCTGGGCAAGCTGATCGGCGGCGCCTTGGTCGGCACCTTCCTGGGCGTGCTGCTGGCCTATGGCTTCGTCGGCCCGCTCGCCGGCTCGCTGAAGGCGCTCTACGACTCGGAGACCAAGTACTACATGTGCATCAAGGCCGGGCTGGTCGCCTATCTCCAGGGCTACGCGCCGGCGGTCTGCGTGGAATTCGCGCGCAAGGCGCTCTACAGCTCGGTGCGCCCGACCTTCTACGAGGTCGAAGAGGCGACGGAAGCCGCGCCCAAGGTGAATTAGCGAGGCGCCATGGCCGCGGACGGCGGCACAGCCGCGAACAGGACCAAGGGTCAGGCCGGCGAGCAGGCCCCGATCATCATCAAGAAGGTCAAGAAGGTCGCCCATGCCGCCCACCATGGCGGCGCCTGGAAGGTCGCCTATGCCGACTTCGTGACCGCGATGATGGCCTTCTTCCTGCTGCTGTGGCTGCTGAACGCCACCACCGAGGAGCAGAAGGCGGGCATCTCCAACTACTTCGCGCCGGAGGCCGTGTCCTACTCGCAGTCGGGCGCCGGCGGCGTGCTCGGCGGCCGCACGCCGACCAAGAAGGGCGCCAACAAGAGTCCCTCGAGCCCGACGGGCATCGTGGTGCCCCTGCCCAGCGAGAAGCGCGAGCACGAGAACGACGGCGACGGCAAGTCCGCCAACACCGGCAAGGGCGACGGCAAGTCCCCCGACGCGGCGAAGGGCGACGGCCCGGCCAAGCAGGAGGAAAAGAAGCTGCGCAAGGCCGCCGACGAGCTGCGCAAGGCGATCGAGGCCTCGCCCGAGCTCAAGGGGCTGACCAAGAACCTGCTGATCGAGACCACGCCGGAGGGCCTGCGCATCCAGCTCGTCGACCGCAACAACATCGCCATGTTCCCCCTCGGCAGCGCCAACGTGCTGCCGCACACCAAGAAGCTGCTGAAGAAGATCGGCGAGCTGGCGGCCAAGCTCGACAACAAGATCGCCATCGAGGGCCACACCGACGCCACCCCCTATGCCGACGGCTCGGGGTACTCGAACTGGGAGCTTTCCGCCGACCGCGCCAACTCCACGCGGCGCATGCTGGAGAGCTTCGGGATCGGCGGCGGCCGGGTGGTCCAGGTGATCGGCAAGGCCGAGCGCGAGCCGCTGATCAAGGAGAACCCGCGCGACCCCCGCAACCGGCGGATCAGCATCACCCTCTTGCGCAAGCACAAGCTACGGCGCGCCGGCGTGGCGCCCGCCGGCCCGGCGGCGCCGGCCAAGAAATAGCGCCCGCCGCCCCGGCGGCGCCGGCCAAGAAATAGCGCCCGCCGCCCCGGCGGCGGCGGCCAAGACGCAGCGCCCGCGCCGCGCCTGCTGGCGCGGCGCATCAAAAAACCGCCTGCCGTTTTGCGCATCCTGCGCGGCGCGCGGCGTTGACCGGGCGCGCCGGCGGCCCAACATCCAATAGCCATGATGAGGCACCGCCAGCCGCGCCGCCGCCCCGGCTCGACCCTTCCCACGCTCGGCATGGCCGGGGCCGGGCGGGCCGATGGCGGGCAGGCCAATGACGCGCGAGCCGATGGAGCGCGGGCCGGGACCGGCGGCGCGAACGGCCGGGCCGGCGCCGCGCGCGAGAGACCTGGCAACCGCTCCGGCGGCGCCTTCTCCGACCCGGCCTACGCCAGCGACATCGTCTTCAAGCGCATCCTCGCGCATATCGTCGACGGGGCGATCCTGCTGGCGGTCATGGCGCCGCTCGGCTTCCTGATGGTCGTGACCGCGGTGGCCACCTTCGGCCTCCTGATCGTGCCCTTCGCCGTCGCCTTCCTGGCCCTGCGCTTCCTCTACTACGTCGGCTTCACCGCGGGGTCGCGGAGCGCCACGCCGGGCATGCGCATGCTCGGTATCGAGCTGCGCACCCCCGACGGCGGGCGGCCCGATCTCCTGCAGGCCTTCCTGCGCCTGGTGACCTACTACGTGCTGGTGGGCGTCCTGTCGCCGCTGATCCTGCTGGCGGCCTTCTTCAACGCCCAGCGGCGGGCGCTGCACGACATGGTCTCCGAGACCGTGGTGGTGAACCGGCTCGCCGCGCCCGCCCCGGCCGCCTGATCCGCCGGCCAAGCGCCGCCCAATTGCGGCGCAAGCGGGCGGTCCCGCACAGAATTCCACCGATCTCGGCGGACGCCGCCGCCGCGGGCTTTGGCGGACGTCCGCGGCCGTCCGCTGCCGTCCTGGGCGCGATTTGGTTAACCATCACCCTCCGCCCGTCTTGCGCGAGCACGCCGGCTAGGACTATGATTCGTCGGCACGCAATGGTGAACGAAAGGCCGGGCGAAAGGCGCCGCGGCCAGCCGGATCGGCTTTCGAGAAAGCACGCCAAAAACCACGCCAAAAAGCACTTATGACCTCGCAATCCCTCAAGCTGCCGCGTCATTTCTATCGGATGCCGCCCCGTCCCTGCCCCTACCTGCCGGGACGAACCGAGCAGAACGTGTTCACCGAGCTTGCCGGGATCGACGGGGTGGCGCTCTACGACATCCTCACCCATGCGGGCTTCCGGCGCAGCCACAACATCGCCTACCGGCCGACCTGCCCGGGCTGCAACGCCTGCGTCTCGGTGCGGGTGGTGGCGGGCGCCTTCAAGGCGACGCGCTCGCAGCGCCGGGTGCTGGCGGCCAACGACGACCTGCGCGGCACCGAGCGCGCGGCGACGGCGAGCGAGGAGCACTTCGACCTGTTCGCCCAATACGTCGCCTCGCGGCACAACGACGGCGAGATGGCGGCGATGGGCTACGTCGACTACGCGGCGATGGTCGAGGAGAGCCCGCTGTCGACCTATGTCGCCGAGTACCGCGACGCCAACGGCCTGCTGCTGGCGGCGTGCCTGGCCGACCGGCTGTCGGACGGGCTCTCGGCGGTCTACAGCTACTTCGACACCGAGGCGAACGGGCGCAGCCTCGGCACCTACATGGTGCTGCGCCTGGTCGAGCGCTGCCGCGAGCTGGGCCTGCCCTATCTCTATCTCGGCTACTGGATCGCCGGCGGCAAGAAGATGTCCTACAAGACCCGCTTCCGCCCGCTGGAAGCCCTCGGCCCCGACGGCTGGGCGGCGATCGCCACCGACGACATGGCCGCCCGCGAGGGCTGAGGCGGACGCGGCCGGGCGGGCGACGGGACGCCCGCGTCGACCGCCCTCTCCCGCCCGACGAAACCATCGATCCGGGAGGCCGCTCGACCGGCCTTGCGGCGATCGATCAAACAGCGGTCCCGCCGCGCCGGCCGACGGCGCGGTGCGGTTTCCCCGGGCGAGGCCGGTCGTCTCGAACGGCGCTTGCGGGCCTACTTCGCGGTCCGTGGAACGATCCCGCAGGCGATGCGGCCGCCGCCGCCGCCCAGGGGCGACGGGGTGTCGTGGTAGTTGTCGCCGTCCGCATGGATGACGATCGAACGGCCGAGCACGTCCGCGACCTTGAGCCGCGGCGCCACCACGGTGTGGCGCGCCGGTTTCGAGCCGTCCTCGTCGGTATCGACATAGAGCAGCGGCAGGTCGCCGAGATGGCCGTTGCCCGACGGCCCTTCGTGCCTGCCCGTCTTGCCCGGATCGTAGTGGCCGCCGGCGGCGAGGCCGGCCACCATGACGCCGTCCTTCTCCATGGGGGCGCAGCTCGGGTTCTCGTGCACGTGCGTGCCGTGAAGCCCGGCCGGCACCTGGTCGTTCAAGCGGAACCGGATGAGCAAGCCGTTCTTGCTGTCGCGAAGACGGATCGACCCGATCGAATACCCGCTCCCGTCGGCAGCTATGTGCATCATGGGAACGATGACCTCGGCGGCGCCGGCAGCGGACCCGCATACGGCTATCGACACCGCCACGGCGGCGCTCGCCGCCATTCCACGCATCGACATGTGACATCCCCTCCCAATTGGACGTCGATAGCCAGGGTGCTGTTCATTCCGAGGATTCTCTTTTTTTGGCTACCGTGGCGTCAGGATAGTCGCGACCGTCGCCACGCTCCATGTTATTCGCGGCATGTTATTCGCGGCGGAGTGCGTCCTCGGATGCGATGGCCGCCCTCCGGGGCGCCGACAGCGCGCCTCGCGCCGGCGCCGAACATTGCCCTTTGGGGCGGGCCTAGTATGATGGCGCGGTGTAAGGGCCTTGCCCGATCGGGCAAGGAGGGAGGACAACGTCATGCGCGCCCTGGCCGCCCGAACCGAAAATCGGCGGGCCAGCGTCCCGCAAAGCAACGCCGGACCGTGCGGCGCCCGTCGCCGCAGCGAACCAGCCTCGCCCCGCCCGGCCCGAACTGGACCGTGGGATCGGGCTCGCAGCGGCTTGCCAAGGACCGGGGCTTCGTGACATTGAGGACGGTCGAAACGGGTTTTCGTTTCCGGGGCGCCGACCGGCGCGCCGGTTTTCTGTATCCGCCCGCGGCGCCAGACGCCGGCGGGGCGACCCACGATACGCGCAAGAGAGGGAGAACATCATGAACCGGCGCGATTTCATTTCAGGTGGCGTCGTCGGCCTCGTGGTCGGCGGAGTGGCCGGATGGTTCGGACGCGGCGCGCGCGGCCAGAAGATGGCCGAGGCGCCCAAGAAGGCCGATGCCGGCGCCACCAAGGCGGCCGCGCCCGCGGTCGTCACCAAGAAGGTCCAGCAGCTGCGCATGGTGACCTCGTGGCCGAAGAACTTCCCCGGCCTCGGCACGGCCGCCAACCGCCTGGCCGACCGCATCAACAAGGCCTCCGACGGCCGCTTCGAGATCAAGGTCTTCGCCGGCGGCGAGCTGGTCCATCCGCTGAAGTGCAACGACGCGGTCCAGCAGGGCAACGCCGACATGTACCACTCGGCCGACTACTACTATCAGGGCAAGCACAAGGCCTATAACTTCTTCACCGCCGTGCCCGGCGGCTTCACCGCGACCGAGATCGACGCCTGGATCTTCCACGGCGGCGGCCAGGCGCTGTGGGACGAGGTCGGCGCCCAGTTCGGCGTCAAGCACCTGCCCGGCTCCAACACCGGCATGCAGATGGGCGGCTGGTTCAAGAAGCCGATCACCTCGATCGACGACTTCAAGGGCCTGAAGATGCGCATCCCCGGCCTGGGCGGCGCCGTGATCAAGGCGCTCGGCGGCACCTCGGTGACGCTCGCGGGCTCGGAGATCCTGCCCAACCTGCAGTCGGGCAACATCGACGCGACCGAGTGGGTGGGCCCCTGGAACGACCTCGCCTTCGGCTTCTACAAGGTGGTCCAGAACGCCATGTATCCCGGCATCCACGAGCCGGGCTCGATGCTCTCGGTGGGCATCTCGAAGAAGTTCTGGGACGGCCTGCCGCCGGCCGACCAGGCGATGTTCACCGCCTGCTCGCTGGCCGAGAACGACTACGGCTACGCCGAGTTCGTGGCCAACAACACGGCCGCGCTGGAGACGCTGGAGAGCAAGCACAACGTCAAGTACATTCCCTTCCCGCGGGACGTCTTCAAGGCGATGGGCGAGGCCGCGCGCGACGTCGTGGCCGACCAAGCCAAGTCCGACCCGCTGACCAAGAAGGTCTACGAGAGCTACGCCAAGTTCCGCAAGAACGTCTCCACCTGGTCGCGCTATTCGGACGCGATCTACTACAACTACCGCGACCTGGTGAAATACTAGATCGGATCGCATTCTGGCCGGATCGAAAGTCGATCCGGCCCGAACGCGTGAATCCGATCTAACTCATTAATAATAGAGCAGATTCACGCGACCTAGAGCACAATTCGATCGATTTGAGGCGTCATTTCGACCGAGGGAGCGTGAGCGACCGAGCGGAGAAATCTGGCCGGAAACCGTGCGCGGCTTCAACCTGGATTTCTCCGCTCGCTAACGCTCGGTCGAAACGACGATTCAACTCGTTCGGATTTCGCACTAGCCGCCCGGCCATTGCGCGGCCTTAAGACTTCGAGATAAGTATCTGCAACTGCTGGCATATCAAAGCCCTCGCATCAGGGCTGCCAATGCCCTCGAGCCTGAAAGGTCCGCGCCGCAAGCCTGGCGGTTCCCACGATCCCCCCGCGAATGGCGCTCCCGGCGGGGCCGGCTCGCATACTCGCCGGTTCGACCTCGCCGGGCATCAAGACGATCTTAACCACCTTCGGGCAATTATATGGGGCGCGCGGGAGCGATCTTTCGCGCCTTCGTCGCGATTGGGGGGCTGACCGGCGGAAAGCCGAAGCGGACCTTGACCAGCAACCAGACCGACCAGATCACATACGGCGGCATCGATGTTGCGTTCTTCGAGCCTACCCCGCCGATGCGCGTGGTTCTGCGCAACACGCTGCTCGCAGTCGGCTTTCGCCGGCTCCTCGACTGCCACAGCGTCGGCAATGTGATCGGGCGCCTCGGCAGCGACACGATCGACCTCCTCATCGTCGACATGGACGGCGATCCCGACGGGATCTGCAAGGTCGTGCGCGACATCCGCGAGAGCCAACTGGGACCGGACCCCTTCCTGGCGATCATGGCGCTGACCTCGAACGCGGTTCCCGACGTGATCAGGCGCGTGCTCGACGTCGGCTGCGACGATCTGATCACGCGGCCCATCGCTCCCAAGGCGCTCGCCGAGCGCACTGTCAACTTGGTTCACAAGCGCAAGGCATTCGTCGTCACGCCGAGCTATGTCGGCCCCGACCGGCGCGGCAGCGACCGCGGGTCCGAGGACGCGCCGAAGATCGTGGTGCCCAATGCCCTGCGGCACAAGGCGACGGGCGATCCCGGGTCCGCGGTCACCGCCGCCGCCCTGAAGGCGGCCCGCGCGACCATCGCCAAGCTCCGCATCGCCCAGATCGCCGCCCAGATCGGCGACGAGGCCTTGAGGATCAAGGCCCGGGCCCCGGTGGGCGATGGCGCAAGGATCGGGACGGCGGACTACGGCGCCCTGATCGGCATGGTCGACGCGGTGACGCGGCTGATATCCAACCATGAGCTCTGCGAGCTCGAGCCGCTCGGCGCATCGATGGCCAAGCTGGCCGAGACCATCGCCGGGCGGGCCATGCCCGACGAACGGGCGCTTTCGGAGCTGCACCTGCATGGCGAGGCGATCGCCGCGATGGCGAACGGCGATGCGGCGTCCGCGGAACTGACCGCTCGGGTCCTGAACCGTCCATTCCCGGATGCGGCCGAATGATCCTCCTGGTGGAAGACGACGAGAAGCTGCGTCGGATGGTCTCGGACTTCCTGACGGCCAAGGGCTATGACGTCGTGGCCGCCGAGAACGGGGAGAAGGCGCTTTCGCGGCTGTACGGTCTCGACCCCGAGATCATCCTGCTGGACATCAACCTTCCCGACATCTCCGGCATCGACGTTTGCCGGCGCATCCGCAAGGTAATGGGCGGGACCGTGCCGATCGTGTTCCTCACGGCGTACGACGATGCCGATCATGTAGAGTCCGCCCTCAAGGCCGGCGGAAACGACTATGTATTGAAGACCACATCGCTGGCAACGCTGCTCGGCCGCATCAAGCATTGGTTGTCTGCCAAGTCGCCCAATTAGCGCATTTTCGATAGTCACGGAACCGGCCCGCCCCCCGCCCGGCCGCTCGCCCCGGGCGCCTGAGCCGGCCCGAGCGGCGCCGGACTTTGCCGGTCGGGCCAATCCCGCTATACAGCTACGACGAGGCGGCCGGCCAAAAACAACGAACAAGACGTGCGGCCGGTGGGGAGGGGCGCGCTTGGACGAACTGACCAGGCTCTACAGGGCCATCGACGCGATCAACCGCAAGGTCGGGCTGAGCGTGGCCTGGCTGGCGCTCGCCATGGTGCTGGTGCAGTTCACCGTGGTGATCAGCCGCTACGTCTTCTCCGTCGGCTCGATCCCGGCGCAGGAGACGATCTGGTACATGCACGGGGCGCTCTTCATGCTCGGCGCCGGCTACACGCTGCTGCGCGACGGCCACGTGCGGGTCGACCTCTTCTATCGCGACGCCCATCCCAGGCGGAAGGCGACGATCGACCTCCTGGGCGTGGTCTTCTTCCTGCTGCCGGTCTGCGTGCTCATCATCTGGACCTCCTGGAGCTACGTCGTCAATTCCTGGAAGGTGCTCGAGGGCTCGACCGAGACCAACGGCATCCCGACGATCTTCGCGCTCAAGACGGTGGTGCCGATCGCCACGGTGTTCCTGGCGCTCCAGGGCGTGGCGTTGGGCGCGCGCTGCCTGATCGTGCTGGGTGGCGGCGAGATGGCGCCGGCGGAGAACCCCGACGAGAGCGCGGAGGTGCGCGCGACGCCGCGCTCGAGCCGCAACCTGGTCGTCGGCCTCGGCGTCTTCCTGATCGCGATCGAGCTGCTCAGCTTCCTGATCAGCCTCGCCCATGCCGACACGGTCGTGGCCGTCGCCCGGCCGGTGGCGCTCGCGATCGTGCTCACCCTCGCCTATCGCGGCGCAAACTGGGGCCGGGTCGCCGCCGTCGTCGGCCTCTTCGCCGCGGCGGGGCTCAGCATCCACTACGGCGCTGTGGCGAGCGGCGATCCGGGCGCGATCCTGACGCTGCTGGCCTACGGCAACGTCGTCAGCGCGCTGGCGCTGGCGATCGCGCCCTGGGCGGCCGACGGCGCCCCCGCAACGCCGGGGAACGCGCCGCACGCGAGCCCGGGCTTCGCCGTCGTCTGGGGCGTCGTGCTCTACGTGATGGCGGCCGAGACCGTGTGGTTCGTCGACACCTTGCTGGCGACCGTCGGCACGGTCAGCTTCGCCAACCTGCCGCGCTGGGCGGTGCCGGCGGTGCTGCGGATCGTGCTGGTCGCGGGCCTCATCCTGATGCCCTTCTACCGCGGCAGCGCCACTGCGCGCAGCGCGCTGGTGGCCTACCTGGCGATCTCGGCCTTGTGGGCCGTCGGCCAGCTGCTGATCGGGCCGGCCGAGGGCTTCATCACCCTGGTCGGCACCCAGGGCGAGATCGGCATGATCGCGGTGGCGGCGCTGCACGCGGGCATGGCCTGGTTCGTGCTCGACTCCAGGGCGGTCGGCGCCTTCCAGGCCGCCCAGCGCGGCGGGACGGCCGAGATCGCCGAAACCGGGGCGGCGGGCTGATGGAAGGCTTCGTCTTCGAGGCGCGGCACCTCGTCTGCATCGCCATGTTCTTCGCGGTCTGCGCGGGGCTCTTGACCGGGTTTCCGGTCGCCTTCACCCTGGCCGGCACGGCGCTGCTGTTCTCGATCGGCGCGGCGTTCTTCGGCCTGCTCGACTTCAACCTGATCGGCGCCTACCCCCAGCGCATCTTCGCCGTGATGGTGAACGAGGTGCTGATCGCCGTGCCCTTGTTCGTCTTCATGGGCGTGGTGCTCGAGCGGGCGCGGATCGCCGAGGAGCTGCTCGACAACATGGGCCGCCTCTTCGGGCCGATGCGCGGCGGGCTCACGGTCTCGGTGAGCGTGGTGGGGGCGCTGCTCGCGGCCTCGACCGGCATCGTCGGCGCCACGGTGATCACCATGGGGCTGCTGTCGCTGCCGACCATGCTGCGCCGCGGCTACGACCCGGCGCTGGCCTGCGGGTCGATCTGCGCCGCCGGCACGCTGGGCCAGATCATCCCGCCCTCGATCATCCTGGTGCTGCTGGGCGACCAGCTCGCCGTCGCCTACCAGAACGCCCAGTTCAAGATGGGCATCTTCTCGCCGGACACGGTGTCGGTGCCCGACCTCTTCGCCGGCGGCGTCTTCCCGGGGCTGGTGCTGGTCAGCCTCTACATCGTCTACCAGCTCGTGATCGGCTGGCTCTACCCCAAGACCTCGCCCTCGATCCCCGACGACAGCGGCGGCGCGCCGCGGCCGGAAAGCGCCGGGTTCCTGCGCTACGCCGTCGGCGCGCTGGTCGCCGCCAGCGTCGCCGCCGCGGCGCTCGACGTGCTGGCGGTGTGGCAGAACCTCGCCATCCTCGCCGGCGGGGCGCTGCTGATCTGGGGCCTGGCGCTCAACCCCGCGCGCTGGTGGCCGGCGGCGGTGGGCGTGGTCTTCTTGGCCGCGGGCACGGTCTTCGTGAACGACATCCTGGGCGCGCTCTTCCCCGGCAAGACGCTCTCGATGACCTCGCCGCAGGTCTTCCTGACCGGGCTGATCGCGCTCGCCGGGGTGCTCTACGGCGCCCTCTCCAACCCGCTGAGGGACCCGTTCTGGCACCGCATGATGCACGCGCTGTTCGCGCCGATCATCCTGATCGTGGCGGTGCTGGGCTCGATCCTGGGCGGGCTCGCCTCGCCCACCGAGGCGGCGGCGGTGGGCTGCCTGGGCGCGATCTGGATGGCCGGCTACCGGCTCGACGAGGCGAACGGGCGCTGGATCCTGCGCGCGGGCCTGGCCTTCATCACGCTGCTGCTGATCACCTCGTTCTTCGACCTGCGGGTCGGGCGGACCGAGGTGGCCTGGTACGAGATGGTGGTCTCGGCGCTGGCGCTCGTGCTCTTCGTCGTCGTGATCTACGGCACGCTGGTGGCGCTGGCGCGGGTCTTCAAGGTGCGCATCATCCACTCGGTGGTGCGCTCGACGATGGAGATCTCGGTCCTGGTCTTCGTCATCCTGATCGGCGCTTCCCTGTTCTCGCTGGCCTTCCGGGGGCTCGGCGGCGAGGCGATGATCGAGCACGTCCTGATCTCGCTGCCGGGCGGCGCGGTGGGCGCGCTGATCGTCGTGATGGCGGTGATCTTCGTGATGGGCTTCTTCCTCGACTTCCTGGAGATCATGTTCATCGTCGTGCCGATCGTGGCGCCGGTGCTGCTGCAGATGAAGATGCCCGACGGCCAGCTCATGGACCCGATCTGGCTCGGCCTGATGATCGCGGTGAACCTGCAGACCTCGTTCCTGACGCCGCCCTTCGGCTTCGCGCTCTTCTACCTCCGCGGCGTGGCGCCGCAGAGCGTGACCACGATGCAGATCTACAAGGGCATCATCCCCTTCGTGATCATGCAGCTCTGCATCCTGGTGGTGCTGTGGTTCTCGCCCGGCATCGTCACCTGGTTCCCGCACACGCTCTACGGGCGGTGACCCGGCGAGGGCTCTATCCGAACGAATTGAATCGTCATTTCGACCGAGCGCGGCGAGCGGAGAAATCTGGGCGCAGCTTGCGTGGCGTCTGGCTAGATTTCTCCGCTCGGTCGCTGGCGCTCCCTCGGTCGAAACGACGCGTTTGCGCTAAACAACCAAGTTCGTGTCAGCCGTCGAATTTGTTGTTACGCGGCGAGCCCTGCGGCGGCAGGCGGCCGGCCTGGGCACGGCTGCCGAGCCAGTTCCTTAGCTCGGCCCTGGTGAGCGTGCGGGTGCGGCTGCCGCCGTTCCAGGCGAGGCCCTCGGCGAGGCTGAAGACCTTCACGTCCGAGAGGCCGCCATCCTTGTAGCGCTGCAGGCGGTTGCCGCGGCCGCGCGTCATCTCGGGCAGCTGGTCGAGCGGGAAGACCAGGAGCTTGCGGTTCTCGCCGATCACCGCGACGTGGTCGCCCTCGACCACCGAGCAGGCCTGGGCCTCGGCGTCGGCGGCGAGGTTGAGGACCTGCTTGCCGTTCCTGGTCTGGGCGACGACCTCGTCCTCGGGCACCACGAAGCCGCGGCCGTCGGAGGAGGCGACGATCAGCTTGCGGCCCGGCTGGCGGACCATGAGCGCCACGATCTCTTCGGCGTTGCCGATATTGACCATGAGGCGGAGCGGCTCGCCGTGGCCGCGCCCGCCGGGCAGCTTGTCGACCCCGATGGTGTAGAAGCGGCCGTTCGAGGCGAAGGCGATCAGGCGGTCGCTGGTCCTGGCGTGGAAGCGGAACTTCTCGGCGTCGCCCTCCTTGTACTTGACCTCGGCGTCGGGCTCGAGATGGCCGGTGCGGGCGCGGATCCAGCCTTTGGCCGAGCAGAGGACGGTGACCGGCTCGACCTCCAGGACGGTCTCGATGGGCACGATCTCGGCCGAGGGCGCATCGCCGATGGTGGTGCGGCGGCGGCCGAGCGCGTCGCCGCCGCCGAAGCGCTTGCCGGTCTCGCGGATCTGCTCGCCGATCGCGGTCCAGCGGCGCGCATCGTCCTTCATCAGGCGCTTCAAGTCCTTCTCCTCGGACTCGAGCGCCGTGAGCTCCTCGCGGATCTCGATCTCCTCGAGCCTGCGCAATGCCCTGAGACGCATGTTGAGGATGGCCTCGGCCTGGACGTCGGAAAGCTTCCACTTCTTCATCATCTTGGCCTTGGGCTCATCCTCCTCGCGGATGATGCGGATCACCTCGTCGATGTTGAGGTAGGCGATGATGTAGCCGCGCAGGATTTCCAGACGCCTTGCGATCTTCTCCAGGCGGTGCGCGGTGCGGCGGACCAGGACCTCGTGGCGGTGGTCGAGGAAGGACCGTAGCACCTCGCGCAGGGTCATGACGCGCGGCGTGCCGGTGGCGTCGAGCACGTTCATGTTGAGCGAGAGCCGGGTCTCGAGCTCGGTGCGGCGGAACAGCCCCTCCATCAGCGCCTCGGCGTCGAGGCCGCGGGACTTGGGCACCAGGACCAGGCGCACGTCCTCGGCCGATTCGTCGCGGATGTCGGCGAGCTGGGGCAGCTTCCGCTCGTGCATGAGATCGGCCATCTTCTCGATCAGCCGCGCCTTCTGCACCTGATACGGCATCTCGGTGACGACGATCTGGTAGCCGCCGCCCTTGATGCGCTCCTTCTTCCAGCGCGCGCGCAGGCGGAAGCTGCCGCGGCCGGTGGCGTAGGCCTCGACGATCGCCTCGCGCGGCTCGACCAGCACGCCGCCGGTCGGCAGGTCGGGACCGGGAATGAACTCGGCCAGCTTGTCGAAGGTGGCGCGCGGGAACTTGATGAGGTGGAGCAGCGCCTTGCAGATCTCGCCGGCGTTGTGCGGCGGGATCGAGGTCGCCATGCCGACGGCGATGCCCGAGGCGCCGTTGGCGAGCAGGTTCGGGAAGTTGGCCGGCAGCACCGCCGGCTCCTCGCCCTCGCCGTCGTAGGTCGGGCGGAAATCGACCGCGTCCTCGTCGATGCCTTCGAGGAGGGCCTGGGCGACCTGCGTGAGGCGCGCCTCGGTGTAGCGCATGGCGGCGGCGTTATCGCCGTCGACATTGCCGAAGTTGCCCTGGCCGTCGATCAGCGGATAGCGGACGGCGAAGTCCTGGGCCAGGCGCACCAGCGCGTCGTAGACGGCGGTGTCGCCGTGGGGGTGGAACTTGCCGATCACGTCGCCGACGACGCGGGCCGACTTCTTGAAGCCCTGGTCGGGGTCGAGGCGGAGCTGGCGCATCGCGAAGAGCAGGCGCCGGTGCACCGGCTTCAGGCCGTCGCGGACGTCGGGCAGCGAGCGCGCGGTGATGGTCGAGAGCGCATAGGCGAGGTATCGCTCGCCCAGCGCGTCGGCCAGGGGCTTGTCGAGCACCTCGGCGGCGAAGGGCTGGTCGGTCATGCGGAAATTCCTTGATGAACCGCTAGATATAGTATTTGGGTCGGCGTTCGGGGGCAACATCAAGGTTGGGCGGCGCGACGCTATTTTTCCAGCGCGGCCTCGATCTTGCCGATCAGATGCTCCAGCGTGGCCCGCTCGCGCGGGCTCAGCGCCTCGGCGACCTTGGCCTCCAGACGCCGCGCGCGCGGCGCCAACGCCCCATAGACCCGCCAGCCGCCGCCGGTCAAGAACAACTCGAAGGTGCGGCCGTCGCCGGCCCTGGGCCGCCGGCCGAGCAGGCCGGCCTCGAGCAGCCGCGCGACCAGGCGGCTCACGGTCGCCTTGGGCTGGGTGCCGAGGCGGCCGATCTCGACCGGCATGACCGGGCCGCGGTCGGCGACGATCGCCAGCACCTTCCATTCAGGCAGGGTGATCGGCACCGGGCTTGCCCTGAGGCTCGCTTCCGAGAGCGTCAGGCGATGACCCAGCGCGCCGAAGCGGTAGGGCAGGAAGTCGGCGAGGCGGATCGCGGCGGCGGCGGAGGTTCGGGTCATGGTCGCGGTCGTGGTCGTGGTCGGCATGGTCGCTCCGGTCCCGTCCGGCCATTGACACCGCGAGCGGCGTCTGGCTAGAATTCGTTCCATATAGAACGAAATCGACCGCCGGACAAGAGCGGACGGATCGCGACGGGACGCCCCCGGGTCGACGAGGTCGAGCCGGCGAGGTCCATCCTACGCGGCCGAGGGGGAGGACCCTGGCGATGTTCCTGAAGAACCAATGGTACGCGGCGGCGTTTCCGGGCGAGCTCGGCGGCGAGCCGCTGGCGCGCACGATCTGCGGCGAGCCGGTGGTGCTGTTCCGGACGGCCTCGGGCGTGCCGGTGGCGCTGGAGGACCGCTGCCCGCACCGCTACGCCCCGCTCTCGGCCGGGCGCTGCGCCGGCGAGACCATCGCCTGCGGCTATCACGGCATCGCGTTCGACGCGGGCGGCGCCTGCGCGCATATTCCGGGCCAGCCCAACATCCCGCCCAGGATGCGGGTGCGCAGCTATCCGCTGGTCGAGCGCGCCGGCTGGGCCTGGATCTGGATGGGCGAGGCGGCGCAGGCCGACGCCGGCGCGATCCCCGACTACCACTGGCTCGACAACGAGGACTGGCTGAGCTTCGCGCGGCACTACCGGATCAAGGCGCACTGGGAGCTCTGCGCCGACAACCTCTTGGACCTGAGCCACACGCCCTTCATCCATCCCGCCACCGTGGGCGTGCGCGAGATGGCCGAGGTGCCGGTCAAGACCTGGACCGAGGGGGACCGGGTCTACCAGCGCCGCACCATGAGCCAAGTGACGCCGAGCCCCTTCGTCGCCGAATGGGGGGACTTCCCGGGCGCCATCGACCGGGTCGCCACGGTCGAGTGGCAGCCGGCGGGCAACATGGCGGCGGAGCTGGTCTACGAGAACGCCGACAACCGCATCACCCTGCGGCTCACCAACCCGCTGACGCCGGAGACCGAGGCCACGACGCATGTCTGGTTCGCCTGGTCGCGCGACTTCGGGCCCAAGGAGGAGGACCACCCCGCCTCGATCCGCTTCAAGGAGCAGAGCTTCGCCATCATGGCCGAGGACGTCGGCATCATGGAGATCCAGCAGGCCGCGATCGACCGCACCGGCACGCCGCGCCCGCCGGTGCCGATCAACGCCGACGCCACCCTGATCGCCGCGCGCAAGATGGTCGAGAAGCTGCTGGCCGAGGAAGCGGCCGGCGGCGCGCGCCTCTCGGCCTGAGCGGGGCGCCGGCGGATCGTTTCCCCGGCGGATCATTTCCATGGAGTTCGGCCTCAACTTCTTTCCCAGCGTCGGGCCGGCCGAGATGGCGGCCGAGCGCTATTGGGCCGAGGCGCTCGAGCTCTCCGAGCTGGCCGACGCGCTCGGCTACCATCACATCCGCACGGTCGAGCACTACTTCGAGCCCTACGGCGGCTACAGCCCCAACCCGATGCTGTTCCTCGCCGCGGCGGCGCAGCGGACCAGGCGGGCGCGGCTCGTCACCGGCGCGGTGCTGCCGATCTTCAACAACCCGCTCAAGCTCGCGGGCGAGATCGGCATGCTGGACGCGCTCTCCGGCGGGCGCCTGGAAGTCGGCTTCGCGCGCGCCTTCCTGCCCCACGAGTTCGAGCGCTTCGGGCGCAGCCTCGACGAATCGCGCGCCCGCTTCGAGGAGGGCCTGGCGCAGATCCTGCAACTGCTGGCCGAGGAGAACGTGACGAGCGCGGGCCGCTTTCATGCCTTCGAGGGCGTGACCTCCCTGCCCCGCCCGGTGCAGCAACCGACGCCGCCGGTCTGGGTCGCCGCCTCGAGCACGCCGGAGAGCTTCCGGAAGGCGGGTACGGCCGGACATTCGGTGATGGCGATCCCGATGGCGGGCGGGCGGATGGCGGAGATCGTCGGGCTCTACCGCGAGGCCTGGCGCGCCGCCGGCCATCCGGGGCGCGGGCGCGTCATGTTCGCCTTCTCGATGTGCTGCATGCCGACGAGCGAGGAGGCGGTCGCCCTCTACCGCGCGCCGATGAACCATTATATGCGCGCGCTCGCCGACGCGACGGCGGGCTGGCTCGGCGGCAGCGCCTCCAAGGACTATCCCGACTACGACCGGATGGCCAAGGCGATCCGCCAGCAGACCTTCGATAACCAGCGCGCGAGCGGGCTCTGTTGGGCCGGGACGCCGGCCGAGATACGGCGTATGATCGAGGACTACGCGGCCGCCGTCGATTTCGAGATCGCCTCGCTGCAGGTCAACCAGCACCTGCTGCCGCTGGAAGCGGCGGAGCGCTCGATCCGGCTCTTCGCCGCGGAGGTTGCGCCCCACTTCGCCGAACGGCCGGCGGCGGCGGCGGGCGGGTAGCGCGAGCACGGACGTTCAAGGAGAGACTGACCAAGGAGAGACCGACATGGATGGCGGACCGCTTCCCGACGAGCTTCGCAACGCCCCCGACCTCGACACGCTGGTCGGGCGCGCCGAGGCGCTCAACCTCCAGCCCGGCTGGACGCCGCGGGTCGCCGGCGGGCTCTACGCCGAGCCCAGGACGCCGTACAAGCCCGCGCACTGGCGTTACGACGACGCCAAGGCGGCGATGGACGGGGCGCTGCGGCTGATCGACACCAAGCTCGCCGAGCGGCGCAACTTCGCCCTGACCAACCCGGGACAGTCGGACAGCATGGCGACGCTCAACACGCTCGTCTGCGCCTACCAGGCCATGCTGCCGGGCGAGCACGCGCGCTCGCACCGCCATTCGCCCGACGCCTTCCGCGTCATCCTCGACTCGCACGGCGCCTGGTCCTGCGTCGACGGCGAGAAGCACCCGATGGAGACCGGCGACGTCGTGCTGACGCCCGGCATGGCCTGGCACGGCCACGGCCACGACGGCGAGGCGCCGGCCTACTGGTTCGACGGGCTCAACGTGCCGCTGCTGCACCGCCTGGAGCCGATGTTCTTCGAGGACCACCCCGACGGCATGGAGCCGATCGAGCGCTCCGTGGAAACCTCGCCCTACCGCTTCACCGGGCCCTGGCAGCAGGCGCGGCTGGACGAGGCGGCGGCAGACCCCGACGGGCATTTCGGGCGGCGCATCGTGCTCGACACCGCCTCGATGCCGGCGATGGGCATCCACGTGCAGCGCTGGGAGACGGGCTTCGCCAGCCGGCCCTACCGGAGCACCGCCAACCAGTGCTTCGTCGTCACCTGCGGGCGCGGGACCAGCACGATCGGCGCGGAGAGCTTCGAGTGGGGCTTCGGCGATACCTTCCTCGCGCCCTGCTGGACCCGGGTCGAGCACCGCGCGGCGGAAACCGCGACGGTGGTCGCGATGACCGACGAGCCGGTGATGCGCTTCTGCCAGTTCTGGCACTTCGAGGCGCTCGACTAGCCCGATTGGCCACAAGGCATTGTCGATGGATTTCCCTCGCCCTCTTCAGAGGGGGAGGAGTCAATTTGCTGTTCGAATCTCAAATTCGACGAATTTACGCACCTCAACGACGGGCGTGACGGCACGCCCCGGACGCGCTATGCAGGGCCTTGGTCACCCACCCCACCAAGGCGAGGCGGAACGATGCAGGTGCGGTCCCTGAGCGGCAAGCGGATCACCGAGGGCGCGATCACGGTCACCCTGATCGACGGCGACAACCTCGCCATCCTGACCAACGCCCGGAACGAGGCGCTCTCGGTGCCCAAGGAAGAGGTCAACCGGGTGATCGAGGGCATCCGCGGGCGCACCGCCAAGTACGAGCTCAAGACCGCGGGCGAGGCGGCCGAGCTGGAAAGCCAGCTCACGGCCCTGTGGAACCGCATCCATCAGGCGACCGGCCACGCCAGCCCGATGGCCTGACGGCGGCGGACGCCGCCATGGGCAAATCGGCGCCGGCGTCCTTCGCACCATCTCCCGGATGTTCGCGAAGGGCTTGCATGTCCGACAGCACCGCCACCACCACCGAGATCACCACGGCGCCGCTGACCCCGGAGCGCTGGGACGACTTCGAGGCGCTGATGGGGCCCAAGGGCGGCAGCGGCGGCTGCTGGTGCATGCTGTGGCGGCAGTCGAAGGCCGAGCACGACGCCAATGCCGGCGCGCCCAACCGCCAGGCGATGCGGGGCATCGTCGAGCGCCGGCAAGCGCCGGGGCTGCTCGCCTACGAAGGGGGCGTGGCCGTCGGCTGGATCTCGGTGGCGCCGCGGCCGAGCTTTCCGCGCCTGGAGACCTCGCGCGTGCTGCGCCCGGTCGACGATGCGGAGGTCTGGTCGGTCTCCTGCTTCCTGATCGCCAGGTCACACCGCCGCCGGGGCCTGGCGACGAAGCTGCTCGAGGCCGCCTGCGCCTTCGTCGCGGAGCGCGGCGGGCGCATCGTCGAGGGCTATCCGATCGTCGCCGGCCGGCGCGACTATCCTGAGGTCTACGCCTGGATCGGCTTCGATACGGTCTTCAAGCGCGCCGGCTTCGAGGAGGTCGCGCGCACCTCGACCAAGCGGCGGATCATGCGGAAGGTGCTCTCGGCCGACGACGCCTGAGCGGTCAGCGCAGCGGCCAGGGGAGCTCGACCAGGCCCTGCAGGAGCCCCGGCGGGAAGTCGCGGCCGAGGAGATGCGCCAGGAGCAGGATGACGGCCGTCGCCGCCGCCGCGAGCGCCGCCGCGACGGGCCAGCGGGTTCGCGCCCGGCAGCGCAGAAACGCCAGGAAGAAAAACGCGTTGGCGATGACGAAGCCGAGCAGCGCGGTGCCGCCGAGCAGCAGCGCGTACCAGGCGAAGGCCGGCCAGACGCCGATGCGGTCGCGCCGCTTCGCCTCCTCGCCCACCACCTCCTCGTCCCAGTGGATGCGGTGCCCGGCGGGCGCCCGCCAAAGCAGGAGGATCACCGCGAGCGCCGCCGGCAAGGTGACCAGGGCGACGGCGAGGGGGAAGACCTTGTCGATCAGCGCCGGGATCGGCGCCACGTCGATCAGCGCGTAGGCCGCGAAGGCCGCGAGGACGGCGGCGAAGGCGACCTCGGGGCCGCGGGCGATCCCCGCCATCGAGACGCCCTCGGCGGGACCGCGGGCGATGCGCGCGGACTGGCGCGCGCCGACCGCGACGGCGAGCACGATCAGCACGGCGAGGATAACCGTGACCGGCGTCACGAGATAGCCGAGGCCGCGATGCAGGGTGAACTGGGTCGCCTGGTAGGTGTAGACCTCTGCCGAATCGGCGAGCACGAAGCCGATCAGGAAGGCCGGGCGCGGCCAGTCGAAGCGCTTCATGTAGAGCGCCAGGACGCCGATCGCGCCGAGCATCACGAGGTCCCAGACCGACTGGCGCGACTGGAAGGCGGCGAACAGGATGAACATCAGCATGAAGGGCGCGATCAGCGGGAAGCGGAGGCGCGTGAGCTGGGCCATCAGCGGCGAGGCGAAGAGGCAGAGCCCCGCCCCCAGCACGTTGGCCAGCGCCAGCGACCAGATGATCGTGTAAGTCGTCGGCAGCTCGCCGCGCACCATGGCGGGGCCGGCCTCCAGGCCCAGCAGGACCATGCCGCCGAGGAAGACCGCCATGCTGCCCGAGCCGGGGATGCCAAAGATGAGCGTCGGCACCAAGCCGCCGCCCTCCTTGGCGTTGTTGGCGCTCTCGGGCGCGATGACGCCGCGGATGTCGCCCTTGCCCAACGTGTCGCGCTTCTTCGTGGTCTGGACGAGATGGGCGTAGGCGATCCAGTCGACCACCGAGCCGCCGAGCCCCGGGATCACGCCGACGAGGACGCCGATGAGGGCGCAGCGCAGCGAAAGGAAGAGGTTCCGCCACCAGTCGATCACGCCCTCGAGCCAGCCGCGGCCGAGCGTCACCACCTCGGCGATCGGCGCGTTGCGGCGGAGCAGCGTGACGATCTCCGGCAGGGCGAAGACGCCGAGGCCGACGATCACGAGCTGCAGGCCGTCGCCGAGATAGCCGATGCCGAGGGTCATGCGCTCGGTGCCCTGGGCGGGCGCGCTGCCGACCGCGCTTACGAGGACGCCGAGGCCCGTGGCGACGACGCCCTTCATCAGGCTGCGCCCGGCGAGCACGCCCACCATGGCGAAGCCGAGGATGGTCAGCATCAGGAGCTCGGGGGTGCGGAAGGCGAGCACGACCGGCCGCGCCATGACGATGAAGACGGTCAGCAGCGCCGCGCCGAAGAGCCCGCCCATGAGGGATGAGACGAAGGCGGCGCTGAGGGCGCGGGCGGCGAAGCCCTGGCGCGCCAGCGGGAAGCCGTCGAGCACCGTCGCCTGGCTCGAGCTCGAGCCGGGGATGCCCATGAGGACCGAGGTGAAGGTGTCGGAGGTCGGGATCACGGCGACCAGCCCCACCATCATGGCGAGGCCCGAGACCGCATCGAGCCCGTCGAGGAAGGGCAGCAGCAGCGCCAGGCCGGCGATGCCGCCGAGGCCGGGGAAGGCGCCGACCGCGAGGCCCAGCAGCACGCCGGCGGCCAGGTAGAGGAGGTGCTGGCCGCTGGCGAGCGTCCCGAAGGCCCCGGCCATCGCCTCCAGCATCAGGGGAGCCTGGCCGCGCGCATGAACCTACCGCGCGGATATCAGGAGCCGAATTGGACGGCGCCACGTTCTCCTCCCCCTCTTCAGAGGGGGAGGATAAAGGAGGGGGTGCCTTGCCGCCGCATCCGCCATCCCCGGCAAGCCTTTGCCCAGCCGCGCGACACCCCCTCCCTGCCCTCCCCCTCTGAAGAGGGAGGGAGAGTTTTGTGGTCCCTCCCCCTCCGAAGAGCAGGGGAATCGCATATGAATGTTTGTCGAGTATTGCTTTTTGTGAAGATTTGGATTCTGAAGGTCTCTCCTTGTCATGGAGGGACGAATGCGGGGTTTTATTACGATTTTCGAAGACGTGGAGGAT
>Ga0302046_10000351_pt1 | contig 47756 bp, 35 predicted proteins | sample RVTome_11_FD_200261 | JGI IMG/M metagenome (GOLD analysis project Ga0302046, IMG submission 200261) | Soil microbial communities from uranium-contaminated site in the Upper Colorado River Basin, Wyoming, United States - RVT147D111 (version 2) ...
GCTTACAGCAACACTCTCCAGGTCTTCACCCCGCAGGTCTTCGCCGACTGCAACAACGACGGCGTGCTCGATGACGACGACGTGCCCTGCTTCGTCAACGCCCTGCTGGGCGTCGAAGACGTGCCCGGCGCCTTCGAGCGCTGCGACCTGACCTTCGACGGCCAGACCAACGCCGGCGACATGGAGTTTTTCCTGTTCTGCCTCCTCACCCAGGGCTGCTGAGCATCATGCCGGTGCCCGCCGCGCGACGAGTCGCCGCCGGCGGCGCGCCGACTCTGGCCGTTTCGCTGGCCGACCGTCGATCCCCCGGTGGCGGTGCAACCGCTGCCGATCGCGGCGACCCCCGAAAAGGGGGCCTATTTCGACGTCTTCATCTGACGGCCGCCGGTGCGGGAGAGCCGATGAGGGCGAAGGCCCACCCGCACCCGATCAGCCGAAGTATCAGCCGCCCATCGAGCCGGATTGGGTCGTCGGGCTCCACGCGATCTTGCCCTCTTTACCGATCCAGCATAGATCGCTATTTATCTTGACCTGTGCGAGCCCCTGATTGAAATCCCCCGCTTCTTCGTAGGTGAGCGGGATCATCGTGGTGCCATCGGTGCCGATGTATCCCCACTTGCTTCCGCGCTGCACGGCGGCAAGTCCTTCATTGAAGGCATGGGCATTTTCGTACACAGGGTTGACCATCATCGTACCGGTCTTGTCGATGAAACCGAGCTTCCCGCCGACCTTCACGCATGCGCGGCCGTGTGAGAATCCCCACGCGCCGTCAAACTGCGGCTCAATGATCGTTTTCCCGCTCTTATCAATGTAACCGCACTTGCCGTCATGCTTGAAAGGCGCGAGATCATCATTGAAGCTCGCAGAGAATTCGAAAGTCGGATTGATCACCAACTTGCCCTTGGCATCGATGTAACCGTAGCGGCCTTTCCAGTCCCCGCCGGCCTTCACGCAGGCCAGCCCATCCGCGAAGTCCGCGGCTTCATCGAACTGCGGTTCGATTACGATCTTTCCTGTCTTGTCGATGAATCCCCACTTTCCATCTTTCTCTACGCGCGCCAACCCGTTCTGGAAGCAGCCGGCGTCGCTGAATACGTAATCGATTACGAGGGCGCCCTTGGGATCAATGAAACCGCACGTCAAGCCGCCCAATCCCAACATGCCGGTCTTCTTGCTTACCTTGGCGAGGCCCCCGGAGAAGTCGTCCACCGCCTCGTACTGCGGCTTGATAGCCCAACGGCCTTCCGAATTGACAAACCCCCACAGATTATCCTGTTGCGCGGCCGCAAGGCCTTCCGAGAAATGACGAACATCCTTGAAGGTGGCGGGAATCTGAACCTTTCCGGATTTGTCGATAAAACCGCTCTTGCCGTCGCAGGTAACGGGATAGAGATCCGCTGCGTTAAGACTCTGGGCCGCGGTGGCGAATGTCCCGAGGACAATGGCGGCCGTCCATAGTTTGTTTGATTGATTCATACGATTCTTTCTTTTCTCAGTGGGCGGGATCGTTAACGATCGCGCCGGTCGCATACTCATTTCCACTTCAATACACGCTTACGATACGCCGACGACTCCATGCGCCGTCATACACCTCCCGTCGGGCAGTCGGGCGGGGCGCGGACCTGGACTTGCTCCAACGCCTCCGCTTGATGGGCGGGATCGTCTTTGTTGACTTCGAAGCCCAGTCGGACGCTTCTGCCCTTGATATCAAGCACCGTGACTTTGAGTTCTCGTTTGGGGCTGTTGAAGCCGCCGATGATCACTGATTCTTCGCTCTTTCGCGACAGAACTAGCATGGCCGATTCTCCGTTTTCAAAACAGGGTTAGTGCTATTCTTGACGGATCAGTTTCCGTTCCACGCGTCCGCGGAAATGCCTTGGGCGAGCATGTACACTTGCACCGTTGTGCCGGTCGTGAAAACACCCACCACGGTGCCGCTGGTCGGTTCGACTTCCGCAGTCGCTTCGCGGACGTCGACCCCGGTGATCCGTTTGATTTCCTGCCGCAGCGCGCCGGAGGCGCTGGTGAATAATTGCCTGTGAAAGTCTTGTAACCTTGCGGCCCCTGCCGGAGATTTCGCCATGGCCCTCTCGGCCGGCGACAAGGCCCCGTGGAGCGTGATAACCAGTGTCTGATCGCTCAGCACCACGGTCACCGACGAAGGAGCATGGCCTGTCCTCTGCTGCTCGAAGTCGCTGGCCGCCTTGGCGATCTGCTGTGCCATGGTCGGATTGGGCTTCTCCAACGGGTTCCCGTCGTCCGTGAGTTGATCCTGGGCCTGCTTCGCAATGCCTGCTTTGGATTTATCCATGATGTTCGTCTCTGGGTTGCTCACGGCCGTTTCGCGCCGCTGAAGTCCCAAAAGTCTGAACAAAAAAAGCCGACGTGGCCGAACACCCGGAGGTATTCGATCACGTCGGCTTACTCATCAACGAGCCCCCCGCCGAAGCGGGTTGCCCTTTATCTAGTCGTCCGACGACCTTTTTTTCGCGTTCGTTCGAAGCCAGCGAATAGATCAGCGGGCTTCGTCTCCATCGACGCCTGAATCATAGCAGGCGATTCAGGAAAAGCAAACTTAATCTCGTATATAATTTCTTGCGTGCCGGAAATACCGACTTTTGCACCTGGAAACGATGTTTGTATCTTGAGCGAACGCGATTGCTGACGAAGGCGCCCTTGTTCGCTATTGACTGGAAAGAGATCGCTCGACCCGCCCTGGGCTGTTGAACAAGGGCGATGCCACGCGAATCACCGGCGAAAACCGGGCGATCAGTTCATTCGGCGGGTCATATTCCGTCATCAACAGCGACGCAATGGTCTTGGCGGCGTCGGCTCGATGCAGCGGCTGGATGCAATTCTGCTCCGCGAAGAAGGCAGCGGCCGTTTGCGGGATGCGCCCATGACCCATGTTGTCAATCATTCTAGCGTGAACGACGCGAAACCGACGGGCCTGATACCACGCCACGGCATTCTGTGATTCACGCTTGCACGCAGCGAAGTCGCCGTCGCCGATGAAAACCGCCACGGGCACGCGGTTTCGGTAAAGCGGCACGTTGTCCTCCAGCATGAGCTGGGCGGAAAAATTGGAGAGGCGGGTCGCGATGCAAGAAAATTGGTCTGGATGGCGATTCACGAAATAATGCGCCAGGTAGCCGCCGGATGACCAGCTTGTCGAAAGGACCCTCTCGGGATCAGCTTCGGTTGTTGTGAAAATATGATCCATGATGGCGAGTACGTTTCGACGGTCTTCCAGCACGTAATCATGTTCCTTCGTCAGCGGGAATTCCATGAACGAGTCGCAGGTTTGAAGTTCCGGAGCGCAGACGATGTAGCCGTAAATGTCGGCCTGCTCTTCCCACTCGCGCTCCTGCGGACGAGCATTGTCATAGGGCTTCATCCCGTGAAACGTCATGACCAGCGGCCACTTATGGATTGACGGGGCGGGGTGCCGGCCGTTGTTCCTTACGTAGTCGGCGGGAAGATAGAGGTGATACCAGGCCTGGGTGCTCGGCTCCTGGACGCGAGCGTATTGCCCCAGGCCGCGCGGCTGGGGCACGGCGCAGCTTGCGAGAAGCGCGAGACCGATCACAACAACAGATGACACTAGCAGCCCGTGGCAAAAGTCGGTTTTGCCCCCTCTGACGGGGTCAAAAATGCGGTTTTTTCGACTTTCACCACGGGCTGCTAGCGTATTTCTCATTCTTTATCCGAGTATTCAATTTGGGAATTACATCCCGTAGGTATGAGGATCGAAGTCCTTATCAGTCAGGCCGACCTGCATACGGATGCCGCGGTATTCGTATTTGGCAATCAGATGCTCTGGCAGACGATCGTCGTCGGAATAGCAATAAACGGCCACCGGCACGCGGTATTCTTTGTCGAACAGAATCTCCGCCGTGCGGTCGGGGTACAAACCGCCTTCTTCGGTATAGGGAAGATTTCGTCTTATCACCCACACCGGTCTATCCTCAAATTGGCTCTCGCCGACAAGAACGAGCTTGAGTTCGTTCCGGTCTTTAGCCGATTCGCTGATATTGATGAGCCGGTCGAGCGTCTTTTGGAAACCAAAATCGTCGAGGAATCGCCGCGACGCCTCCCTCGCCAACCGTCCATGGATCGGCTGTTTGACACTCTTCACGAAGATTCGAGCAATGACGCCGGGTTGGGCAATTGCCAACTCCCGCCCTTCATCAGGATTCTTGGCTTTCGAATCCGTCCATCGCCCCTTGACGTAGATCACGCGTGTTGCCAGGCCGGGATTCCGTTGCCACTCCATGTAAACGCTGTAAGGCGAGTGCCTGAATTTGACCCTGATCTCCTGTTCTTTGCTCATGCCGGAAGGCAAGAGTTCCTGCTTGATCATCACGCATTCGTAGTCGATGACCTCACGGAGATGCTGAGCCCGCGCATCGATCATTGCTCGCAGTGGATCGCGCCGAATCAGCACTTCAAACGGATCGGCGTTGATCGTCTCTCCCGCCATGACGACCGATTCCATGATGACAACAGGCTCATTGCGCCCGACGCTCAACTGATACGGCAAGTAGAATATTGCGATCAGGATCAAGCCGATGACGGACCTCGGTCTGAGCGGAGAAGCCCAGTGCGTCGCGCTAGGATGGCGGTTTTCCAGGGTGTTTGTCATGTTCGTCTCCGAATGGTCGCGGCCGTCTCGTGACGCGGCGCGCAAAAAAAAACCGACGTGGTCGACTGCCCGAAGGCACTCAACCACGTCGGTTTACTTGTCAACGAGCCTCCCGGAACATCCGGGCTGCTCTTTATTCAGTCATCCGACGATTTGAACTCAAAGTCCCGCGACTCGTTCCTCAGAACCCGCGCTTGGGATGGGATCATAGCACACATGGGGCAAATTGCAAGCTGATTCCTGTTGGATGAGAGCAATCTGGTATGGGGCGCCAGGGAATGCCGCTTTCCGAGTGAATAATAAGCGTAACCGTTCACAGGCCGCGCCGACCCAATCCATAACTCTTTATATGACAATGCCCTAGTAATACAACGCCAGGTTTTTTCGGCGGAGACGGCGAAAACATCGGTCGGTCGGGGCGACATCAGGGATCGAGGGCTTCGGCCTTGGGCTGGGATAGCGCAGCGAGCCCTTCGGGTGCCCGGACCCGCATGGAGGGCTTCCCAACCGCGCCTTTCGCAGAGTTTTCATAACGTTGTAGTATTAGAGCTTGCCGAGCTTGCCAGATAACCGCCTTTCATAATGCGGCGTTTTTCCTTATCCATTATTTCACAAAGACTTATGAATTCAGCCCGTGATCGGTTATGTCTTGCCTCACCCGGAATTGGAGTTTTCCGCCGTCTGGGATGAGAATTCCGGCATGGAGGATGACTCATGCAGAAACAGCCGAGATGCTCGCGCCCGATTCCAATTGCCAGCACGGTAATGATCCGTGCGGGAAGAGGATTGGCCAGAATCCCGGGTCGCTGATAATATTATTGGTGGGTGAATTGACTCGACTTAAGTGATGGACGCCGGCTTTGGATTGAAATGGCCGGTTTGCAGCCAAGAACCGACTCGAACAACACTTATCATGAAATCACAAGGTGAAATCGAAGCCGCCGTTTGCGACGCCATGATTTGTTTCGAGCAGGAGTACATGGGTCGGGGACCGAAGGAAATTCATGCCTATCTCATTGGTGACCTCGTCGTTGTCCGACTCAAGGGCGTCCTGACGGCCGCCGAACAGCAACTGGTCAAGGCGCTTGCCATGGAAAAAGGCAGAGACCTGCTCAAGCAGGTGCGAGTTCATTTGATTGAGACTGCGCGGTCCGTCATGGAGGCGATGATCGAGAAGATCACCGGGAAAAAGGTGCAGAGCCTGCACCACGACATCAGCACCGTGACCGGGGAGGAACTGGTGATCTTCACGCTTGTCGAGCAGCCCACTTTCCGCGAAGTGAAACGACGGTAGTACGTGCTTGATTTGTTTCGCCGGATACGATTGCAGCATGCGTATCCGGCCGCGGTCATGGAGTACTAGCAGCCAGTGGTGAAAGTCGAAAAAACCGCGTTTTTGACCCCGCCAGAGGGGGTAAAACTGACTTTTGCCACGGGCTGCTAGCCCGCATTTCTCGCCACGTCTGTCTTGAACGTTGTTCTTCGTTTGTGAGTGGCGTGGAGACTGGAGTTGGGCGTTTCTCCAGACGGAATTGTGCGCCGGCGGTGAAGTGCCCCTGGATGAAATGGACCAATTGATCGTAGCGCACGGGCAAAGTCTAATCCGATGAAAGCGGACTGGACAGGCGGGGCGCAATGGCCGACAAGGCACGGACGCTGTTTCGCTTCACGGCGGGAGGGCGGACGACGCTCGCCGATCAAACCTCGTCCGCCCTCCGGGCGGAATCAAATAATGGTGACTCCCCGGCCAGGGATTGAAATCCCTGGCTACGATCGCGCGCCCTCCGGGCGAAAAGGAACGCCGCCGTAGCGATTCTTGTCCCCCCCGCCCCAGCCGGGCAGTTGGCTGGCTTGCTTCACCCAGCCGGCGAGCTGAGCCTTGTCGCGCTTGTCGTCCTCGTGCCCCCTTTACGCGCCGCCGTTTCGGGAAGCGATACCCGTCGCGACGCGACGGCGAACTTCGTTCGCAGGAGCGAGTCGAGGGTGGAGCTTGCAACCATGCCCGATTCGTCGACGTCGGCCGGCCGAATCTCAGTCGCCGAAGCAGGTGCCGACGGCGCGGGCGGCGCGGATGAGGTCGTGGTCGGTGGGGACGCGGCGCTGCTGGTTGGCGACTTCGGAGATCGGTACTGACGACAGTTGGCCGTGCTGCACGACGACCAGTTGCCCGGTCTTGCCCGACGCGAGCAGGCCGATGGCCTTGTGGCCGAGGCGCGTGGCCAGGACGCGGTCCGCGGCGCACGGCGTTCCCCCGCGCAGCGTGTGCCCCAGTACGACGGACCGGGCCTCGAAGCCGGAGCACATTTCGAGTTGTCGCTGCAATTGGTGGCCGACGCCGCCGTAGCGGATCGGTTCGGGGCTGTCGACGATGGTTCGGTCGACGACGGGCTTGCCGCCGGCCGGGGCGGCGCCCTCGGCGACGGCGATGATGGTGCTGGTTCGCCCCTTGCCCATGCGCTCCTTGCAGAATTCGCAGAGCTTGCCGAGGTCGTAGGGGATCTCGGGGATGAGGATGATGTCGGCGCCGCCGGCGAGTCCGGCGTGCAGTGTCAGCCAGCCGGCGTTGCGCCCCATGAGCTCGACGACGAGGATGCGATGGTGGCTGGTCGCCGTGGTGTGGACGCGGTCGATGGCCTCGGTACCGATCTCCACGGCCGTCTGAAAGCCGAAGGTGATGTGGGTGTGCATCAGATCGTTGTCGATGGTCTTGGGGACGCCGACGCAGCGGACGTCGAGCGGGGCCATGGCGTGGGCGCAGCTCATGGTTCCGTCGCCGCCGATGACCACCAGCGCGTCGAGCTGATGGGCGCGGTAGTGAGCCGCGGCCTTTTCGCGCACGTCCTCGAACACGGCGTTGCCCGCCTTGTCGCGCTCGACGGCGAAGCGCGAGGGGTCGGCCTTGTTGGAAGTGCCGAGGATGGTGCCGCCGCGGGTCAGGATGTTTCCGACGTCGTGTCGGGCGAGGGGTCGCGTGCGGTTTTCGATCAGGCCGAGGAATCCGTCTTCGATGCCGAGGACGTGCCAGCCGTGGTCGAAGATCGCGGTCTTGGTGACGGCCCTGATGACCGCGTTGATTCCGGGGCAATCGCCGCCGCCGGTCAGGACTCCGATCCGTTTGATTTCGCTCATGGATTGCTCACGTCATATCGACCGCCGCGCGCTGTAGCCTTTTCCGGCCGCGGGCGCCATCCTAACATGGCCGGGCGTGAGCATCGAACGAAGCGATACGGCACAGGGCACCGACGCGAAGCGGCCGCGCCTCGGTCTCCGGCTGGTCGGCCTGTCGCTGCTGCTTCTGTTGACGCGCCTGCCGCATGCGGCGCACCCGATTCCGGTTCACGGCGACGAGCTGGAGTTTATCGCGGGCATCGGGTTTCCGGATGCCTATCCTGTTCACCAACCCGGCTACCCGCTCTGGGTCGCCGCGGGCACGGCGCTGTCGCGTTGCGGCCTGTCTGGATACGCCGCTTACGAAGCGTGGTCGATCGTCGGGTCGGTGGCTGCGCCGCTGTTGGTTTACTTGATCCTCCGTCGGCTCGTCAGCGCGCCGCTGGCATGGTGGACGGCGCTGGCATTTGGCGTCAATCCCCTGGTGTGGTTCCTGTCGTGTACGGCGCTGACTTACGTATCGGCGTGCGCGGCGGCGCTGGCGATCATCGCGCTCCTTCAAATCGCGCTTCGCGATCGATCTGCCGCGTTTTTCAACCGCGCCGCGGCGGTCATGGCGGTCGCGATATTCCTTCGGCCGGACCTGTGCCTCTGGCTCGGGCCGATGTTTGTCAATGCCGCCCTTCGCATCCGAAATCGACGAATGACGAGGGGCATCATCCTGATAACGGCCGCCGCGGCGCTGTTCGCGCTTGTCAACGTGGGCCTTTACGGCGGGGACGCCGCCACCGCGCCGTCGGCTCGGCATACGCTCGACGTGGTGCTCGGGATGAGCGTTTTTCGACTCGGTCTCGTCGATGGCCTGGCGCGAAACGCGGTGAAGCTCGCCGCGGTTCTCGGATGGGTCGTCGGTCCGCCAATGCTGGTTTGGGTCCTCGGCACCATCTTGTCGAAGGATTCATCGCGTCCGAACACGACCGGGCGTACGCCGGCAGCCGCTCGGCGGTGGCTCGCCCTCTGGGTGCTCCCGATGCTGACATTCGTACTTTTCATTCACATGAGCGAGGCGGGCCATATCCTGCTCGTGATTCCGGCGGTCTATGTTGCGATCGCCCTGTCGCTTCAACGGCGCGCCGCGGCAGCCCGGGCGTCGCGCGTCGCCGCCGCGATGGCGCTGGCATCGGCCGTCCAGTTTTCGCTTTATCCCTGGTCGCCCGAATCCGTCGGCGTCAAGCGACTCATCGACGCCAAGGTGGGCTACATCAGCGGCCCCGGACTGTGGCAAATCGATCGTCGCGCCGAGATTCACCGGCCGGGGGACTTCTGGCCCACCGACGCGCACGACGGCGGAGAGGTCCCGCCCAAACAATAGAACCGAACGACATCGGCGCTTCTTCCGGACCGCGCGCAGCGGCGATATATTGGCGACGTGCGAAACGAGGAACTGGTCGCCATCTTTGAAGAGGTCGCCGACCTGATCGAGATTCAGGGGGGCCAGCCGTTCCGCGTCAATTCGTACCGCCGCGCCGCCCGAGCCATCAAGAACCTGACCGAGCCCCTCGACGACATCATGGCCCGCGGGGAGCTGTCGAAGATCGACGGCATCGGCAAGAGCACGGCCGCGAAGATCGAGGAATTCAGCAAGTCGGGGAAGGTGGCGTTGCATCGGGAGCTTCTGTCGGAGATGCCCGAGGGACTGCCGGCGTTGCTGAAGATCCCCGGCATGGGACCGAAGAAGGTCTCGATGGCGTGGAAGGAACTGAAGGTGACCAACCTGGCCGAGTTGCAGGAGGCGATACGGTCGGGGGCGCTGGCGAAGCTCAAGGGCATGGGGGAAAAGAGCGTCAAGCAGATCGCCGAGGGCATCGCGTTTGTCGAAAAGGCGGGCGAGCGCACCGCGCTGGGGTTGGCCCTGCCGCTGGCTGAAGAACTCGCGGAATCGCTGCGGGCAGTCAGGTCGGTCCGTCGCGTCGAGATCGGCGGATCGGTCCGCCGGGGCTGCGAGACCATCGGCGATCTCGATCTGCTCTGCGAGTCCGACGACGGCGAGCGCGTGGTCAAGGCGTTTACCCAGCTCCCCCAGGTCCGGCGCGTCCTGGCGGCGGGCGACACCAAGGGCTCGGTCATTGTCGAGCGGCGCGACGGCGGCGAGATGCAGGCCGATTGCCGCGTCGTACCCGCCGAGTCATTCGGGGCGGCTCTGCAATATTTCACCGGCAGCAAGGAGCACAACGTGCGCCTGCGCGAGCGCGCCGCCAAGAAAAATTGGAAGCTCAACGAGTGGGGCCTTTTTGACGGCGACCGCCGCCTCGCCGGTGAAGACGAAGCGGGCATCTACAAGAAGCTCGGCCTTTCGCTCATGCCGCCCGAGACGCGCGAGGACCGGGGCGAATTCGACGCCGACGCGATCGATCAGTTGATCCGACTCGAGGACATCCGCGGCGATTTCCACATGCACACGACCGCCAGCGACGGCAAGTCCGAGCCGCGCGAGCTGGCCGACGCCGCCCGCGATCTCGGCTACGAATACATCGCCATCACCGACCACTCGCGGTCCAGCGCCGTGGCCAACGGGCTCTCGCTCGATCGGATGTGGCGGCAGATCGAGCGTATCCGCGAGCTGAACAGGAAGTACGACAGCGTCGCGATCCTGATCGGCTGCGAATGCGACATCCTGTCCGATGGAAAGCTCGATTATCCCGACTCGATCCTGTCGGCCTGCGACGTCGTCGTCGCCAGCGTGCACTCGGCCCTGCGCCAGGAACGCAGGAAGATCACCGACCGCGTGCTGGCGGCGATGGACAATCCGTACGTCACGATCGTCGGCCACCCCACCGGCCGGCTCATCAACCGCCGGGCGGCGATGGACCTGGACATGAAGCGCCTCATCGAGCACGCCGCCGCCACGCATACCGCCCTCGAACTCAACGCGGCCTGGCAGCGGCTGGACCTCAGCGCCCATCACGCGCGCATGGCGAGGGACGCCGGCGTCATGCTGTCGATCGACACCGACGCCCATTCCGTCGCCCAACTCGCCCAGATGCGATACGGCATCATGACGGCGCGGCGCGGCTGGCTCCGCGCCGCCGACGTGCTCAATACCCGCCCCCTGGCGGCCGTGCGAATGTGGATCAAGAAAAAGCGAAAGGCGTGACCGCCCCCGGATGGTCCCGCGCGAACGTGCGGTGCGGCGTAAAAAAAGATGGCGGGGCCGAGGCGCGGCAGAAGACCCGGGCTCGTGGTCGTATGCCGGCGCGATCGAACCCCGCGGATGGCGGCACGCGTCACCGCGCGACGAACTCCACCCGCCGTGCATGAGGGCAATCCGAATGCCAGCCCTCGGGCAATCCGGCCGTGTCCGGGAATCCGACCCGAATCGTGGAGTAATTGAGGTCGTTCGCAAAGAAATACGGCGGCCCTGGGTAATTCTGCCCGCCCGCGGCGTAGCGGCCGCGAGGTCTCTCACAAAATACCGTCCGGAGATTCCAGTTGAACTGTGAGCCAAGACAACATCGCATCGTCGCCTCGCACGATATCGCGACAATCCGGTTCACCCCCACGTGCGTGGGGACATCTTATCCGGGGCGCGGATTGCGTCGATGCGGCCCTGTTCACCCCTGTCAAAAGGCGCCTGTGATCCAGCCAGCCAGAGGCGCCCTTGCCGCCGTCACGCCTGGCCCGAGCTGCTTTTCGACCCAATGCCCTACACCCTTGTGCTGAGGGCACTTGGGGCGAAAAGCAGCGAGGCGACCCCGCCGTGTTCCGTGAAGGTGGGGGGCGCCTCCGGGTGGCTGGTTTGGGGCGCCTCATGACACGCGTCGGAACGTCGGTTCTGCGCTGGCGCAATTCTTATGTAACCATCAAGTCGTTCCGTCTGTTGAATAGGCGATACAAGATCGGCAGTACAACAAGCGTCAGCGCGGTAGACGATAGTATTCCCCCGATTACCACAGTCGCGAGGGGGCGCTGCACTTCGGCTCCCGTGCCGGTGGCGAGGGCCATTGGCACGAAACCGAGCGACGCGACGAGGGCGGTCATCATGACCGGGCGGAGCCGAGTGACGGCGCCGCGCATGATCGCTTCATCCACGCTACAACCTTCGGCGCGAAGTTGATTGATGAAGGAAATCATCACAAGCCCATTGAGCACGGCCACGCCGGAAAGCGCAATGAATCCGACGCCGGCTGATATCGATAGTGGAATATCTCGAATCCATAGAGCGAGGACGCCGCCAGTCAGCGCCAGTGGCACGCCGGTGAAGACAAGGATCGCGTCTTTGAGGTTTCCGAACGTGACGAACAGAAGCACGAGGATGAGCAGAAGGGCGATCGGCACGACGATGCGAAGCCGTTTGGCCGCCGAGATCATCTGCTGGAATTGGCCGCCCCATGAAGTCCAGTAGCCGGCCGGGATGCTCACCTGCGTCTCGATGGCTGCTTGGGCTTCTCGGACAAACGAGCCAATGTCGCGGCCGCGTATATTGGCGGTTACGACGACTCGGCGCTTGCCGTTTTCACGGCTGATCTGGTTGGGGCCGGGGCTAATGACAAACTCAGCGACCGAGCCGAGCGGGATATGGCTTGCGCGGGCCTCGCCAACCATCCGGTTATCCTGGCCGACCAACTGCACGGTCGACTTCGCTTTGGGCAATGTGATGGGAATCCGTTTGAGCCGCTCAACGTCTTCGCGCATGGACTCCGGCAATCGCACGATCAATTCAAAGCGGCGGTCGCCTTCAAAGACCTCGCCCGCGTTTTTGCCTCCGATTGCGATCTGAATAACATCCTGTACTTCAGAGACGCTAAGGCCGTATCGAGCCATCGCGGTGCGGTCGAGTTCAATGGTCAGAATCGGCAAGCCCGTGACCTGCTCGACTTTTATGTCCGCTGCGCCGGGAATTGCCTCCATGACCCTGGCGATCCGTTCGCCCGCTTCCACCATGACATCCATGTCGTCGCCGAAAACCTTGACCGCCACGTCGCTGCGGACGCCGGCGATAAGTTCGTTGAATCGCATCTGGATGGGCTGGGTGAATTCATAGTTGTTGCCGGGGATCTCCTTCACGGCCTCCTCCATGGCGCGAACGAGTTCCGCCTTGGTGCGGCGCGGCTCAGGCCATTCATCGTGCGGCTTAAGCATGACGAAATTGTCCGAGACGCTCGGAGGCATCGGGTCGGTGGCGATCTCCGCTGTGCCGATCTTTGCGAAAACTCTTTCTACCTCCGGAAACTCCTTGATGCGTCGTTCAAGGGATTTTTGCATGGTCACGGCCTGAGTCAGACTCGTGCCGGGAATGCGCAGGGCGTGGAGGGCAATGTCGCCCTCGTCCAGACTGGGGATAAACTCGGTCCCCATTCGCGTCGCCAAAAGTCCGCAAAGCACGACGAGCACGAGCGCCGCCGCGACGACCGTGGCGCGGTTCTTGAGAAACAAGTTGAGCGTTCCAACGTACGGAATCTTTGCCATCCGCACGAGAAAGTTTTCCTTCTCCGAAATGTGACCGCCGAGCAGAATCGCAACGGCAGCGGGCACAAACGTGACCGACAGGACCATTGCACCCAGCAGGGCTGCGATGACCGTAAAGGCCATGGGGTGAAACATCTTTCCTTCCACACCCGTGAGCGCGAGGATCGGCAGATAAACGATCATGATGATCAGCTCGCCGAACATCGTCGCCTTGCGTACCTCTTTCGAGGCTTCAAACACCAGCGCAAGTCGTTCTTTGAGGGAGAGTGTCCTGCCAAGTCGGTGCTGCTCCTCGGCCAATCGTCGCATGCAATTCTCGACGATGATCACGGCGCCGTCGACGATGAGGCCGAAGTCCAAGGCGCCAAGACTCATCAGGTTGGCGCTGACCTTGTTTGCGACCATGCCGGTGATGGTAAAGAGCATGGCGAGCGGGATGACCATGGCCGTTAGGAGCGCGGCGCGAATGTTCCCGAGAAATACAAACAGGATCACGATAACGAGCAGGGCTCCTTCGACGAGGTTCGTGGTCACGGTGGCGATGGTCTTGTCCACCAGCACCGTGCGGTCATAGACCGTCCGGGCGACGATTCCTTCCGGCAGCGTGCGGTTGATCTCCTCCATTCTTTGCGCGACATTGTGAGAGACAGTTCGACTGTTTTGGCCCATCAGCATAAAAACCGTGCCGAGAACGACTTCCTGCCCATTCTCCGTTGCCGCCCCCGTTCGCAATTCCTTGCCCAGCAGCACGTCCGCGACATCATCGACGTGGATGGGAATTCCGCGGTGCGTGCCGACGACGATCTGGCGTATGTCGTCCAGCGTCGTGACCTGGCCCGGCGAGCGGACCAGGTACTGCTCGCCGCTTTTCTCGATATATCCTGCACCGGCGTTTGCGTTGTTTCGGCCGAGTGCTTCGAGTACGTCGTGAAACGTCAACCGATATGCGAGCAACCTGTCCGGGTCGGGGGTGACGTGAAACTGCTTCTCATAGCCGCCGATCGTGTTGACCTCGGTCACGCCGGACACGTTCCGTAGCTGCGGTTTGATAATCCAGTCCTGGATGGTGCGCAGATCCATCTCGGTGTAGGGCGTGCCGTCCGGCTTGGCAGCGCCGTGTTCTGCCTCAACGGTATACATGAAGATTTCGCCAAGGCCGGTGGCGATCGGACCCATAACCGGTTCGATGCCGGGCGGCAGTTTGCCCTTGGCTTCCTGGATACGCTCATTGATGAGCTGGCGGCCGAAGTAAATATCCGTCCCGTCTTTGAAGATGACCGTGACCTGCGACAATCCATAACGGGAGAGCGAGCGCGTTTCTTCGAGACTTGGCAGCCCCGCCATGACGGTTTCGATCGGAAAGGTAATGCGCTGCTCGACCTCCAGGGGAGAAAAACCCGGCGCTTCGGTATTGATCTGAACCTGAACGTTCGAAATGTCCGGCACGGCGTCGATGGGCAGCTTCTGGAAGTCATAAACACCAAGTCCGGCGACCCCGAACGTGGCGAAGAGGATGATCCATCGCTGGCGAATCGAGAATTGCAGGATGCCTTCAAGCATGGCGGATCGCTTTCATGTTTGCTGAATGACGGTCTTGTTCACGTCTTGGCCTGTTGTGAGTAAGCCATCCCCGCGTCGGGTTCGACACCAAGACTGTCCATCAATCGATTGCTGTAGTTGAAATACGCTGCCAATTGAGCGATATCGATGATGTCCTCGTCTTGAAAGCCGGTCTCGCGCAGACTCTGAACGTCGGCGGCGCACATCCGATCGGGGGTGGTGGTCATCTTGACGGCAAAGTCGAGCATGGCCCGAGTTGCGGCATCCAGCGTGACCTGCCGGTAATCTTTCTGGAGCAACTTCACCTTCGCATCATCCTGGACCTCGACACGGAGATCCGCCTCATGGCTGGCCACTCAGTACAGGCAGCCATTGACCTTGGATACGACGGTTGCGATGAGATAACGCTGAAGCCGTGTGAGTCCGCCCGGATTGTCCATGAGGTGACGGTACAACTGCCGCCCGAGCACCATCGAATCCGGGCGAAGGCTTTGAATCTTGACCAGATTCATGACGTAGCCAAACTTCGCACGATTCTCCTGGTAGATTGTCGCCAATTGGCCCTGGGCATCCTTTTCCTCAATTGTCGTTACCCAACTCATCTGCGTTTCTCCTTTCTAATGGTCGTGAGATGCTCCCGATTTGCCGACATCGGCCTTGAGTATGAAGCTGTTCTTCGCGGCATACCGTTCGCCGTGCGACAAGCCGCTGAGCACCTCGACCCATTGGTTGTCTCTGCGCCCAAGCTCCAGTGGCCGCGCCTCAAAAATGTCGCCGAAGTTGACGAAGACCACCGACCAATCGCGGAGGGTCTGGATCGCTTCGACCGATACGGCGACGGGCACATTGGTCTCGTTGCCAAGTGACTCCGCCGAGACGAACAGCCCCGGTAGCCAGACGCCCTCGGGATTCGGCAGATCGACAATCGCCTTGGCGCTGCGGGTTTCCTCACCGACGATCGGACTGACGTACCAGATTCGTCCGGTGGCTTCACGGCCGACGGACTTGGATCGGATGATGACCGACTGGCCCGCGCTGACCCGAGACACGTCGTCGGCATAGACCATGATTTCGACCCAGACCGAGGAAAGGTCGGCAATCATGAAGACATCCGCATCGGCTTTTACCGCCTCGCCGAGCGTGATGTGCTTTTCGATGATCTGGCCGTCGATAGGAGCCCTGATGTCAAAACGGGTCAACAAGCCAGCCGGAAGCGGCGAGCGGACTTTGAAAGGCACGATCTCACCTTCTGGTTCCTTCGCCAACACATCGAGTTCCTCCCACGACAAGCCAAGCGACAGGAGCTTCTGGGCCGCGACCTGCTTGGCGATCTCCGACTCCTCCAACGCGTGGCGCGCAGTGTGGTACTCTTGATCCGGCGTAATCTTCTGCTTCCATAGGTCCTCGGTGCGGACGAACGAAAGCTGTACATACTCGTGTTTATGGACTGCCTCGACGTATTCGCTTGTCGCCTCGGCGAATTCTCGACTCTCAATGCCGGCGAGGACTTCACCGGCCTTGACTTGATCACCGAGATTCTTGTTCACGCTTGTTGTCACTCCCGCCAACCTGGGCACCACGTGGGCCAGTCGATTGGTGTTCAAGGCGATCTGGCCGGGCAGGCGAAGCGACGACTTGAGCGTGGCCGGCCCGGCGGTCTTAATCTCGATTGCGGCCTCTTTCACCATCTGCGGCGTAAGCGTTACCCGGCCTTCGTAGGTCGAGTATTCCCAACGGTGTGTCTTGCCGGCGTATGTGGCCTCGACCTTCACGTCAAACGAGTGTGGCTCCTCGACGGTCTTGTCGCCCTTTAAGTAGTCGGCCTCCTCGGCGAAATCGAAGCCGTCCACGCGTCCGCCGAGACGATTAAGTTTGATTGAGAGGTCGACCTGCTCCGGCGGGATGGGCTTTCCATAATCGGAGGCGTAGACCCGAAACTCTGGCGGAACGCCGCGCTCGAAGATGGTGATTTCAATGGAGAAGTCACCATCGGTCAGCAAACGGCCCCCGTGCGGCCCCTTTACGGCCTCTTGGTCGTGCCCCGAGTGGCCTTCCGCGTGTCCGTGTTCGTCGCCTTCCTCATGGTGATGAGCGTCGGTCCCGGCGGACGGCATATCTGATCGGAGGATATACACGCCGCCGGCGACGCCGATGACGAGCACGCCCAACAACGGAAGAAAGTGACCGATTCTCGCAAGTGTTTTCATGACTTTCATTCCAGCTCAGGGGGTTTCACTCAAAACAAGAAAGCGGCAAGCACGCTGCGCGCGAAGGCGGCCGCGAAGCCGACGAGTTGAACCGCCGCATCGCCTGGTGCGGCGCCGACCGAATCGACGAGGCCTTGCTGCGATTCCGACGTGCAGCCGGCATGCAGGAATAGACTGGCTGCTATCGAGAACAGCCAATCTCGCTTGCGCCGCCGCGATGAAGAAGTCCCGCCGTTCACGGTTGTACCTCCGTGCTTGACTGTGCCGGTATTCGATCCTGCATCGGTTTGGTATCGGTCTCCGTTGTCGGCTGCGACAACAAGACGGTCGCGGGACGCCCCGTGATCCGCTCCAGGTCAGCGATGGTTTCCGCGGCAGTCCGCAGCGCATCAATCGCGATTCGGCGCGTCGCCAGGAGTGTTCGTTGGGCCTCGAGGACCGTAATGATGGAAGTCTTGCCCGCCTGATAAGTTGTATCCGACAGGTCCAGACTCTTTTGCGCCTGTGGCACAATCTGCGTTTCATAAAAGCGAGCGACTTCCCATGCGGTCATCGCCCGATCAACCGCCTGTCGTGTGTCCTGCACGACAGTCCGTTCAATCGCGTCGAGCTGCCTCAATGCCTGCTGGTAAGCGTATTCCGCTTTTGCGATTTGCGCTTGGTTCTGATCGAAGATCGGAAGCGTCATAGTTAGTGCGGGCCCCAGTATGGAATCGATTTCTTGACGCCGTTCCTGATTTCGTTGACCGCGAGATTGAATGTCGGGAGCGGTTAACGCTCCCGCGGCGACGGATGCGCGAGCGGTGTCGGCAAGGATGTTTCGACCCGGAAGTGCCCGGCTTTCAGCCCGTTCCAGGAAGGGACCCACTTCGATATTGGGAAACACCTGGAGGCATTCTTCACGAACCCGCTCCTCTGCGGCCGACGTGGCCTGTCGCGCGGCCTTAAGGTCCAGCCGCGCCGATAGCGCAACTTCGACGACCCGGTCCGGGGACAAGCGCGCTTCCGGCGGCTGCGGGAGTGGGTCGGTCAAGTTGAGATCTTCGGCCTTGAGGGTCAGGCCGAGCAGGATCGCCAGCCGTCGTCGCGCAGTGCCAACGTCCAGGCGAGCCGTTCGCACGTGCAATTCTGCGTTCAGTGCCGGACTCCGCGCCAGGTTCACGTCGAGTTCGCCGACGGCGCCGGCCTTTTGTCGTGCCAGGGTGGCCTTCAACAGCCCCTGGGCAACATCGAGGTTTTCCTTCACGATTGACAGGTTCCGGTCGGCGGCAACGGCGGCGAAGTAGGCGGACTTCGCGTCGGCAGCAAGCTGGGTACCCTCGCGGGCAATCGTGAGAACGGTTTCCGTCAACGTGCTCTCGGCGACCCTCCTACGCACGGGAATCCGCCAAAGGTCCACGATGTTCTGAGCCAAGCTTGCCTGGAGATTGCTCCGTCCTCCACCTTCAGGAAACTGGAGCGAGAACGCCAACGAAGGATTCGAAAAAAGGCCGGATTGAACCAAGTCGGCCCGCGCCATGCCGATTCGAAAAAAAGCCGCCTGAAGCGTTGGGTTGTTGAGCAGCGCGATGCGTACCGCGTCCTCGGCGCTGATGCCGTTGCCCAGAAGTTCGCAGACTTTTTGCCCCGCCTTCGCATCGTCGTTTGGGTCATAAACCGCGGTTTGCCCTGTCGCCGCGATGACTTCGATGGCGGCCCGCCGGTAGTCCGTGCCCGGATTCACCTGCGCGCAGCCGGTCGGGATCAACAACAAAAGATTCAGACCGATTCGCAGCGGCTTTCTTTTCGACATTCGCCGTGGTCCTATCGTTAGAATGAACCGGATATTCGATCGCTGGTAGTGCGAAACGGGCGTACCTGACGCTATGACGGACAGGGGTTCCCTGACGCGGAATCGAATCGAAAAGGATCAGATCAGAAGGGAATTACTACTGAGCAGGATGCTGGAGATGACCCGCTCACCGCGTCGGATCGGTGGCCCGGGCGGGAGAGATTTTGTCACGACGGCCAGAGGCGTGTTGATGTCCAGGACGGCAAATGGGTTGGCCGAATCCAATTCGATCGGCAATTGATCCAAGGCAGTACGCGAATTATTCGTTGCCCGGACCGTGAGACTTTCACCGAAGACGAGTAGCAACGAACCGCAGTCCTCGCTGTGTGCGGCCACATCGACTTGAGGTAACGACTGCGGGCCTTGCTGCCCATGCTCAAGATCATGCAACGCCGCGTGCCCGTGTTTCAACTGGATGAGTTCGGAGCCGCCGATGGCATGGAAATGCCGGCCTTCCAAGCCGTGATCGTGAAATAGAACGGCATCGACGCCCGCCGGTCGGAAGGCAAGTACGGGAGCAAGCGAGAACACGAGCGCCACCCGTGTCTGTCTCGCCATGAAAGCAATGCCGGAAATGCCGCTCATCGACTGTCGATGCTATGGGTTTGATCCGCGTCTGTCCACTGAGCCCGCTCCTAGCGAGGCGGCCGCCAGGGATCGATGCCGTCGCGCCGGATGCCACGACGACCTTCGCCGTCATCCCCGACAAGGGCTGGTACGTCGAATACACCGGCTACGTGAAGGCGTGGCTCGCCGTCGATTCGCACTGGCTCCAGACCGGCTCCGGCGCGCCCTGGTGCTTCCAGGGCGGCACGCCGGGCGACCCTTACCAGTGCATCTATCACTGGAACTGCTGGTATCAGGGCCGCATCGACGCCAAATGGCGCGGCGATACGAACGATGCAGAATTCGTCGCGTGGATCGCGGCGCACGACGCCGGCTTCGGCGCAACATTCGAGCCGGCTACTTCGCATTGCCACGACCCGCTGGCCGGGCGCTGTCTGCCGGAGGATTCACCACCGGAGGGCAAGGCGATGGGCGATCAGCTCTGGCCGCCGGCAGCGAACCAGGACAACGACAGCTTCGGCGCGCCGCCCGGCATCGTTGAATCGCCGCCGTGCCGGACGCTGCATGGCAAGTATTCGTGGGCCTATCTGCCCGAGCTGGGCAGCAACCACCCGACAACGCCGCTTCTCGGCCCAATCGTGCCGCAGTTCCCGGAGTCCGGACTCTGGCACGAAACGAAGACGGTCAAGAACCTTACGCCGGACGGCAGCGCAACAGAGGAAATCCTCGGCTGGGCGGACCTGCGATTCGTGTCGATCCTGCCGACGCTGAGCGCCGCGTAACGCGGCGCGGTGACGCCGAGAGTTTGCCAATGGACCAACCGGAGATTCGCGAACAATCCACCGCTGAGCGGCGCTTGACCCAGCGCAATGGCGCAGAGAGTGTACCGATGGACGAACGGAAGATTCGCAAGCAGTCCGCCGCCAACGAGCGGCACGCGATGTCGCACGAAAACGCAAATCATGCAGCGCAGGAATTGGATTCGCCTTCAGACGCCGATAGCCGCCAAACGCGCCGCGACGTATGTCTGGCCTGCGACCAATGCATCAAGCGCCCGGCGATGCCACTGGCCTGCGCCCTGATCGTCAACCCCGACCGCAACTTCCAGCCCTGCGCCGCCAAGCTGGCCCGAATGCAGGCCCATTCCCAAGCCCGCTGCCCCCACCCCGACCCGGCCCAGAGGACGAAATGGGATGCGGCTGAGCTGAGCATCCTCGGCCGACCGGTCCACGCGAAGCGCGCAGAGCCGCCCGTCGGCTCGGACGGCTCGACCGGGCGAGCGGCACGCCAGCCGAACCACCGCGGGACCCAGTTCACCGGAGCAACCCCCATCTATACGCGCCGCGTCAGGATGGCGTCCGGACCGCCTGGGCCGTTCGCCGCGATTCAGGGCGTCTAAAAGTAGCCTCTTCGCTCGGGCGTCCGATTGTCGCGGTGCCGGAGGTCAAAGTTGGAACGGTCGGCAGATTCACAATGACCAGCCGCTCGAGGAATCCATTCGCTCCCTTGGATCGTTCAACGGCGTCGTACACGGCGAGTGCAAAGCAGCGCGGGAGCAATCAGCCCGAAGAGCATGAGCGTCGAGGGCTCTGGGACGGGGGCAATAGAGAAGGAGATGTTGGCGCTGCTGATGCCCGGTTCGCCGGGCGGACCTTCGCTGAAATAATCTATCAATGCAGAAAAGAAAATCTTGTATTCGTGTCCCGCGAGCAGGTTCACAGTCGCGTCGGGAAGGGTCAGCGTGCCAAATGGATCACCGAGAGGCGTGTTGCTTCCTGTGCGATCCTCGTCAAAGATCTCCTCCTGTTTTGTCCAATCTACGACCGCAAACGACATGCCGGCGCCGGCAAAGACCGACGAATGCCATGCGTACTCGTATTGCGCCGACAGCGAAAGGACCGAATTTGCCATCGGGGTCAGTGTGAGATTTCCGCCTGATAATACACGGCCGACAAACTCCTCTGCATGCTGAACGCTGACCATGTCAAACGTCGCGAGATCGAGGACCCAGGACACATCGAAGTTCGTGCTGACAAACGAATCGCCGACCTGGGCCACGATTGTCTCGTGGAAGGGATTCTGCACCGCGACGGATGCTTGCGTGTCGTTTCCCTTCGATCCCGAGACCTGCGATGCCAAGAACCAGCTCGTGATGTTGATGTCCGCGTCCACGCTTGCGCTGACCATCAAGGGCAATCCAAAGACAACGATGAACAGCCAATTCTGGTACACGCTAACTCCTTTTGTCGTCTAATCTTAGGCGGCAAGGGCCAGAATTGCAAGCATTGCCAACTCGCCAAGGGTCCGATGGGATTATCCGCCTGGCACGATTCGGACTCGTTATCGGATTGCATTTTGCTGGCCAATCTCGCTACGATGCCACATAAAGGGTAGGGCGAACCACACTTTGTATTTCACGGTCCGCAAGCGTTGCAGCAAGTGCAGCGTGGGCGGCAAGGAGAGTGAAATGAGCATGCCCGGGCGCCTTTCCCATCTGATTCTCGCTTTTCTCTTTATTGTCAACCTACACCAGCCATCCTACGGAGCGCCCTGGTACGTCGATGACAGCAACATTGCCGGCCCACACGACGGGACGCAATGGCAGTCCGCATTTCGCTATCTTCAGGATGCGCTCGACGCATCCATGCCGGGCGACACAATCAAGGTGGCACAGGGGATTCATTTCTCTGACGATGATGGTGGTTTTCACAATCCCTCGCATGTCCAGGACTCGCGCAGCGAATCGTTCAAGCCGAAGGAAGGCATCACAATTGAGGGCGGCTACATCGGCTTCGATCATGCCGCGCCGGATACGCGGGATATCACGAACTTCGTGACTATCCTAAGCGGGGACTTGACGCAGAACGACACTCCGAATCTCGGAAATTATGACGAGAATGCTTATCACGTCGTCGACTTGAGCATCACGAACGACGAATCCGAGATCAACGGTCTTACGATCACACACGGCTACGCCCATCAATTTGTGGGGCTTCCTTCAGCATTCAAGAAGTCCGGCGGCGGAATCTTCAGCGACAAGGCAGGCGGTGTCTTCGCCGACGCCCGGGTCAGCAATTGCATCATCACGGGCTGCAGTGCCGAGTCGGGTGGCGGGGGCGTCTATGTTCGCAACGTGGCAGAGGCGGGCCTGAGATTCAACAATTGCATAATCACCGGTAACGAAGCGCTTGGGTTCGGCGGAGGAGTTTACAACACCGGCGCGGTTCTTCAATTCGTGGGTTGCACGATCAGCAGCAACGCGTGCGTCGGCACCGTTGCAGACCAAAGTGGCGGCGGGCTCTATCTCGTTGGCGTCGGTGAAACAACGCTTCGAAATACCCAAATACTTGACAATTCTGCAGCCGAAGGGGGCGGCATTTATCGTTCCGCGGGAGACATCACGCTGCGTGATTGCCTGATTCAGGGTAACACTGCGAGTGAGGGTCTGGGCGGGGGCATTGCATTTACGCAAGGCGGCGGATTCGTCGTACTGGAGATGATCAATTGCGACATCATTGAAAATTACGCGGTTGGGGGCGAACGAGGGGGCGGAGGTCTCTATGTAGCCCCACATTCCGGCGAGCTCGAATTCGGCGTTGATCTTGTTAATTGTCGATTCATTGGAAACGTTGCAACCGGAGAGGCTAGCGGTGGCGCTATCTGGGGGTCCGTTATCAAGGCATTCTCTATCACGAATTGCCTGTTTGCCGGCAATGTCGCTGAAGACCGGCCCGGGGGAGCGCTGTTCATATCGTCGGTCGATGACGATGGCTTCGGCACTGTGTCCATAAAGAACTGCACGATTGCTGATTCACGCGGCCGGTTTCAACCTGAGCTTACTGCTGCGCCGCCTGCTGGGCGTGGGCACGGCCCGGGGCCTGCAGGGGCTCGCGGCCCGTCTTTGCGCCGGTTTATTGCGTCTGCTGACGGCATTTAGCCGCGCGATCGCCGACCTGCGCCGAACAATGATATTTTCGCGGCCCGACCCCCGCCTTCGCCTCCGCGCCGCCTGATAGTTGTCGATTTGACGGGAACGGCCTTTTGCCACGAGCTGGTAGGCCCAACTCGTGGCGTAATGCGAGTCCGGATCGGCGATGGCACAACAATTGGCGCCGGTAGCGTGGTGACGCGGGATATTCCGTCCCGCGTTGTTGCAGCGGGCAATCCGTGCCGCGTCCTCCGAATCAACGACGAAGTATCCACAACACAGCAGGCGCACTGGCCCATCTTGATACGAAATCACCTGGCGGGTTTGGAACGGATAGATGGTATGGCATCGACTCCCAACCGAAGGACCGAACCAAGCGCCGATGCCCTTTCCAGAAATTCATCATCGGTGCTGCCGGCGTTGGTTTCCGGGGTCAGCGCAACCTGAACCCGCGATCCCGCCAGACGACCCTATTGGCGAAGCTTGTTCATACTTGTCGACATCCTCAGCCGTTAATACGGCCAATCAACCGAAGCAATCCATCCAGGATCGTCAGCGGATGCGGCGGACAACCCGGGATGTAGAGGTCCACCGGGAGTATGCCCTCCACGCCGTTGTGCACTTCGGGACTGTCGATGAATGGCCCCCCGCTGATGGCGCAGGCGCCCACGGCGATGACGATCTTCGGCTCAGGGACTGCCTCGAAAGTCTCCAGCAGCGCGTGGCGCATGTTGCGTGTCATCGCGCCGGTGACGAGCAAACCATCGGCATGCCGCGGGGAGGCGACGAACTGAATTCCGAATCGCGAGAGGTCCCAGCCGACAGTGTTGAGTACGTTTGTGTCAAGATCGCAGGCGTTACAGCTTCCGGCGCACACCTCGCGTAGACGCAGCGCCCTGCCGAGAATGCGATACAGATCATCTCCCATCCGATCCGCCAGCTTCAGCTCCCCTTGAGTGAGGCACAGATGCTCGCGTTGGCTGGTCGCCAGGCGGTAGTCCTGCGTATATCGAATCGCTCCTTCGGGACACGCCTCGACGCATTCCGTGCAGAAAAGGCACCGGCCCAGATCAAGCGCCAGTCCGTCCGTCACGCTGATCGCCCCGGTCGGACAGGCCTCTTCGCAAACCTTGCAATCTTCAGGGCACTTCGACGAATCGACTGTTGGCTTTCCGCGAAATCGGTCCGGCAGTACGGGCAACTCCAGCGGGAACTTCGTCGTTCGGTGCCCTTGGGCAAGGCGCGTTCTCAAGATTGTCAACATGTTTCGCCGTCGCTTTCACTCGCCAGCTTCGAGCCCATCGCCCAAACCGGGGTCCTCATAAATCATGCCCTGCGTAGCTGAGGTTGAAGCTCTTGTTGCATAGCGGGAAGTCTGAGATCTGCATGCCCCGCATCGCCAGCGCCAGGCCGAACCAGTTGTGGATCGACGGGTCTTTTACCTTGACAAACGCCAGCTTGCCTGCTTCGTCTGTCAACGCCATGTGCATGGCCTCCCCGCGCCAGGTCTCCGACATCCCGAATGCCATCGCGTTCGGCTGCAACGCACCAATGGAGCCAAACGTCTTTCCCGCAGGCAGGTTCCCGAGCAGTTCCAACAGAAACTCGATGGACCGCTGAATTTCCAACCAGCGCACAACCGCCCGGGCATAAACATCGCCGGTTGTCTCATTGGCGACGGGAATGTGGCTGAACCGAAACACGCCGTGGGAGTGGTCGTGCCGAACGTCGCGGACACAGCCGCAGGCGCGAGCCGCCGGTCCGACCAGGCCGACGTCATCCGCCTGCTGGTGCGACAGGACGCCCGTCCCTTCAAAGCGAGCCAGGACGGACGATTGGGAGAATACCATTTCAAGCACCTGAAAGACCTCGGACTGGAGTCGTTCAAGGAGCTTTCGGAGCTTGTCAGAAAGTTCCGATGAGATATCAAACAACACGCCGCCGGGCCGGAGTAGATTGCGCCCGAAGCGGTTGCCGCAGATTTCAAGAGTTAGGTTCAGAGAGTCGCCGCGCAGGCGACCCAGGAATGACGCCCCGGGTAGAAACGCGACATCGCTACACAATGCACCCAAGTCGCCGACGTGATTCGCGAGCCGCTCAAGCTCCAGCGCTATCCCGCGGATCGCATGCGCGCGAATGCTCACGTTCACGCCGGCAAGGGCTTCCAGGGCGGTGCAATAGGCCAACGCATGCCCAATCGAGGCATCCCCCGCAATCGTTTCGGCGACGATGGCGGATCGCACTGCGTTGCGATGCAGCAACAACGGCTCGGTTCCGCGATGCTGATAGCCGAGCATGATTTCCAGGTGTAGCACTTCCTCTCCGTGGCACTGAAACCGGAAATGGCCCGGCTCAATGATGCCGGCGTGTACCGGGCCGACGGCCACCTCGTGTACCTCTTCGCCCTCCACGCGGTAGAACGGATAGTCGCCGGGAATGTGCTTGTTGGGATCAAACTGCCCCCAGGGAGCTGCACTTCCGTTGTCCGTACCCTGGTATCGGAGCGGCTTGAGCCACGGATGACCGATCGGTTGAACGCCAAACTGCTCGGCGATTTCTCGTTCGAATGCCTGCGCCGCGGGCCAGTGGGCGGTGACGGAAGGATAGCTCAGCTTGCCGTCCTCGCCGCGCGGTAAGACGTGCGTCGAACAGATTGATACCTTCCCTTCGCCGTCATGGGCTAGAAAGGCATAAACCGTCACGCCTCCATCGGTCATGCGACGACCAAACAATTGCGAGATGCGTCCGCTGCGATGGCGCGCCGCGACAACGTGCTCGGCAAAATGCTCGGACTCGACCCGCGGGATGTCGGACAGGGCGACGACTTCGCCCTGCCGAGCGGCCATCCAGTTACCTGAATGCACATGGGTGCTCACGGTCGCGCCTCCGCAGCGCGAGCGACAACTATCGCCGCGCTATCTATCGGGAGTGTCAACGTCGCGGCCGCCTGCGTGAGGGCGTTGCGGACAAATGCGGGCTGGTATGCTCCAAGGGCCAGGGCAAGGACGAGGAGGCCGGCGGCCGATCCGAGCATGGTCACGGTGCGCCAACGTTTTTCACCGAAGGGAGTAGACCTGACGTTTTCCGGCGGAGGACCGAAGACCATCGGCAGCATGGCGGTCATGACGCCGACGAAGACGATGCACAGCGTGAGTGTAAATAGGGCGACGACCCACCATTGAGACTTCTCCGCCGCGGCAAACAAGATGCCCAATTCGCTGAAGAACATGCCGAAAGGGGGGAGCCCACAGGTCGCGCAGAGGCCCCCCAGGAAGAGTACTCCCGCAACGGGGTGGTGATGCAGCGCCCCGCGAACGTCTCTCACGCGGTTGCTCTCGTACAATCGCCAGAAAAAACCGGCCATGAAGAAGAGCACGCCCTTATTCAGCGTATTGTGCATCGCGTGCAACATACTCGCGTACGATCCACCCAGCCCCAACCCGACGCCGATGACCATCACGCCCATGTGCTCAACGCTTGTGTATGCGAAGATTCGGCGGTAATCGTTGTTTCCGACCACGAAGACGGCCGCCGTAGCGACGGACAGCAGGCCAAAAACAACCAACCATGTTCCAGCCCATTGGGCCAGTCCGGCAGCGCCACACACCTGATAGACGCGGAGGATGCCCAGGAAGGCGCCGAGCGTCATCCCGCCTGAGAGCAGTGCGGCAACGGGCGGCGGCGCCTCACCGTAGGCATCCGGCTTCCAACTATGCAGGGGCGCGAGGCCCATCTTCGTACCAAAGCCCACCAGCGCCAGGAGAAAACCGGCTCTTAACCAGGTCGGATCGAGCCGATGGGCTTGCGCTATCAGGTCTCCTGTCGTCAGGAAGATCGCTGGCTTGACGGGTTGTGTAGCGACTGCGATGCAAAAGATTCCGAGCAAGGCCAATGCAATGCCCACGGAGTTCATCAGCAGGAACTTCCACGTCGCCTCCAGTGCGCGTGCGCTCAGGCGAAAGTAGATCAAGGGCGTGGCCGCCAGGGAGGCCGCCTCCAGCGAAACCCACATCACACCCAGGTGACGGCTCATACACAGGGCGCTGAGGGATGCCAACAATCCCAGCACGCAGGCCAGGAATATGCGTTGCGAAATCAATGCTTTGCGGTGATATCCGACGAAGTAGACACACGTCGCCGCGAACAGGAGACTGTTCAAACTCAAGAACAAATGACCGAGCGGATCGATGCCGAAGAACGCGTCGGCTTCGATCGAGGTCTCAGTCATCCAACTCCGAATCGTTACGCCCAGATGAACCAGTGAACCCACCACCAGACTGGCCAGTTGCCATCGCGGCCACGGAAGTGCAAGGCAGAGCAGCCCAAAGGCGACGGGAACCATGATAAAGAGTACATGCATGCTACGATTCCTTCAGGGCATCGAGCAGGTTCGTATCCATATGATCGAACTCCCGACGAATGTGGTACACGACGATTCCCATGATGAAGACGGCAACAAACAGGTCCAATAGAATGCCGAGTTCCACCAGAACGGGCGTCTGTTCGAGCAGAAGCAATCCGAAAATGAAAACGCCGTTTTCGACGATGAGAAAACCCACGACCTGTGTGATGGCCTTCACCCGGCTGACGAGTATGAGCAGGCCATTGAGAACCGTCGCCATCGAAACGGACAGCAGCAAGTCTGACTGGGGCTTGACCGGCAGGACCAGGCGATGTCCAAACGCGAAACATGCGATGACGATCAACGACCCCAGCAGCATGGACGCGGTGAAGCCGATCATGGGTTCGACTTCCCGGTGAATCTCTCCCGTTCTCAGGACGCGCAGCAGCACCCACGGGATCACTATCACCTTCAGCGCCGCCGCACCGAATGCAATCGCAACGGGATGGAGGCCGAGCGCGCGAGTGTGTTGCAGCTCGAGGAGAAGAGGCAGCGCCGCCAGCAGCAGACTCTGCATGGCAAAGATGCGAACACACCGGGCCAGGCGGCTTGTCGCCAACATCGCCAGGTTCAGCAGAACGACCAAAATCAAAGCCGCATCGATGATGGACTGCGACATCATGCCATCCTCCCTGTCAACACGAGCACCACGGCGATGGACGAGAGCACGGTCGCGCCGGCGAGAAGCATGGGTACGCGATTGAGGCGCAGTCGCGCCGTCATGGACTCAATGATGCCCACCAGGCACGCGAGCGCTGCCAGCTCGACCATGCGGAGCATCGGACCCAGAAAATACAGACTTGGAGGATGAGGAATCGCCGTATGAAGCAAAATCGATCCCAACAAAACAAACTTCAGTGCCGCGGCGTAGGTGATGACGGCGAATTCGGGGCCGCTGTGGTCCAGCGCCATGACTTCATGAATCATGGTCAATTCGAGGTGTGTCGCCGGATCGTCCACGGGGACGCGACACGTTTCCGCGAGAAGCACGATGAGTAGGGCGCCGACGACCAGGACTAGCGCTGGCGCGGCCACCTGCCATTCGGCCGCCAGCCCGGAACCCATCATCTGACTCAATTGCAGGCTCTTCGTCGCAACCGCCAGGACGACGAAGGAAAGAAAAAGCGCGGGTTCCGACATTGTCCCGAAGGTGACTTCTCGCGACGCGCCCATTCCTTCAAAGCTGCTTCCGGTATCCATCGCCGCGAGCACGGTAAACATGCGCCCCAGCGCGAAGAGGTACGCAACCAGGATGATGTCGCCGGAAAAGCCGAGCAATGAATCGCTCGAAAGGACGGGAATGAGCGTCGCCGCGGTGAGCAGCGCGGCGAGGTTGACAATGGGCCCGGTCCGAAATACCCAGGTCGTCGTCCTGCTATAGACGGGGGTTTTCTGGATCAACTTGTACAAGTCAAAATAGGGTTGTAGCCACGGTGGGCCGACACGACCACTAAACTTCGCCTTCGTCTTGGCGATGACGCTTAGCAGCAGCGGAGGCAATGCCAACAAGACGATGGCCTCGGGAACCGCAAGAACAGCGCGAAGGATGCTCATGGCTTGACCTCGGTGGCGGCGGTATCGACGCTCTTGTGTGAAGCAGGACTGTTCACCGCCGTCGGCGACGAGATGGCCTCGAATACGAGAAGCAGGACGAGCGTAACGACGATGAAAGCAAGCCGAACCTGGATGCTGCCGCTCCGCAGAGCCGAGACGAGCCCCAACAGCAATGTTCGCACAGGTCCAGGGTGCCCACTTTCCGCCGCGATGTCGGGTTTCGCACCTGATTCGCCGCCCAGAGAGAGGGTCCGGACCATCGCGAACAACCTGGCGAGTCCTCCGAACAACGGCTCAAACAATTCGCGTTCCGCAATATCGGGTGCATGCGTTTCAAGATGACTGGCAACGGGAAATGTACCGGCAGGCGACACCAGTTCGCGATGCGGCCACAGCAGCGCCCGGAAGCTGACGATCAGCGACGAGGCGAAGGACGACGCCGTGTATTGCATTCGCGCCGTCGGTTCCGCGTACGCACAACTCCAGGTCGCGACGACCCTCGATGCCGTACGATGGAGCGCCGTTGCCCACGCCCTGACACGCCTGCGAATCAAAACAAGTCCGATGACTACAAGCACAAACACCGCGATCGGCTTCGACAGTTCGGCCGCCGGGGCCGGGATGCTTCGGATGGCCAGCTCCACTTCCGCCGGGGGCATGGAGCGCACGAGTTCGCTCGTTGCACTTTGTACCAGCGGCAACCATTGCCCGGGAAATATTCCTATCAGCATGCAACCGATGGCGAGGCCGCCCATCGCAATTTTCATACGGACCGGAGTAGGGTGCGCGGACACAATCGCATCGCGCGGTTGTCCGAGGAACACGACGCCGAACACCTTCGCAAAGCACGCCAGGGCCAGCCCCCCCATGAGCGCCAGGGACACGAGCCCCAGGGCCGGCGCGGCTCCCGATGCACCAACCCCTCGAAATACACCGGCGAAGAGTGAACTATAAATGACCCACTCGCTGACAAAGCCATTCAGCGGAGGAAGTCCGCAGATCGCGGTTGCGCCGACAAGAAACATAAATGCGTTTACCGGCGTTCGCTTCGCGAGACCCCCGAGCCGCTCAATGGCCGTCGTCCCCGTCCCGTGCAGCACAGCGCCGGCCGAGAGAAAGAGCAGGCCCTTGAACAAGGCATGGTTCGTGACGTGTAACAGTGCGCCCGCGTAGCCCAGGGCAGCCAGCGCCGGATGGCCGGCCGACTGACCCAACATGCCGACGCTGATACCCAGGGCAATAATGCCGACGTTCTCAACCGTGTGATAGGCGAGCAATCGCTTCACGTCATGTTGCGCCAGGGCGTACAAAACCCCCATTACACCGCTCACGACCGACACGATGAGGAGCAGGATTCCACAGAACGTCGGCAATGGCGGCAACCACGTCAGGAGACGCAGCAATCCGTAGATCCCCATCTTGACGAGCAATCCCGAGAGTAACGCCGAAACAGGGGTCGGTGCGACAGGATGCGCCGCCGGCAGCCAGATGTGCATGGGCATCAAGCCGGCCTTCGTTCCGAAACCCAGCAGCCCCAGGACGAACAATACGATAAGCGTCGAGCGATTGAACGTGCCGGCCGCGGGCCCGAGGGCTGAGAATTCGGTCGAACCCGCGCCTCCCGTCAGGACCGCGAACAGCGGCAGGACGAATAGCGCCGTGCCGATGTGGTTGGCAATGAGATAAATCCACGCACCCCGACGGACTTCGGGCAGATCATGGTGAAACGCTACGAGGAAGAAGGCCGTGAGCATCATGGCCTCCCAGCCGACGAGAAACAGCACCGCGTCGGCTGCACAAACAACGAGGATGAGGGAAGCCATCAGCGCGCACATCAACGCGCCAAAGGCCGCGGCGGGCGCGCGGCCGGCGATCCCCTCCATGTAAGCAGGTGAATAGACAGCTACACAGGCCGCCAGGATACCAATCGTCAACAAGAACCAGGCGGTTAGGCCATCCAGCGCCAGATGCGCCGTGCCCAACGGCAGCGGCCAGGAAATAACCGCCGATTCGATCGGTGACGAACCTGAAAGCCAAGGGCCGGCAGCAACGATCGACATCATGGCCGCGGCGAATACGCCCAGCATTGCAGCGCCCAGCGCGAGTCGTGGAGCCCGCGACAACGCCAACGACACGATGGCCGAGGCAGCGAGAACTCCAAGACTCGTTAACACCCACGTCACGGCTAAACTCTAACTCCGTCCCTGTAACGTGTTCTGCCGCGGATCGACTTGCCGGACGACGGTCGATGCTTCGCGCTCGCTCGTCATTCGACCTTGTGGACCGAACGCGGCTTCGACGAGAAAGGCAATCACAATCGTCGCAACGATATAGACCAAATAGAGCTGAATCCGTCCGTGTTGGAGCGGCCAAAGGCGTTCGAAGCTCCTTGCCAGCCCCTTCAACGCCGGCTTATAGCCCCGCTCTAACACCAGGTCGGCGATGTGCGTCGAGAGCCGCACCTCTTTGGGGAAGCAGCCCGTAGGTGGGGACCCCGTTCGAAGGGGACGCAGGAATTCACGAAAACACTGAACCATGCTCCATGTATACGATGAAGCGCTGTATTGCATCCGAGCCGCGGGCAGCGCAAACCCGCAACCCCACGTTGTGACCGAGCCGCCGGCAGGCGCGCCACGCGGCATTCGCCAACGAGCCACCGCCAAACTTGCCGTAATGATCACGAAAACGCCCAGCGACGGCGCGAGGCGCCCCAGCGACTTCAATGAATCTTGCAGGGCACTTGTGGCCATGATCGAGTCTGTTACGACCGGACGAAGCGCCGCGCCCAACAAGGGCGCGAGGCCCGACGCCCCACCGCTCACCGCGGCGCAGCCCATTGCCAACAGCAACATGCCAGCTCTCATCGATGTCGGCGTTTCGTGAACGACAACGCCCGGATCGCGAGCTTCACCCAGGAACACGACAGCAAACAACTTCGAAAAGCCGACGAGTGTCAGGCCACCGATGAGCGCGAGTGCGCCCGTTGCGACAATCGTGACAGTCAGGCCTGCATGGGATAGTTCGACGAGTCCGCTCAACAAGCCGTTGTAGATCAGAAACTCGCTCAAGAACCCATTGAGCGGCGGAAGTGCACAAATCGCCACGGCGCCGACCATGAACACGAGCGAATTGACGGGGGTTCGTCGAGCTAGACCGCCCAGTCTTTCAATATGTCCGGTGCCGGCGTCATGTATGACCGTTCCCGCCGAAAGGAATAGCAGCCCCTTGAATAGTGAGTGATTCAGCACATGCAACAGCGCGCCGCCCAACCCCAAGACCATGAGTGACGGCTGACCCAGCGAGCGGCCCAGCATGCCCAGAGAGATACCGATGCCGATGATGCCGATGTTCTCCACGCTCGAATATGCCAACATGCGTTTGATTTGATGCTGTCCCAAGGCGTAGAGAATTCCCATGACTCCCGTGATGATCGCGAGAATCATGAGTCCAACGCCGCACGAGTCTGGCAGGGCTGGGAGCCATGAAAGCAGTCGCAATAGGCCGTAAATGCCGGTCTTGATGACCACGCCCGACATCAGGGCGGAAACCGGACTCGGCGCGACAGGATGCGCCGCCGGCAGCCAGACGTGAAACGGCATGAAACCCGCCTTGGTGCCGAATCCAATAACGCCCAAGACGAACAATACGATGCACCACCAGGTTTCGCCCGCGTCGAACGCGTGTCCGAAACCGGAAAACGCCGTGGAGCCGCTCCGCGCAACAAAACCGGCAAACAACGGCAGCACACCGAGCGTCGTGCCAAGATGGGTTGCCACTAGGTACGTCCACGCGCCGCGCCGCGCCGCGGAATCCTGATCATGGAAGCCCACCAGGAAAAACGCCGAGACGCTCATCAGCTCCCAGCCGATCAGAAAGACCACTACATCCGCGGCCGACACAACGAGGATCATCGCGGCGACCAGGATGCACCACAGGGGCGCAAACGTCTCAACCAACCCGTGTCGGAGACAACCGGAAAAATACCCCCAGGAGTAGACTGACGCGGGAATTGTGACGACGCCTATCACGATCAGAAACCACGCCGACAGGCCGTCGATCGCAAGCTGTGCCGCCCCCAACGGCAACGGCCACGCCATGGCAACCGGCTTGATTTGATCGCCGAATAGCACATTCCATCCGGTGATGACGCATAGAATTCCGGCCGTGCCCGCCGCTCCAAGGCCGATCAATAGCCCCGCGCCGTTGCGACGCGGCAGCAGCAGGGACATCACCGCGCCGCCCGCAAGCACTACCAAAGCTGACACGACCGACGTCAAGGCGTACCGTCCTCTGCCTTCTTGTGATTCTCGAGGTGGTTTTCGATCTCTTTCAGCGTCTTCAGCAGTTCCTCTGGCATTGCTTTTGTGTCCAGCAGTCTGCGGAAGTCTGAATTCTGAAGTGCGTACATCAAGTGGCTCAGAAGCAGTAGATGCACGTGCACCGTTGTGCTCACAATCGCGAAGAGGATGTTGACGCGTTTCTTGTCCAGCGCTCCGTAGTCAATCGGTTGTCGCAAGAACGCCAATGTGACCTGCGGTTCTGGGATCCCTAGTACGATGGGCCCGCGTGGGTGAGGAATGGCGATGCCCTGGCCAATGCCCGTAGAGCAGAGCGCTTCGCGAGCCACGAGCACACTGTACAACTCTTGGCGATCCACCTTGGGGGGCAGCGGCAGCGCATCACAAACGGACTTCAGCGCCGACGGTTTGTCCGTACAGGCCAAGTCATAGACCACTCCGCCGCGCCGCAAGGCGTCCGTTAACATGAAGTCGGGCGGCTTGGTGCCGTTTTCACGAAAGATCTCCGGCGAAACTTTCATGTTTCGCGCGGTGGCCCATTCAAGTAGCTCCACGCGATTGAGTCGATATTTGTCTTTCACGCGGTAGCTTGGCAGGGTTCCGTTGCCGATCCACTGATAGATTGTGTCTTCAGGAATGTCCAGCAAACGTGCCGCGTCCTTGGCAGTTAATTCCATAATGGTTTGCTCCCATCGCAGTTTCGAAAGCAGCCCCTTGTCATGCTTGATTGGAAGTCTGTTTCGCAATCTTCCTCAGGTGTTCAGCCGGCCTCCGCCGGAGCAGGAGGTTCGGACAACGAAGTCTTGGTGAAAAATGTTTCCAGGCGCCGCGCTTCGCGCAGGATGTCCTCGCGCGACCCTTCACGAAGGACTGTTCCCTTGAAGCCCAGGTCGCGCAGTGCAAAGCCGAGCTTCGATAACAGAGAAAGATGCCCCCGGATAGTTGGGCTTAGCAGGACAAAGAGCATCCGTACCGGCTGACCGTCCAGCGCACCGAAGTCGATTGAGTTTTCCAGGAAGCAGAGGGATAGCAAGGGACATGGTGTGTGCAGCGCGATTGGGTAACGAACGTGCGGAATCGCAATGGCCTCGCCGATGCCGGTTGACGACAGCGACTCGCGCGCCAGCAACATCTCGAAAACCCATTTGCGGTCGACGTCGTCCGGCAACTTCACCAACTCAACGGCGGCTCGGAGCGTGGAGGACTTGTTCCGACCCTCGACACGGTAGAATACACCCCCGGCTGCAAGTGTTTCACTCAAGCTTGGCGGCGGCGTTCCGGTGGTTTCCGGCTCCTGAAAAAGCTGGTCGGTCACGTTGAGTCGCCGAGCAGTTGCCCACGCCAGCAATTCGGCCCGGTTGAATCGATATTGCTCGTTGATGCGGTAGCAGGGAATGATCTCTTGATCGATCCAACGATAAAGTGTTCGCTCTGAGACATTTAGGATTTCCGCCACATCGCGTAACCTCAAATTCATTCGGACTCTCCGATCTGGATTTGAATAGCCAGTTGTGACGTCATATGACACACATTGTCTGATCGTCAAGCATGTCAACGACACTTGGCGTGATTCTAACGGCGCCGTTTGTGGCGCAAACTATTGTTGTTAAAGTAGTTACGTGAGCGTTTGGCGATTTGTCCGGCAAGAGAACTGGGCGGACTAAGCGTCAACTTCTGACTCGTTCTGACAGAGAGCCCATCCAGAAAAGCAAATTGTGGCTACAGCCCATCCCAAAACCTCTTTGAGCAGCAGGATGGCGCAGTTGAAGTGACGAAATCCGCAGAACAGCATCGTCGGTTTCTCCCAGCGGATGCACAGGCGCCGGAAGTTCTGGAACCAGCCGCTGGTGCGCGAATTGCAATGGGGGCGATCGACTGACCGCGGCGCCGTGTCGGCGGCCAGTGAAGCCGAAGGGGTTGGCGACGGAAGAAACCGGCAGTCCGCCGGTGGGTTCAGTCCTGGCGACCCAATCGCCGGCGCCTTCGTTCGCCGTCGCGTCCAACTTCTCGATGAACGGCTTGCCGCAGGGGTTGTACGTCGTGCGTACCACGAGATTGCCGTGCAGGTACGCCGCGGGCGAGACGCCCGCACTACCCGAGCCCGCCGCCGCGGCGCGATCGTACTGCGCCATCCCCGGCTCGTGGGCCAGCGTCTCAGTCACGCTCGCGGCGGTCGCCACGTCGAAGAGACCTCGCACATTACCCATGGCGTCGGCGATGTAGGTGTCGTCGCACATCTTGTTCTTGTTCACGTACTCGAACGCCCCCTCGCCCTTGGGCCCGCCGGTCGGGTTCCAATTACCATTCCGCCAGCTCACCCCCCGCCGGGCGACCAGCCCCATTGGACCCCACAGATACACCGAACTTAGCCGCTGCTCGGTGTCCGGCATCCCGCTCTCATGCGCGTCGCCCTTCCGAAGTTCTGATTCATCGAGTTCAAAGGCCCGAAAAACTTGGCTCAAAGGGCCTCTCCGATGGCGTCCAGTGCTTTGCGAGGATCCTCGATCCATAACTTCTTGAATTGCCTTGTCGAGATTCTGCCCGAATACTTAGCAAGCGCCGCCATCGCGCAAGCAAACTCACTCGACTCGTCCAAGCCGCAGATTTCGGCTCGCTTCGCCACTCGCAGCAGAGCGGGTGCCTCCTCGCGATGCAAGCGATTCGATATCACTTCTCGTATTGCCTCCGCCAGCACACTATATGCTTTTTCGGATTCGCCAAGCCCAAAAAATGATTTGCTCAGTTCGATAGTCAAATTGTAGTAGGCCGCAGTATCTCGCCGAGCGAGCGATCGGCCCAATTCTGCAAACTTGACCGCTTCATCATACTCTTCGGCCTCAAGCGCGAGATTCGCCCGATGCTCACAAATGCGTTGCCGCACATTCTGCGCAGACAATGCCTGTGTCTCGGCTAATTCGAGCGAAAGGCGTTCCAATCGCTTGAGAATTGTCATGACCGCTGGACGCGTTTCTTCTCGCCCCCCCAGCACGGTTAGTGCGAAAGAAACAAGTTCTAGCAATTCTTGTTCGAAGTAGACGGGTTTTCCCTGAACATCCAAGGGAAGAATCTCCTAGGTATAGCGCCGTCTCGAATCCTTCAACCAACGTCTTAGCTTAGCGCGAGCCTTCGCTCCGCTGTGTCAGTGCCACATTACGAGATAATTCTACCGTTCTTATGAAACGTCACCATGGCTGGGTGTCGGGATCAGCCTCGCGTGGCAGGGGCCAACGATTGTTGTTCCATTGGCCATTGTTTACACAGTTTCGGAAGCCGTCATAGCAACCCGTGCCGTAGCCCCAAAGGCACCAGTGATAAAGATTTAGACACTGATCCCGGGTCAAGCACGAGGCTACAGTTGCCGCCGACAATACCTGGACAAGTTCCCCAAATAGATATCCGAGTAGGGTTGCGAGAATTCCGGCAATGATGGTCACCAATAGAGCCCCTAGCAGCGACGCTAGAATGTCTGCAAGCACAGGAATAGCGATGACAACTGCGGCAGACCCCGCCGCGTCACTCAAATTGGTAGGATCATTGTTAGCATATACCCACCGATTGCTTTGCCCGTTAATTACCTGAAGAGGATCGTACGACAGTGGATCCCACTGCGTGAACCTCCCCGTTTCGGGCTCGTAGAAGCGGTTCTGCATGAAGACCAGGCCGGTGGCCGCTACCGTCCGGGCCGGGGCGATGGTCTGCGGCGTCTCGCCGTATTGCGTGTCGGGCGGCTCCTTCTGACATAGCTGCCCCTCGCTCTCGCGCAGGTCGTCGCCCAGCAGGTCGGTCTGCGAGCCCTCGCCGCCGCGCCACGAGTACGATCCCGTCTGTATCCGGGCCGTGGCCGTCGGCGGGACCGGCTCGATCGGGAAGCCGGGGCCGCACGGTCCCTCCACGATCCAGTCGCTGTGGTTCTTGTCCAGGTCGCACTGAAAGGTGATCGGCGAGCCCTGCAAATTGCCGAAGGCGTCGAAGGTCTGCAACTGCACCGCGGCGGTCCCCACGTCGAATAGACCGCGGACGTTGCCCATCGCGTCGGCGATGTAGGTGTAGTCGCACATCTTGTTCTTATCGACGTACTCGAACGCCCCCTCGCCCTTGGGACCGCCTTTCGGGTCCCACACGCCGTTGCGCCAGCTCACTCCCCGCCGGGCGACCAGCCCCATCGGACCCCAGAGGTACACGCTCGCCAGCCGCTGCTCGGTGTCCGGCATCCCGCTCTCGCGCTTGTCGCGCTCGACGAGGACTCGGCCGTCGGCGTAGTCGTACGTCGTGACGTCCGCCTTGCACGGCCCGCCCGCCTGCGGGAACAGGCACGGGTATTGGTTGGGACCCTGCCCGAAGCAGAAGTCAAATGGATGGGTGCAGCTCATCACGGCGATCCGCTCGCCGAAGATATTGTACGCGTAGACCTCCAGCGACCGCTCCCATTCTTCCGGGATCGGCGGCGGGTCGGCCTGGGGATCGGGACCGGCGAACTCGATCCGGCTGGTCAGGACCGAGGCGACCTTGTTCTTATTGTAGGTGAAGTCCATCACCTTCTGGGTCAGGGCCGAGCCGTCATACGAGAGCTTGCGGCTCATCCGCCCGGCGAATCCCCGGTATTCATAGACGGCAAACCGCGGCTCATTGTCGATCAACTCGCCCCGGCCGTCCAGCAAGTAACGCGTGTAGCTGATCAGCTTGTCCTGGCCCTCCCCTGCAGGCCCGCCGGGCGAGACCGGCAGCCAAGCGTTGTACGACCAGGGATAGTCCGGCGGGGCGGCAGTTTCGTCCGGTTCGCCGGTGAACTCGCGGGCGTCGTAGAAATCGTCCTGATTCGACAACGGGGCGTCGGGCGGATAGGCGTAGTTGTAGCGGATGATCTCGACGGGGCGATAGTCCGCGGCCTTCTTGGTTCCGAAGTCCTCGCTCTTGCGCATGGCAAGGCGGTTGCCGCCGGCGTCGTAGAAGTACTCGTGGTGGTATGGGTTCGACCCGGTGCGGACCTCCCTGACGAGGCGGTTCGGGCAAGAGGATCGCCCCTCCCGGCGGAGGCGGACCCGGGGCGACGGGGCCTCCTACTTCGTCATTCGTATCGCGCCGCACGGCGGCTTGCTTGATGGCGGCTTTGAGGAGTATGCCGATGCGCGAACGAAAAGCGCGATTGCGAGTCTGCCCCTCACATCAAACGCCTTTCGGCGCCAGGGATTGAATGCCGATTGCTACCCTACCGGTGGCGGCGGCGGAAGCAGAGCAACATGCCGCAGGCCAGCATGCTCAGCGTGCTCGGCTCGGGAACCTCGATGAGAAATGCGCCTTCGAGCGTCAGGCCGTTAACGTCATCGAACACGGCGCCCTCGAAGATGATCCACTGGCCGCTGTCGCTCATGGATATGCCCTCGGTGACGCCGGAGACGGCGGTCACGGTCATGCCGTTGACCTGGGTCACGCCTTCCTGAACGATGAGCTTGTCATTGAGGAACAGCCCCGTGTCGCGGGTCGTGTCGGCGTCGTTCCAGTCGCCGAACCAGAGCACGTCGCCGTTGTCGTCGATCAGGACCGGCCCGGAACCGAAAGCCGTGAAGGTAAACACGCCGCCGATGGAGGCCAGCGACATTCCCTCCTGGGCGATGACCTCGAGGCCGTTGCGGACGATGATGGTGTCGTCCGTTGTGCCGCCATCAAGGTCGGCGCGCGTGACCCACTCGCCCTTTCTGTTCATGTCCACGGCGGTGAATTCGGAAGAGCCGTAATTGCGACCGCCGACGGGGGACGGATCGCCTTCGCGGGCAAGGATGTCAAAGCCGGAGCCGGTCCAGCGGGCGAGGGCGCCGTCATTGGCCGTATCTCCGTCGAGGTCCACGTTGAACACGATGTCGCCGTTTTTGATGAAGGCCGTGTCGTGATTGTCGGTGTCGAAATCCGTGACGAACCTGCCGGCGATCAGTTCGTCGCCTTCACCGATGATCCGCGTCTGGGTGAAGGAAAGCGGGTTCACGACGATGATGGCCCGATCGACCGTTGAGGCGACATTGGGGTCGTCGATGCTCGCCAGCACCATGATGTTGTTGTTGTCGTTGATCTTCGTGTCGAAGAAGCCGATATAGGGCGTGTTCGCGCCGAATCCGGCCGCCGTGGCAATGTCGCTCTCCTGAATGATAAGATCGGTGTTGAAATAGATGCCGGAATCGTTGGTGGTGGCCCCCGTTCCCTCGAGAAAGAGATTAAAACTGACGTTGCCCACATTGTTGTTGATCACCGAAGAGTCGAACGTATTGATCATGGCCCCGGCCGGCGACGTGACGGCCTGGCCCTCGCGCAGATACAGCGCTCCCGCGCCGGCTCCAACGCCGCGAAGGACAACGCCGTCCTGATCCGTATCCACGTTCGTGGTGTCGGATTCGACGAGCCATTCGCCGGAGTTATTGACGGTATGCACCTCGGACGCGCCGAAGCCGCTAGAAATATTACCGACGCCGGCCACCGTGTCGCCCTCGAGGACGATTGGCGAGATCGACAGCGCCGGGAAACCCAGTGCGATACCGGTCGACATTAGTACGGCAATAATGGAAACGAGAGTTTGGCTGCGCATCGTCTTTCCTCCGAGTGCTCTGTTGGGCAACGAAAGCGGGCCGCCGGACATTTGCCCGGACACTTCGCTTGAGATCATCGACCCGTCGTTCCGTCCCTATCCTACCGAAAAGCCCCTGTGAATTTCAATGCTATCGGACGCCCAATCGGGGCCAATTTCCATTCGTCATGGCTATCCGATGCGTCAGGCCCCCTCTTGGGCGGCGGCGATACCCCCGATTCGAAAAACCACGCCTCTCCAGTTCGCTACGGTGCCACCAGATCAGTAAATCCCTGCACATCCGCCCCGTTCAATGCGCCGTCGAGATTGATGTCCGCCTCGCAGTTGGACGGCCCAAACAGGATCGCCTGCACAAACGGGTCCACGTCGTCGAAATCGACCAGCCCGTCATGATTGACGTCCCCGGCATCGCAGAATTCGCCATTCAGCGTCACCGGCAGGTCGCAGACGTTGGCGCCGAGATCGGTGACGCGGACCGTGCCGCGGCCGCAGCCGGCCGGATCCGTCAACGCGGCCTCGAAGATCACCAGCTTGTCGCCGGGCACGAACGGATCGACGTTCAGCGTCAGGTTACAGGCGTCGTCGAGCAGTTCGATGGAGGCGATGCCCAGGCCCAGTCCCTCGGGATCGCCGGCCTCCCCCGCCAGCCGCTCCGGAAACGTCGCCGACTCGATGGTCAGCGACCAGCTCTCGAAGGCGCCTTCATTGAACACCGCGTCGTCGGCGGCCTGAAGCGTATAACTGTTCGCCGCTGGGACGCCGTCCAGATTGAAGAGGATCGGTCCGCCCAACGGCTGAAAGCTGCCGGTAAACGGCGCGGCGGCCGAGCTGTCCGGAATCGGCGCGGCGGCCTCGTCATCCAGAGTCGTGTTGATGAAGTCGTTTCCCGTCAGGCCGATGTCCGCGAACAACGGTAGAAACACGGGATTGGTCATCACCAGGTCGATGTCATCGTCGAAGGGATGCGTGATGTTCACCGTGACGTTCACGTCGCTTACGACGTCGAGGTTCGGGACGCTGATCGTCGACAGGACTCCGGACGGGTTGTTGTCCGGGAGGGGTTGGGGTAGATCGGCGCTGACGTATCGCCGCGTGTTGCCCACGGCGCCGCCGCACGTTGGAGCCGTCGCGTCGATGTGCACGAGCGCGTGACGCCGATAGCCGGTCACGTCGGTCACGCGGACGTAGCCGCGGCCGTTGGCGGCGGGATTAATCAGCTCGACGACGATATCGACGCTGGCGGCGCCGTTCGGCGGATCGGGCATCACCGAAGCGATCTGGAGATTGTCCGCATAAGGGGCCAGCTCGACGGATGCAATGCCGCTGTCGCCCGGCTGATCGTCCGTGGCCGTCGCCTCGTATTGCATCGTACCGGGATTAATGGCGCCGGCGATTACCGGCAGGTTCAGGTCGTCAAGCTGCGCCGCGAGACTGACCGGGACGAACGCCGTATTGCCCGCGCAGTCGGTAATCTCCACCGTCCCCATGCCGCCGAGCGTCGGATCGAGGAGCGTGACGACGTAATCGGCTTCTTCGTCCCCAGCGGTAAAGTCGGCGTCGAGCGCCAGATTCATGGCGCCGCCCGACAGCACGACGGAACAAATCCCTGCCTGCGGAAAGACGTCGCGGGCCGCCCCGACGTAGCGTTCGGCCGCGCCGGGGGAAACGATCTTCGCGGCCCATCGGCGAAAGGCCGCGTTCTGATCGCCGGCGCCTTGCAAACGGAAATCGGCGACATACAGGTCCCAGGCGCCCGCCGCGTCGAGCCCTTCGAGGGCGAACATCATGTTGTCGCGATCATCGCTCGTGATCCCGTCGCCGATGATGGCTCCGCGTCCGTCGGGCTGATGCACGCCGAGAAACTCGATCGAGCCCAGCGGCGGCTCAACGTGCGCGTCGTCTGCCGCCGGCGCGTCGTCATCGAGCGTGATCTCGATATTGTCCTTGGTCAGACCGACCGAGCCGCGCTCATCCATGCCCACCCGGTTGATCAATGACGCGACCGATCCACCATGCGTCAGCGTCGATGCGATCCGCCCGACGTTGAGCGTATCGACCGTGATATCCACTTCAACCTCGCCGACGGGCGCCGTGTCAGGCACCACCACCGACGACACGACGCCGGCCGGATCGGCCGAGGCCACCGTCGTCAGCACCTCGGCGCCGATTTCGATGTCGCGCGTGGCGGCGCCGCTGTTGGACGGCGACGATGCGTCGAGCAGGCCGTCAAGAGCGATCAACGATTGGCACGAATTGTCCGACGTATCAGTGACCGTGATGGTCCCCGAGCCGTTCTGCGACGGATTGATCAATGACAGCGTGTATTCCGTCGTCAAATCGCCGGGCACGAAATCGGGCGAGACCTCGAGAACGACGTTGACCCCGGCGGATAGCACGATGGACGCGATCCCGCCGCTCACGCCGGCCGTATCGCTGACGCTCCCCTGGAAGAATTCCGGATTCGGCAGGCCGGCATCGGCGTCAAGCGACCATCGGACCAGCCGCGCGCCACCGCCAGCCCCGCTGCCGCTGGACGCATCGTCGATCACGTTCAGCTTCCAGGTGCCGCCAACGTCTTGGCCATTGAAAACCGCCAGTCCGCCGGCGCCCTCGGGCAGCCATGTACCGGTGTACGGGGCCTCGCTGCTGAGGAGCGACATCAACTCCGACGCGCCGTCGTCAAAGGTCGCCTCGGTGATGTCAAAGGCGGACGAACCTCCGCGGTCGGTCACGATTTCGAGCCGCGTCCCCAGCGGACTCTCCAGGAACACGTCGACGTCCAGCGGCCGGATCGTCTCAATCGTGAGGGTCACGTTCAAGTCGTCGATCGTGCCCGCCTCCGCGATGTCGATCGTTCCGTCTATACCGGGACCGAGCGGCTGATTGTCAGGGGCATGGATGGGCCCGTGCGTGCTGCGGAAGACGCGGCGCGGCGACGTGGCCGCAGCACCGCCGCAAACCGGAGGATCGGCGTCTATCTGAACGAAGGCGCAGGCCGTGTTGCCGGCGCAGTCGGTCACGACGACCTTGCCCGATCCACTCATGCCGGGATTGACCAAGCTGACCGTGATCGAAACGACGCCGTCACCGGGAGTGAACGCCGCAAAGACCTGGATATTGTCGGAATCGCCGGACAGGCCCACGGCGCAGATGCCGCTGTCGCCGGGCGCGTCATCGGAAGCAACGATATCGATCATGTCGTCGCCGAAGTCCGGGGTCACGCTGTCGATCACCGGATCGACGCCCTCGATCAGCGCCGGCGCCTGGTTATTCTTGAAAATCGCCAGGCGATACGACTTGCCCGGCCCGAAATCGCCCGCGCCGCCGCCGGACACTCGAACGCGCCAGGTCCCGCTTGCCGGTGCGACAAACGCCAGGGCCTCGGCGGGAAAGTCGGGAATCTGCCCGCCGCCGACGAGGTTTGGATCGTCGTGGTCGCTCAGAAACGCATCGCCTGCCGGATCGAAGACGGCCAGCGCCCCGTCCAGCGAAAGCGGGTCGTTATCCGCGTCGCCGCCGCTGTCGCGCTCGGGATCGCCGTCGAGCGAGACGTATACGCGGTCGCCGGCCACGGCGTCGAATTCGTAGGTGTCGACGTCGCCGTCGGTTTCGATGATGCCCTCGAAGTATTCTTTGCCGCTGACGTCGGCGGCATCGAGCCCATCGTTCGGTTCGCACTCGCCCGATGCGCCGCGCCCGCCCGGCTCGATCCCGTAATGCAGCAAGTAGCGCGCCACCGTGCTGACCGCCGACTCGCTCTGGGCGTGCAGGTAATAGGTTCCGGCGCTCGAAAGTGAGAGTCCGGCGATGGCCGCGGAAAACGCGGAGCTGCGCTGCACGAGGATATTGACCGCCGAGCTGGAACCCTCGCCGTCGTCGTCGTCCAACTCCAGTAGCGACACCCCGTCCGTGTGAAAGACGCGCAGCTCGACATCGATGCTGCTCAGCAGGTTGTTGCCGTTGTCCAGAAACGCATACAGCCGATCGCCGGCATCCGCCGCCAGAGCGTGATAGTCCACGTCGGCGCCGCCGAGAATCTGGCCTCCGTTCTGTTCGCTGGGGTCCAGCGGCGTGGCCGTCGCCGGCGTGTCGTTGGGCTCGATTTCGCGGATGCGGTAGTCCTCCGCTTTCGAGACAATCAGCGCATACTTGGCGTCGGTCAACAGCGTCGTCGCCGCGTCGACAAAGATGTAATAGGTCTTGTCGAAATCCAGCGATACGACGAGCGTCTCGGACTGCTGCGTGGTGAATGACGTGTGGCTGGCGGCGCCGAGGCAGCCAAGCGGGAAAAAGGGCGGGCAAGAGTCGGCGACGTAGATGTACCCGTTCCAGGCCGTGCCGGCGGGCACGAGATTGACCAGATATTCGCCGGCGTCGGAAGGATTCGGGCCGGTCGTGAATTCATAAACGTGGTCGGGGCCCAGGGACGCCAGGCCGATGGTGTTCGACACGTCGCATCGCCCCGTACCCTCGACAAACGTAAAGTCGTCCACGGCGCCGGTCAGCGACCCGACGGCGGCATGAGGAAAGGGCCCGAAAGGCACGGTCCCGGGGCCGGCGCAATCCTCCGGCGAGCCGCTCGGCGCTTCTGAGACGACCAGCGTGAATTCGAATTCGCGAACCAACGGCAGGTTGGACGTGCTGTCGATCACGATGTCGTATTCGACGCCCGCCGACAACATGGCCACGACGGTATCCGCCTGCTTGCCCGGATTGGCGTCGCTGCCGGCGATGAACACGCCGTCCGAGACGCGCCGTATATAGATGCACAGATTCGGGTTGGGCAGGCCGCCGCCCGAGCTGCCGTACTGCGGCACCTGAATCCACGGAATCATCATCGCCCAGTAGTCGCCGGTGGCCGACGGCGTAAAGCGATAAAACACGTCCGGTCCGGGGACCGACGCCAATCCGCCGAGCGTCGTGGCGTTGATTGTGTTCGTTCCGTTGACGTTGGCCCCTTCGATGATCGCCGGCAAAGGGCCCACGGCGATGGCCGTCGCCGATGTATCATTCGCGGGCGGAGGGAACGCCGCATAGGCCAGGGTGCCGCTGAAAACCGTCAATGCGCACACAAGCGCCGGCGCAATGGCCGGCCAAGCCGATCGATGGGTGTTCACCGAAGTTGCTCCTTTTCCCGATTGTTCCGATCGCCCGCCGCCCCTGGCAGGTCCGAGCGAGTCCCCCGGCAAGTCTTCAAAGTCGTATTGAATCTACCACGGAGCCGAGTTAGACTCAACGATTGCCTGGCGAGCGTGTTCCATTTTTTTCGGCACCCCGAGGGGGACGTGAGTCGTCAGTCCGGGCATTCGCTGATTTCGCCCGACGCTTCTACCACCTACCCGCACTCCGGAGGATCTGTTGTGGAACAGTTACTGACTGCCGTTGTCGGGGTTGTTGCCTTCGTTGTCCCGGCGACGGCTGCCGATCTTCCACGGCAATCGGCCCAACCGACATCGGCGACTCCGCCCGTTTTGGATTCATTCTTCCACGATGCCTCGGGTGCGCACGGCGTCCGCGCGTCGGAATCGGAGTTTGTCGTGAAGGCCCGGCCGGTGCCGCAGCGCGCCGTCGGCGCGAGGCCGGCGAGCTGGCCCGCGGCCCATACCCCCGAGGGCTTGAGCGAAGTGGCGGCGCGCCTCGAATCGCGCCTGGCCGGGCGGGACCTCTTCGTGGTCCGGGGGCTGGATGCGGCGCAGGCGCGGCAACTGGACGGCGCGGCCTACGCGCTGCCCGTGCTCTATCGCCAGGGCGGCCACATCCCGATCTACCAGACCGACCGCATCGTCCTGCGGCTCAAGGACGGCGCCGACGAGGCGGCGCTGCGCGAATACGCCGAGAAAAACGGAAGCGCGCTGGCCGCCGCGCCGCGCGGCGCGGGCCGATATTACCTCACTGTTCGTGACCCGCATGCCAACGCGCCGCTGGTCGTCGCGAACGCCCTCCATGCAAGAAAAGAACTCGTGGACTACGCCCACCCGGACTTTTTTCTGCCGATGGTGACCTATGCCCCGCCGGTTATCGATGACCCGCTGTATCTATCCTTACAGTGGCATCTCGACGGAGACTTCAGCAAGGGGGCGCAGCCGAACTCGGACATCAACGCCGAAGCGGCGTGGGACACCGATCACGGGCTCGATGCCGAGGGCGTCTCAAGCGTGCGCGTGTCGATCCTCGATGAATGCGTCGAGAAGCTCCACCCCGACCTGTTTCCCAACTGGGCCGCGGGGCTGGACGTCGACCAGGAACCGTTTGACGACGACCCGAGCCCCGACGCCGGCCAGCGCCATGGTACGGCCTGCGCCGGCATCGCCGTCGCCAAGGGGAACTCAATCGGCGTGCGCGGGGCCTGTCCGAATTGCGGCCTGATCGGCGTCAAGTTTTTCGGCGGCTCGATCGCCGATACCGCCACCGGCTTTTACTTCAGCGTCGATCCCGACGATAACGGTGACCACAGCGACGGCGCCGCCGTACTCAGCAACAGTTGGGGATACGCCGACGGGGTCTTTGCCCCCGCCGACGTCGTGGCTTCCATCAATTTCGCCGCCAACAGTGGCCGCAACGGCAAGGGCTGTCTCGTTTTGTTCGCGTCGGCCAACAACGACCACACCGTCAACGGCGTCTCGGCGCTGGCCCAGCTTCCGACGGTGATGGCCGTCGGCGGAACGAACAGCAACGCCGTTCACACCGAGTTCAGCGACGTCGGGCCGGAAGTCGGCATCACCACCCCGACCAACGATCGCGGCGACGACGGCGTGCGCTTCAGTTGGCTCGACACCACGACGACCGACAACACCGGCACCAGCGGCTACAACGGCCTGCCCAACGATCCCGATTACACCAACATGTTCGGCGGAACCAGCTCCGCCACCCCCCTGGCCGCCGGCGTCCTCGGACTGATTATCTCTCAGGACCCGAGCATGACCGCCGCCCAGGCCCGCGCCATCCTGCAACATACCGCGGTCCACGTCGATGAACCCTATGGGCGGTTCGACCCGATCACCGGCCACAGCCACCGATTCGGCTTCGGCCGCGCCGACGCAGGGCAGGCGGTCGCGGCCGCCGACGCCGGCACGCGCTGGCCCGACCGCATCAAGACCCTGACCGCCGCCGCGGCCGGCAGCGACGTGTCGCTGTCCTGGAGCGCGCCGCTGAACGACTACGCCGAGAGTCTTCTGGTTCGATCCGAAGCGCCCTTCGGCTGGGCCCCGACCGACGGACAAACGTACCTGGTCGGACAGGAAGTGGCCTCGGGCGCGGACGTGATCTACGCAGGCGCGGTGACAACGCACGTCGACGTGGGCGCCGACGACGGCGGTTTTTTTTACGCCGTCTTTCCGCGCAGCGCCGCGAACCGCTACGGATTCGGGGCCAGGGCGCACCTGTTTCGCAATTCAACCAACCTCTTCTACGACAACAGCGAAGGGCCGGACCCCGGCTGGACGCACGGCGGCACCAACGATGAATGGCAGCGTGGACTGCCGACGTCTTCCAACGTGTCTTTCGCCCAGGCAGTGGCCGGCAGCGGCCCACTGTCCGGCACGATCGGAGCCCGCGCCATCGGCGGCAACCGGTGCTGGGGCACCGATCTGACCTACACCTACGACCCCGACACCGACGCC
>Ga0302046_10000352_pt1 | contig 47612 bp, 40 predicted proteins | sample RVTome_11_FD_200261 | JGI IMG/M metagenome (GOLD analysis project Ga0302046, IMG submission 200261) | Soil microbial communities from uranium-contaminated site in the Upper Colorado River Basin, Wyoming, United States - RVT147D111 (version 2) ...
ACGTCCCGAGTCCGGCTGCGACGGCCTGCCCGCCCAGTTTCCCGGCCGCCCGGAAGCTCGCCCGCTGCCCTTGCGCCAGGTGCTTTTGCAAGGCGGCCACGTAGCGTCGCTTCATCGACTTGCGTGCGGATCCGCGATTCACGTGCACCTCGGGAGCGAGCTTCCGTCGTCGCACCACACCGTCTCCATTATGTGACGGTCCGCTCGGTCTGTCCATGGGGCAAAACCTTTTGCATCAGGCGTCGGGCGGTCCGAAGGCGGCCTGCGGGAAGTACGTGCGCAGCGCATCCATGACCTCGAGGACGGAAGCGTTCGATCCCGATTCTTGGTTCATGTCCCGGAACCGGTACCGGGCGCCCTTCACGATCTGGAAATTGATCTGGTAGCAGAAGTTCTCGGGCGTCCGCGCTTCGCACGTGAACCACACCTTCTGGAGTCCGGTGATCTGGAATTCGAAGTTCTCCTTGGGCTCGCCGCCATCCACCCACGCGAGCGAGTCACCCTGCATGACCAGCCGACCCGACCGGCTTTTCTTCAGGAACCCCGGTCTTACCAGCACCAAATCGTCGAAGGTCAGCTCCCGCGGGGGGGCCAGCGCGGCCGCGGCGGATCCCGGCGCGGCCTGGGCCCCGTCGCCGGTCGCCATCAAGACCCCGATGATCGACTCCAGGACGCCGTTTTGCTTGAGGTACAGAAGATCAGCGACGGACAGGTTGAACGCCGGGCCCGATTGTCTCACCTGCTCGGCAATGATGGACTCGGAGATTCCCGACTTGATGAGTCGCACGAGATCGACGAGACGAGGATCATCAGGCTGGAGTGGGACGGACGGCGGTGCAGGCGCCGCGACACGGGCCTCGATGGCGGTGACGACGGTCTCCGGCACGCCGGCGGAACGAAGCATCGCGATGTCGCCGGCCGTCGCGGCGACGGTGTTGGCCGGGTTGCCGACCATGGCGATGATGCCGTCGGCTGTCGCGCCCGCCCTGTGGGCGATCAAGATTGAGTTGACCGTCAACTCCTCCGCGCCCGCCGCCGTCGTGGCGAGCGCAAGCAGCGCCGTGCCGATCAGAGAGCGAACGATTGCGTGTTTCATGGGGCAGCCTTCCTTTCCGCGAAGTCTGTCTACCCGATCTGCGGAACTCGAATGTCCCCGCCGCGACCGAGAGCGCCGAAGGCGTACAGCAGCCACACGACGACGCAAATCACCACGACGACGTTGAGGATCTTTTTGATCTTCCCGTCCATCGGGATGTAGGTGTTGACCACCCAGAGCAGCACCCCCACGACGATCAGAGTCAGGACGAGAGTAATCAATGACATGGCGTCCTCCAATTCGGTAGAGCCTCATGCCTTCCGGTCCCAGAGTAGGCTCGCAGACCCTGGGGGCACCATGGGGTGTTGACCCCACTCAGCCACAAGGCCGCCTCGTGCCGCGTGGAGATCCAGGGACGGTCAGGCACGCCCCCTCGTGGTGCCTGCTTCGGCAAACGCGGGCCGGTCGTGAGCATCCGGAACTTCCTCGGCATCTCTCCCGATCTCCTTCGCGGCCCGTCGGGTCACATCCTTGACCTGCTCGAAAGCGCTCGACGTCTTGTCCTTGATCTCTCGGGTCCTGTGAGCCAGCCACCCGCGTGTCTCCCGGCCCGAGCAAGGAGCGAACAGCAGGGCGACCCCTGCGCCGACGGCGGCGCCCACAAGCGCGGCCACCATGATGCCATTCCCACCACCCTGATTGACGTCACTCATGATTCCCTCTCCTTTGATGTTGTTGACTTGGATTCAGCAATACCTGCACGAACACATCGATCCCTCTCCGCAGACGACGGATGCCATGAGTCGCCGCGAAGACGGGCGGTTCCACGCCCCGATCTCCTCCACTAGGTGATTCGCTCGCTCGGACCAGAGTCGCGCCGTGTCGATGATTCCCTCCACTTCCATCCACTGCTCCTGGGCTCGCCCGGAGAGATCGCGGAGTCTCTCCACCACGACTCTCGTTTCCTGCGCCAGGGGCTTCACCTCGTCCTTGAGCTCCTCGATCGCCCCGACGAGGCGCTCGAGCTGCTTGCGAGCTTGGAGCAGCGCTCCGACCACGACCACGACAACACCACGATCGCGAGCGACGCCACGTACAAGGCCACCTGTAGCGCCGCCGGCAGTTGTTGTTCCATCGTTCCTCTCGCCATGAACTACGGGCGGGGCGTTCCGCTTTCGAGGACCGCAGAAGCATGGGGACATGGCTATGATCGGAGAACACTCGCGCGAGCACCATGGGGTGTTCGCCCCCATCCCGAGAGGCTGCAGGACGTCCCGGTTCAGCGTGCCGATCGTGCACGAAGGCCGGGCGACTCCCCGACCCCGAGCAACTCGGCCAGCTCGCGGCACAGAGGGGATGCCTTGATCTTCGCGAGTGCGCGCCACTCGATCTGGCGCACGCGCTCGCGAGATAGACGGAGCCGTTCGCCGACTTGCTCGAGCGTTCGCGCGGCCTCGCGTCCGATCCCGAAGCGCAGCCGGATGATCGTCTCCTCGCGGGAATCCAGCTCCCCGAGAACCGACTCGACGCGCCGCTTGATCTCGCCCTCCGAGGCGTGAACGAACGGAGACAGGGCATTCCCGTCGGGGAAGAACTCCGCCAGGTCATAGCCTTCACGATCGTCGGTGCTGTCCTCGAACGGCAGCGGCTCCTTGACGACGGAAAGCGCGTCATCGACCGTGTCCACCGGCATCCCGAGCTGCGTCGCGATTTCGCGCGGCGTCGCCTTTCGTCCGAGGCACTGGCTCAGATCGCGCGCCGCGAACTCGACCTTGCGGATCTTCTCGCTCACGTGCACGGGAATGCGGATCGTCCGCGACTTCTCCGTGATCCCCCGCTCGAGGCCCTGCTTGATCCACCAGTACGCGTAGGTCGCGAACTTGTGGCCTCGCTCGTGCTCGAACCTCTCCACGGCCCGCAGCAGCCCGACGTTCCCCTCCTGGATGAGATCCATGAAGGGCAGTCCGCTGTTCGCATACTTCTTCGCGATGTGCACGACCAGGCGGAGGTTGGCGAGGATGAGGCCGTCCCGGGCCCCATCCAACGAGGTCTTGTGAGACCGGATCTCGCGGAGCGCGGCGGCCACCTTGGCGTCCGGGCGCCGGGCGGCGTAGTGCACGAGCTTGCGGAGAAACCTCTCGAGGTGGCTCAGCGGCCATGCGGCGCCGAGCTTCGGACCGGAATCGTCCCCCGCGAGGACGAACTCGCGGCAACTCTCGGGTAGGGCCTGCGCCAGCTTCGCGATCGCCAGCCGCGCGTCCTTGAGCCGACTCGCGAGCCTCACTTCTTCCTGCTCGTCGAGCAACGGGGTCGCGCCCATCTCGTGGAGGTAGAGCCGCAGCATGGGTGACGCCGCCCTCACGCTCTCCGTTCTCTTCCCGTGCCGGGCCAGAACGCTCTCGGACGAGATGTGCCCTTCCTCGGTCCTCATGGGTATGACGCTACGCCGCGGGTGCGAACCTATCCATGGGGTGTAACCCCACCCGGCGATCCGGTTCTCGTCCAAATCCGCGCCTCGAAAGGGCGCGGTTCTGCCAGAAGCGAGCCCGCGGGAGCTTGGGGGTGTCAGCTCAGTTGGCCGCCGTGGCACTTGGCGGCAGGGGGATGCGTACCTCGATTTCCGTGCCGGCGCGGCGAATGGACTTGACCTTGAGGGTGCCGCCCACAAAGGACGCTCGCTCGTGCATCCTCAGCAGCCCAATGCCGTTCGTCTGTTTTCCGCCGGCCGGGTGATCGGAGTCGAAGCCGATCCCGTCGTCCTTGATCGTCAACTGAACGAAGCCGTTCGGTCGCTTCAGACGCACGATGACGTGGCGTGCTCGGGCGTGCAGCTCCACGTTGTTCAAGGCCTTCTGGACGATGCGGTAGAGAGCCAGCTCGACTTCGGCGGGCAGCCGTGCGGTCAACTGCGCGCAGACCAGCTTGACGGGCACGCCCGTCCGCTCCGCGAACTCCGTGCCGGTACCGCGCAGGGCGGCGACCAGACCCAGCTCGTCCAATACGCTGGACCGCAGATTACGCGAGATGCGCTCCACTTCTTCGGTAGTCTTGCCGAGCATCTCGCGGAGTTTCATCGCATCACCCTTCAATGGCCCGTCGCGCGCCGAAAGCTTGTCCGCCAGCGCCTGGCAGCGAAAGAGAACGGCGCACAGAGGCTGGGTAACCTGGCCGTGCAATTCGAGGGACACGCGCTCGCGCTCGGCTTCCTGCGCGTGCACCAGGCGGTGGGACAACACCCGCAGCTTTTCCTCGTTGCGCCGGGCCTCCGTCATGTCCGTCACCACGATGCCGATGGTCGCGAGGTTGACCCCATTCTTGACCAGTGGACGAATGGAGATTTGCGCCGGCATTTGCGAGCCGTCGCCGGCATTCAGCAGCACTTGGTTCTTGGAGCCGGATTCGTCGGCCCGTTTCAGGAGCGTTCGAAGCGTCGCCCGGTCTTGGGCGGAAAGAAAGCGGCCAAAGGAACTGCCCATCACCTGCTGCAGCGGGCACTTGACCATTCTGGCGAAGCACTGGTTGGCGTAGAGAATCGTGTTGTCACCCGCGAGCGTCAGCGCCCCTTCGTTCATGGATTCGATGAGCACGCGGTAGGCGTGCTCGACGCCTTCCAACGTGAACACTTGGGCGCCTTGCTTGCCCGCGACCACCACGGCATCGACTTCGCCGGCGCGGATCGCGCGGAACGTCTCCTCCGCTTCGGCCAGGCGGGCGCGGAGCTCGGCGAGCTTGCCGGAAGGCGCGCGACGGGAGGGATTTCGGCGGCGGGCACGTGTCATCGCGTCGTCCTGCCCTTCGTGTCCAAATCCAACGCGACAAACAGCCTGGTGGTGTTCGCCAAGTTGCCGATGAACCGGCGTACCGGTGGTGGGAGCTCTTTGACGAGCGTCGGGGTGGCGACGATCTGACCGTCGCGCGCCAGGATGGGCTGCTGATAGACGTCGATCACTTCCAGCTCGCAGCGGTCTTTGAGGTCGGATTGGCCACACAGTTGCCTGGCGCGCAGGATGGCTCGGCGCGATCTGTCGGTCGCCCCCGCCACGTACAGTCGCAGGACGTATTTGCCCTTGGGCCGGGTGGTCAGGGCCTTTTCAAAGGCCTTGGTCGCGCGACTGCTCTTGCTTGTTTTCACGGGCTCTCGTCTCGGTCAATCGTCGGGGCGCAAATCCAGCCCGACGAGTACGCGCTCGGTGTCGGACAGATCGCCAATGATCTTCCGCACGGGCGGCGGCAGCTTGCGCACGAGCGTGGGAATGGCCAGGATCTGGTCGCCTCTGGAGAGGTGCGGCTGCTCCACCAGGTCGATCACCTCGATGCGATAACGGTCTTTGAGGTGGTTTTCGCAGATCTTTTTCAGGTTCGCGAAAGCCGTCACCGATCTGGGCGTCTGCCCGGCTACGTAAAGGCGCAATTGCCAGGTATTGGTTGGCGCGCCGGTCGAGTCGGACTTGCGTCGTTTCCCCGCTCTGGCTTTCATGAATTCCGCTCCTTGGGCTTGCCGCGCGCGCGGGACGCCGCCGCATCCGCATGGCGCAAGCGGGCCAATTCCGCCCGCTCGGTGGTCGTCACGCGCGTACGCTTCGCGACCTGTTCGTCAAAGCTCCGGAGTTCCTCTTCCTCGGCTTGATGCTCGGAGCGCAGCGCGGCGATTCGAAGGTCGAGCGCGACGCGTTTGCGCTCCAATTCTCGCCGGCGGCGGGCGGCTTCCTGTTGGCTGGCGAGCGCTTCGGCCCTGTCGCGCGCCGTTTGCGCCGCCCGGGCCGCGCCGGTCAACACGCCGCCTGGACCGATGTAGGCGTCCACCAGGTCGATACCCCGGTCCGAAATCAGGAACTCGCGGCTTTGGTTCGAGTGCGCCATACCGCGCGACTTGAGCACGTAGAGAACGCGATTGCGCTCGCCGTTGCCCTCGATGTCCTGCAACAGCAGCCAGGAATCCATGAGCGAGGAGATTGCGATATCACTCTGGTGCAACGGGTTGCCGGCGTGTGTCAGACTGGTGAAGAGCGAAGTGATCTGTTGGTTCTTCAGAAAATCGATCAGACGCGTCACCATCGCCTTGGTCTCGGTCTCACTGCCCGCGACCAGCAGACTGGTCATCGGGTCCACGATGACGACGGCGGGTTTGAACGTGAAGATCTCCTTGAACATGATCGCCAGGTGCATTTCCAGGCCGTAGAGTGTCGGCCGCGCCGAGTGAAACCGCAGCAAGCCGCGCTTCATCCAAGGCTCGAGGCGCAAACCGATGGACTGCATGTTGCGCATGATCTGGCTGGGTGACTCCTCGAACGCGAAGTACAGAGCGCGCTCCCCGCGGCGGGCGGCGGCTTGCGCGAAGAACGCGGCGGTGCTGGTCTTGCCGGTGCCGGGCGTGCCGGTGAGCAGAATGCTGCTGCCGCGAAAAAAGCCCTGACCGCCCAACATCACGTCGAGCCGCGGGATGCCGGTTGAAATCCGCTTGCTTGACGCCGCGTGATCCAACCCCAGCGACGTGATGGGCAACACGCTGATGCCGTCGTCGCCGATGAGAAAGGGATACTCGTTGGTGCCATGCGGCGAGCCGCGGTATTTCACCACCCGCAGGTGCCGCGTGGCAATCTGCTCGTTGATCCGATGGTCGAGCACGATGACGCAATCGGATACGTATTCCTCCAGCCCGTGGCGCGTAAGGTGCTCGCGACCGCGCTCGGCCGTGATGACCGCCGTCACGCCCTTGTCCTTGAGCCAGCGGAATAGCCGCCGCAACTCGGCGCGCAAGATGGCTTCGTTGGGCAGGCCGGCGAACAGCGCTTCGAGCGTGTCCAGCACCACGCGCTTGGCGCCGACGGAATCGATCGCGAGAGTCAGCCGGACGAACAACCCTTCCAGGTCATACTCGCCGGTCTCTTGGATTTCGCTGCGCTCGATGTGAACGTGGTCGAGAAAGATCTTCTTGCGACGAACCAGGCCCGCCAAGTCGAATCCGAGCAACGCGACGTTGCCCTTCAACTCGGCTTCCGTCTCCTCGAAGGACATGAAAACACCCGGCTCGCCGAACTGCACGGCGCCGCGCACGAGGAATTCCGCGGCGAACAGCGTCTTGCCGCAACCGGCGCCGCCGCACACCAGCGTGGGCCGCCCACGCGGCAATCCTCCCCTCGTGATTTCGTCGAGACCCTGGATGCCGGTGGGACACTTGGGCAAAGGAGCGGCCGGAGAGCTGGATCTGGGACCCTTGTTCTTCATCCAGGCGTTCTCTCAACTCAATCGACGCGAAAGACATGAAATTGGTGGGTAGTGCCCTGATTTGGACACTACCCACCCGGTGGGAAGGGGCCAGGATCTAGAGGCTGAGCAAGTACTCGTTCAGGTCTTTCTTCTCCTGGTTCGTGAGGCCGAGGGTGAAGAACGAATCGTAGTGGTCGACGACCTCGTCGAGCGTAGCGAATCGGCCGTCATGATAGAAGCCGCCCTTCTGGTGCGTCCACAGACCGGCAAGCGGCGCCGTGCGGTAGGCGTGCGTGGGCGAACGATCCGCCTGGAAGGAGTCGATCCCGATCTCCGAGGGCGCGTGCAAGTTGTGACCGGGTTCGGTGAACAGCGGCGGCACGTGGCAGCTCACGCAGCGCGCCTTGCCTTCGAACAGCGTCTTGCCGCGACCGGCAGCTTGGGCATCGAACGATCCGGGGGGCGGCTTGGGCGCCGGGAGCGCCAACTGGTAGACGTGAAGCGCGGCGAGCTTGGACGAGACCAGGTCCGGCGTACCCCGGGTATTCCACGACCCCGAGCGGGCCGCGACGGGATACTGCACGGGGTCTTTGAGCCGCTCGTCGAAGAAGGTACCCGACCCGTGCATCTCGGTGGCGGCGACGTACGCGTTCCAGTACGTGACCGAGCCGAAACCGGTCCAGGTGTGCAGGTTGATGCCGGCGAGGCCGAAAGCCGGCGGGATGAGCGTTCCGGCTTGCTTTCCGTCGGGACGGAAGGCCTTCCCGTCCTTGTCGAGCAGGGCGTCGAAGCGGCCCGGCCCCCAGCTCGCGAGGACAGTCTTGACCGTGGGCACGTCGACTTGCAGCACATCCGCGATCGGCTCGAGGTTCGGGGCCAAGGCGATGATGGCTCCGACGTCGAGATCTCGGTTCGCCCAGCCGTCGAGGCGATGACCGATCCCAGGCGCGAGGGAGTCGTCCACCGTGGAATGACAGAAGGCGCACTGCAGGCCGATGGACTCGAGGTTTCCCTCCGAGTCGAGATGGCCGGTGACTCCGACCACGGCATCGAGCTCGAGCAACGCCAGCGTCGTCGCCGGATCGTCGAGATCGACCTTTCCGGCCCTCAACTGATTCTGGAGCGGCGGAGGCAGGGCATCGACGTCGACCTTCAAACCGACCGACAGCGCCGTCTTCGGGCTCACGCCCGCGCCCACGCCGCCGAATCTCTCACCCGCGATCGCCTTGTTGAGCTGGAGGGCGCCACCCCAGAACGCCTCGTCCCCGAACGTGTCGTACCGGAAGACGCGCTGCCCTTCCTCGAGCATCGCCTGGGCGTGCTGCCGGACCTGATCGTCGGGGTCCGCGGCCGGCGGACCGCGCCGGCCTCGACTGCCGAACGTTGCCTGCGCCAAGACGAGGAGACCCACGAACGAAGCCACGAGCGCTACGTACTTGAGAACCTTGTAGGTGTCCACGCCCCGATCCTCCGCGCCGATTGCGGCCGCTCAACAGCTATTTGAACCCCGGAGCCCTTCGGTTTCCATGGGGTGAACACCCCATGGATGAATGAAGACCATGGACCGCCCGAGCGCCTGAGCCACGAAGTCCGCCGACGGACTCGCGGCGACGAATCCTCCCGAACGGTGACTCGTTGCCGGGCCTCGGGAGTGCCGTGGCTGGGGAGAACACCCCATGTCGCCGCGGGATCTCGGTGCGTACCATCGAGCCATGACAAACAGCAGACCCCTCGAGCGCCCGGCCCCCGGGTCGCCGACCTCGCTCGGCCAGGGTGTCGGTTAACACGTGCAACCTATCTGTTCCATCCGGTCCGTCCCGCGCCAGCGCGTCTGGTTTGTCGGAGCTTCCCATGCGCTGGGCATGGCGGTGGCCATGCTCGCCGCCGTCGGCATACGACTGGGCTGGAGTGACGGGCTCGACTACCTGGCGGCCCATCGCATCGCCGTTTCCGCATCGTGGGGGATCTTCATGGTCGCCCTCGGAACTGCAGGCCTCTACGACTCCGACCGCTGGGAAGGTCTGGGCAGGACTCTGGCGGCAGCAAGCGTCGCCGTGCTCGGCGGGACGCTCCTGGCAACGGCGTTCCTGTGGGCCACTTCCTCCTGGGAGATCGCCCGCGGCATTCTGCTCCTCTTCGCCGTCCTCGCGCTCCTCGCGGTGCTCGCGATGCACCTGATCCACCGGCTGCTGCGAGGGTTCGGGTTCATGACGAGCCGATGCCTCGTGATCGGTACGAACGGCGAAGCACGGAGAATGATCGACTTGATTCACCGCCATCCGGACGCGGGTTTGCAGGTGGTGGGTATGGTCCATTGCGGGACCGAACAGGGAATCGTGGGCACTCTCATCGAGAACTACCCCGTGCTCGGGACCGAAGTTTCCTTGAAGCGGTTGGTTCGGCTCCACCGCATCGACAAGCTCATCGTCGCCGCACCCACCGAGGTCGAGGCCACGCTCCTGCGGCGCTTGAGGTCGTTTCGGTACCGCGGTGTGGCCCTTGCCGACTACGTATCCCTCCACGAGGAGCTGACGCAGGAGATCTCCGTCGAGCATATCAACGATGAGTGGCTCTTCGCCGCCTCGATGAACAATTCACGGCCCCACATTCGTCTGTTCAAGCGCGCCATCGACATCGTCGTATCGCTCGGTGCGCTGGTCCTGACGGCCCCCACCACGGCGGCGGCCGCCTTGATGATCAAGCTGGACTCTCCTGGGCCCGTGCTCTACCGCCAGGAGCGGCTGGGACGAGACGGCGTCGCCTTCACGATCCTGAAGTTCCGCACCATGGCTCTCGACGCGGAGAGCCGGACGGGACCGGTCTGGGCGATGGAAGATGACTCGCGAATCACGCGGGTGGGTCGATGGCTGCGGAAGTTCCGCATCGACGAAGTACCGCAGTTGATCAACGTGCTTCGAGGAGAGATGAGCTTGATCGGGCCGAGACCCGAGCGGGAGGTCTTCGTGAAGCAGCTCGCGGAGCACATTCCGTTCTACGCGGAGCGGTTCATGGTCCGCCCGGGCATCACCGGCTGGGCGCAGGTGAGGCAGTCCTATGCCGCCAGCATCGAGGAATCGCGCCAAAAACTGCAGGCCGACCTGTACTACATCAAGCACATGTCGTTCCTGACCGACATGTACATCATCCTGAAGACGGTCAAGATCGTCCTCACCGGCCGAGAGCGGAGCGGATCCGTCGAGGTGAGCCTCCCGCGCAGTGGCGAGCTTGTCCGGCAGCCGCTCCCATCGGGTGAACCCCTGATTCATCCATCGGGGGATCCGGCCACCGCAAGAGGGAGGACACGCGTCGCCGGCTGCGCGGTTTCGCCCTGGGGAGGCCGCCCGGACCCGATGATATGATGCGTTGCAGACTCATTCCATTGTCCAGGCATCAAAGCGGGCCGCACACACTCGGCTCCGGAGGAATCGACTAATGGTTCAGGCGAATGTCCGAAGCGACGTTCCCAGGATGGATCAGGTAGGCACGGAATCCGCCGCCAAGCTGCTTCGCGAGCTTGTCGCGCACCTGCGCGACAAGCGGACCGAGCTTCGCGAGGAATGGGTCAGACGCATCACCGAAGCTCGCCTGCTGACGGCCATGAGCGAGGCCGAGACCTTCGCGGAGGCGACCTCCGTCTATGACAACTATGTCGAGGCTCTCGAGACCGGCACCTTCGAAGCACTCCAGGCCTATGCGCGCAACCTCTCCGAACGCATCATTCCACGGGGAGTCGAGACGGACGAAGTCGTGGGGATCGTCCTCCTGCTGAGCGACGTGCTTGCACGGTCCCTGTTTGCGAAATACCAGGATGATTTCCCCCTGTTGAACCGCATTCTCGACGTCTACGAGCCGGCCGCCAACAGGATCGCCATCACCGTCGCGGTCGGGTTCGTCCAGGAGCGCGAGCGCACGATCCGCGAGCAGCAGGAGGCCATTCGAGAGCTGTCCACCCCCGTGCTCCAGGTCAGGGACAGGCTGCTGATCCTGCCGATCAGCGGCGTCATCGATCCGCAGCGGGCCCGCCAGCTCACCGAGCAGCTCCTGAGAAGCATCCGCACCAATCGCGCCAGGGTGGTCGTCATCGACATCACCGGCGTGGCGGCCATGGACTCCAATGTCGCCAATCACCTCGTCCAGACGGTCGAGGCGTCCCGCCTGCTGGGCGCGGCGGTCATCGTGACGGGTCTGTCGCCCGAGATCGCGCAGACACTCGTGAGAATCGGCGTCGACCTGACCAAGATGACCACCGTGGGCGACCTGCAGGGCGGCATCGAAGAAGCGGAGAGATTCCTCGGCTACAGATGCATCTCCGTCGCGGAGCCACCGATGGAGGCCGACAAGAGGTGATTCATTGAAAGCCCCGATTCTCAAGCAGGGACCGTATCTCATCGCGACCATCCAGACCGCTCTCAATGATACGGATCTGCTCGAGCTGCGGGACGACCTGGCTGCCAGGGTTGGAGCATCTCGCTCCCGCGCGGTGATCATCGACGTCACTTCATTGGACGTCATGGACTCGTTCTCCTGCCGGACCTTGCGCGACATCGCGCACATTATCCGGATGCGCGGAGCCGAGACCGTCATCGTTGGAATCCAGCCGGAGGTGGCCTTCTCGATGGTGCAGCTCGGGCTCACTCTCGAGGGCATCGCCACGGCCCTCGATCTGGAAGAAGGACTGGCATACCTTGACCGCAATCCCTCTGAGCCCAGAAACGAGATCAGGTCCCGTGGCAGATGACGAAGTCGTGGCCATCGGATCGGATCTCGATATCGTGACGGCTCGGCAAAAAGGGCGGGCCCTGGCCAGGGAGTTGGGGTTCTCGTCCACCGATCTCACGTTGATTGCCACCGCGATATCGGAGCTGGCACGCAACATCGTTCTCTATGCCCAACGCGGCGAGATCCGCCTGGAGATCGTCCAGGATGGGAACAGGCTGGGCGTGCAGGTCATCGCCAAGGACACCGGGCCCGGGATCCCCAATCTCAAACTGGCCATGCAGGGAGGGTACTCGACGTCGGGAGGCCTCGGGCTCGGCCTGCCGGGCGTGCGGCGTCTGATGGACGAGATGGAGATCGAATCCGAGGTGGGGAAGGGAACGACCGCGAAAGCGAGGAAATGGAAACGATGAAATGAGGGGAGTGGTTTGATCGACTGGGGTGTGGCCACGCGTATCGCGCCGGGAGCGCAGGAGTCGGGAGATCTACACGTGATCCATGAGTTCTCGGAGGGGTTGCTGATCGGGGCCGTGGACGGCCTGGGGCACGGGCCGGAAGCCGCCGTCGCCTCGCGGCTGTGCGCGTCGGTCTTGCTGGAGTACGCCGGAGGGCCGCTCGACGAGATCGTCGTCAGGTGCCACGTGCATCTGCGCAAGACCCGCGGCGTGGCGCTCAGCATCTGCACCCTCAACGAGAAAGCCCCGACCTGGTCGTGGCTCGGCGTCGGCAACGTCTCCGGTGTGCTGCTGCGGGAGGGCTGCGGCCCGGCGCGTGAGCGGGAGTTTCTCCTGCAGCGCAACGGCGTGGTCGGCGGCCACATGCCGAAGCTCGCCGTTGCGACGGTTTCCGCCGCGCCGGGAGATGTCATGATCCTGGCGACCGACGGCGTCCGCGCCGACCATTCTCATGGGCTGGATCTGAGGGGAACGCCGCAGCAGATCGCAGATCGGATCCTGGACAGGCACGCGACCGGGACGGACGACGCGCTGGCCCTGGTGGCGCGTTACGCGGGGCCGCCGTGAGCGACACCCGGCCCGACCGGCTCGAAGAGTACGCCGCCAACCTGCAGGAGTATCTGGATGGCGCCGGCGAGGCCTCTCTGAAGAGGGCCTACGAGCTGGCGCGCGCGGCGATGGCCGATGGCGTCGGCGTCCTGGAGATGGCCGCGCTGCACCATGAGGCGATGGCGCTGGTGATGCGCGGAGCCTTCGGAACCGAGGCCGGATCACAGCGCATCATCGCCGCCGAGACGTTCTTCGTCGAGAGCCTGTCGCCGTTCGAGATGACGCACCGGGCTTTCCGGGAATCGAACGTGGCACTGCGCCTGCTCAACGAGAGGCTCGAGGATGAGGCCAAGAGGATCGCGCACGCGCTGCATGCGGAAGCGAGCCAGCTGCTGGTGTCCGCCTATCTCGCGTTCGAATCGGTGTCGAGCGAGTTTCCCCCGGATGCGCGCCATCATCTCTCGAAGCTCCGAAGCCTGCTCGACCAGATCAGCGAGCGGCTCCGGGGACTCTCTCACGAGCTCAGGCCGACGATCCTCGAGGACCTCGGTCTGCTGCCGGCGCTGAGGTTCCTCGCGGAGGGGGTTTCTGCGCGCTCGGGGATTCCCGTCACGGTCAAGGGGGAGCTGGAGGCTCGCCCCGCAGCCGCGGTCGAGACGGCCATCTACCGCGCGGTCCAGGAGGCTCTCAACAACATGACGAAGCACGCCGGTGCGACCGTGGCGGTCGTGCACGTGCTGAAGGAACATGGGCGGATCGTCTGCTCGGTGCGTGATGACGGAACGGGCTTCGACGAGGCTGCCGTCTGCGGCGGCAACGGCACGGGTGGGATCGGACTGATCGGCATCCGGGAGCGGCTCCACTCCCTTCGCGGCACGCTCCGGATCGACTCCGCCCCCGGCCGAGGCACGGACATGATCATCATGGTGCCCACGGAGATATGACCGATGCGTCTGCGCATTACTCTTGCCGAGGATCACACCATCGTGTTGGAGGGGTTGCGGGCGCTCCTCGAGAAGGAAGGATTCGAGATCGTCGGGGAGGCCCAGGACGGCCGCTCGGCCGTGGATCTCGCGGGGCGCCTCAAGCCGGACATCGCCATCCTGGACATCGCGATGCCGGCGCTCAACGGCATCGACGCCGCGCGCGAGATCCTCCGGGCTTCGCCGGACACGCGGACGATTCTCCTGACGATCCACGAGGAGAACCAGTACGTCGTCGAGGCGCTGCGCGCGGGGGTGCGCGGCTACCTGCTGAAGACGAGGGCCGCCAGCGACCTGGTAAAGGCGATCAAGGAGGTCTCCCACGGCGCGCTCTATATCAGCCCCGGGCCGTCCCTCGATGTGGTGAAATCGTTCTTGGAGAACAAGGACGTCAAAGCCAGTCCGCTCAGCCCGCGCGAGCGCGAAGTGCTGCAGCTGATTGCCGAAGGCAAGTCGACCAAAGAGGTCGGCGCGATCCTCGGGATCAGCGTCAAGACAGCCGAATCGCACCGCAGGAGAATCATGGAGAAGCTCGACATCCACGAAACAGCGACCCTGGTGCGTTACGCCATCCGCCAGGGCGTGATTCAGGCGTGAACGGAAGCCGGGCCGGGATCGGCCCGCAGGTTCATCCAGGTGCCTGCCAAACTACTTGTTGTTGAGGAGGACGAGAGCCTCAGGCAGTTTCTCCGGAGCCGTCTGGAAACCGAAGGGTACAGGGTCGTGACGGCGACCGATGGAGAGGAGGCTCTGCGCGCGGTGGGCCTCGAGATGCCGGACGCGATCATCCTGGATCTGGTGCTCCCTGAGCTGGATGGTCTGTCGGTCTGCCGCCGGCTCCGCGCGGACCCCCAGACGGCGCGCGTCCCCATCCTCGTTCTCAGCGGCGAAGGGGAGCACCTCGACCAGCTCCGGGACCTCGATCTCGACGCCGATGACTTCATGACGAGTCCCTACAACGATCAGGAGCTGTTCGCCCGACTGAAGACCCTGTTGCGACGGACCGCTCTGTCGCCGCCCACGCGCATGATCCGCGCCGGTGCCATCGAGCTCGACCTGGACCGCTACGTGGTGAAGGTCAGCGGCGAGGAGGTGCGGTTCACGTCGAAGGAATTCGAGCTTCTCCGTACCCTCATGGAGGCCAAGGGCCGGGTCCTCCGCCGGGAGTTCCTGCTGGACAAGGTGTGGGGCTACGGGCGATCCGCCGACGTCGAGTCGCGCACGATCGACGTCCACATCGGACGCCTCCGGGAGAAGCTGGGCCCCGACGGGGCGGGTATCCTCACGGTGCGCAACGTCGGCTACCGGTTCGACATGTCGCTCACTCTGCTCCTGGAGGCGGGTGGCGGCGCCGACCCTTCTTGATCCCCAGCCTCCAGTTTACCTGATCTTCATCTAGAGTTTACCTTGAATTGGCCTGTACTGGGCCTCCGCTCCACATTCATATCCTATTGTCTTGTGTGGCTGCGGAGGTCCTTACCCGATAGACATGAACCCTTCGAGACACGGCGGGCACCAAGCTACGGGTTAGGGTAGACATCACCAGGCCGCGACCGGCGGAGCCAGCCTCCGCCCGTATCGAGACCCGCGGTGATCCTCCGCGAATGAGCCACGGAGGACCATCGCTGTGCACATTTCATTCACACGGGCCCTCGTCTTCCTGACGCTGCTGTCGGTCGTTCCCCTGAAGGCCACGACGGCCCAGACTCAGGTCTTTCCCGGGGGCTTCCTCGAGCAGACGACCAGCGGAGAAGTTCGTCCGCTTTACACGGCCGCCCAGATCCAGGGCTTCGTGCCGTCGCGCGGCGCGTTCACCTTCCCGGCGCCTTACAACACCGAGGCGGTGCGGATCACCAACCCCAGCGACTGCGGAGGAGGCGACTGTGTCCTCCCCGTCGGCTACTCGTACTGGGCCAACATCAACAACCACACCGGCAGCGACACCATGCTGATCGTGCTGGGCCTCAGCCAGGCGGGCGGGGGCACCGGGCCGACGCTGTTCAGCTACGACAAGGTCACCGAGCAGGTGACCAATCTCGGCCCGCTGTTCGAATCGTCCAGCCGGTTCCGCGGCTCCACCGTCGAGGGCTGGTACTTCAGCGCCACCGAGCCCACGATGATGTACATGATGGACGGCGCGAAGCTGGTCCGATACGACGTTCTCACGCACCAGTTCTCCACCGTCTTCGACGCGGTGAGCTGGCTCGGCGGCGGGGTCTACATCTGGCAGACTCACTCCAGCGCGGACGACCGGGTGCACATCGGCACCATCAGGTCGAACGCCACCTATGCAATGCTCGGCTGCGCCGCCTATCGTGAGGATACCGGGCAGTTATCGTACTTTCCGGCCCAGGGCCTCCTCGACGAGTGCCACCTCGACAAGAGCGGGCGCTGGATGGTGATGCTGGACAACGTGGACCTTGCGAACGGCGAGGACAACCGGATCATCGATCTGCAAACGGGAACCGAGACGCTCCTGATGGACCAGGCCGGCGCGGCCGGGCACGCGGACATGGGGTACGGCTACATGGTGGCCGAGGACAATTGGGCCTCGGTGCCGGGCGCGATCCGGATGTGGAATCTGGGCCAGACGCCCCTCACAGGCCAGCTCGTCTATTCGATGATCGACTGGAGCGCCGATGCGGGACATATCGCGCACGAGAACTCCGTGCCGGGGGTCGCGCCCGAACAGCAGTACGTCTGCAGCAGCAACGCGACGCGGGTGCAAGTCCCGCGGTCCAACGAGATCGTCTGCTACCGTCTCGACAGCTCTCAGGACGTGGCGGTCGTGGCCCCGGTCATGACCGACCTGGACGCTCCGGGAGGCGGTGACGACTACTCCAAGCGCCCGAAGGGCAACCTCGATGTCACTGGCCGGTACTTCATCTGGACCAGCAACATGGGTGGGAATCGTCTGGATGCCTTCGTGGTGAAGGTTCCGTCCGAACTGCTGTCGGGAACCGGGATGGACGTCACTCCGCCGGTGGTCTCGATCACGTCGCCTGTGGCGGGCGCGTCCCTCGGCGCCAGCGTGGCGATCTCCGGCGCCGCCTCGGACGACGTGGGCGTCGCCGGCGTGCAGTTCCAGGTGGACGGCGGCAATCTGGGCGCGGAGGTCACGACCCCTCCCTACGCGGTGACCTGGAACACCGGCGGCGCGACGCCCGGGCAGCACACGCTCACTGCGGTGGCGCGCGACGCAGCGGGCAACGACACGATCTCCGCCGGCGTGGTGGTCACGGTGGGTTCGAGCGGATTGGTCGGATTCTGGGAGATGTCCGACACGGATGGCGTGGCGCGGGACTCGACGGCCAATCACTTCGACGCCGTCCTGATGTACGGAGCGGCCTGGGCCCCCGGCTGGCTCGGACAAGGAATCAGGTTCGACGGCGTGAACGACTTCACGAGGGTGCGACACCGCGCGGTCCTGGACGCCTATCCGCTGACGATCGTGGTCTCCGTGAAGACGACCGCGACAGGCTTGCACGGGATCGTCAACAAGTATCAAGCCGCCAGCTTGAATGGCTATCAGATCTTCACGAATGGCGGAAACCTGTGTGCCTGGTACTTCAAGGACGCGAACAACAACATCTTCGACGGAACCGGCTGCACGCTGGCGGTGCCGGGCTACAACGACGGCCAGTGGCACCAGGTTGCCTTCGTGGTGCGCGCCTCCGGCGGCACTCTCTTCGTCGACGGAGCGATGAAAGCCACCCGGCCGTGGACCGGTACACCAGGACCGACCACCTCGCGCCTGCCTCTGAGCTTCGCACGCTATCCGGGGACGAGCACGCCTTATCTGGCGGGCAGCCTCGATGAGGTGCGGATCTACAACCGGGCCCTGCGGCCGACGGAGGTGAGGGCGCTCTACGATCAGGCGCTGGCCAGCGGCGCCGCCCACTGAGCGTTTCTCACGGACAGCTCTGGCCCGAGGCGGCGATGCCGGGGTCGCGGTTCCATGCGCCGTCGTTCCACGTGCCGGCGCCGGCACAGTTCTTCGCGCGGGTCAGGTACCAGTGGCCCGATCCCGGCACGGCCGGGGAGAGCAGGTAGTCGAAGCTCGTCCCCGCAAAGTCGCTCTGGAGGCAGACCTCGGTGCTCGACGCGAAATCGCCGCTGCTGCTGCGCAGGACATTCAGGCTGCCGCGCAGCACGTCGTAGGTCGCGGCGCCGGTGAGCGCCGTCCAGTGCAGCCGATCGCGCTCGACGCGCAGGCTGAGCAGCGCGCCGGGGACGACCGCGTCGTCGGCCGTGCCGTTGCAGTCGTTGTCGGCGCCGTCGCCACAGGTCTCGTAGGTGGCACAGGGCGCGTAGGTCGCAGTCAGCGACCACGGTGACGCGGCGGCGACCCTGTCGTGGACGCGCGGGCTGCCGTCCGACCACGCACTCCAGTAGGACGGAGTGCCCCCGAGGGTCTGGAGGGCCGCCGCGGAGACGCTGTTCGTGGAGTTCACGATGAACGTCTCGTTGAACGGTGCGACGGCGGCGTTGAAGCCGACGGCGATCGCGGCGCCGGAAGGCGCCGACAGGAACGTGCCGATGACGGTTCGTGGGTCGATGTCGCTCGCATCCTGACCGGTCAGCCCGCCGAGGTCGGTCGCAGTCAGCCGGAACTCGATGTGCGAGTAATAGGGATGGTCCGGGGCGACGAACGTGCCGCCGGCCGCACCGGCATTCGACTCCACGACGTGCTCGTGACAGTCGGGAGTGCCGCTGGGGCAGTGGTGCATGACGATGTCCCAGTGCATCGCGGAGGGCGGCAGCGTTCCGTCCTCGTCGTCCTCGGCGGTTCCCGAGTACGCGACGCTGTCCCCGACCGCCCACGTCAGCGAGGACAGGGGAGCGGTCACGCTGGCCACCGGAGCGTGGTTGCCGGGGCTGACGACCACGCTGTCGATTGACGACGCCCCCGGATTGTCCGTCACGAGGAGGCGGACCGTGATCTGGCCCGCGGTGGTGTAGGTCCACATCGGGCTCGCGGCGACGGAGTCGTCGAACTGAGCGTCGCCGTCGAGGTCCCATGCATAGGCGAGGGTCGTCCCGGGATCGGGGTCGCTCGATCCCGAGCCGTCGAACTGCACGGTCAGCGGGATGCCTCCGCTCTGCGGACTCGCCGTGGCGAGGGCCGTCGGCGTGGCATTCCCCGAGGCGTAGCGGATGCGATGGATCGTGCCTCCCTCGTGGTCGACGTAGACGAGGTCGCCGCCGGGCCCGAGCACGAGATCGACCGGCTGGAAAGTGCCCTGCTGGAAGATGCGCACGGACGCAGGATCCGGAAGGCCGTTCGCCCCCTTCGTCAGGACCCACATGCAGTTCCGGGAATGGTCGGCGAAGAACAGCGCGTCCTCGTATTCCCCGGGATACGTCCCCCCGGAGTAGAACGCGAGGCCGGAGATCGACGATCCCGCGGTCGTGCACGTTTCGCTGGGATCGATCTTCTGGAAATGCACATAACTGAAGTACGGCGCGATCACCGCGGACGGACCTTGCGCGTAGAGGTTTTCGCACAGGGTCAGATCGGCGTTGTCGTAGCCGAACTGGCGCGGCGTCCCCTCGTAGCAGGGCCAGCCGAAGTTCTCGGCCGGGAATCCCGCGGGATCGCCGAGCCGGTTGATTTCCTCCCACAGGTCCAGCCCGACGTCCCCGATCCACATCTCGCTCGTGCCCGGGCGAAAAGTCCAGCGGAATGGATTGCGCAGGCCGAACGCGACCGTGCGGTCATCCTCGGGGCTCCCCCCGATGTAGGGGTTCAGCGGCCACGCCGCGCCGGTCACCGGGTCGACCCGCAGCACCGAGCCGTCCCACGAGACCGGATCGCCGGTCGAGAGGAGGTCCTGCGAGCGCAGGGCGCCCCCTTCCGCCGACGGCGCCGTCTGCGTTCCGCCACGTCCGCTCGGCGGATCGTCACAAGGGTTCTTCGGGGTCGGCGGCGGCATTCCCTGCGTCCCCCCGGTCTGGCCATAGTCGACGAGGTTGAAGCTCGCCCCGTCGCCGGCGGTCACGTACAGCGCTCCCTCGGGTCCGAAGTCGAGTCCTCCCATCGAGTGCGAGGGGAACTGCTGGCACCAGTTGTTCTCGAGCAGGACCTGCTCGGGTCCGTCCTGCGAGTTGTCCGGGTTGATCCTCAGCCGCGAGACGCGCCCCGAGATCACGCAGCCGTCGGCATCGGGCCCAGGAGGCGTGGGGCAGGTATCGCCCCAGCGCGGTGCCGGCAGGCCCGGCGTCGCGGGGTCGTAGTCGTAGGCGTAGGAGACGTAGACGTAGGGCTGCGCCGGAAAGTCAGGATCGAGGGCGAGCCCCAACAATCCGCGGTCCCAGTAGTCGTGCACGTTCGTGCGCAAGTCGGCGAGGATCGTCGGCGTCGGATCGGCCAAGCCGTCGAACACCTTGATCAGACCGCTCTTCTCGGAGACGAAGACGCGCCCGTCCGGCGCGAAGCGCACACTCATCGGGTAATACAGCCCTTCGAAGATCACCGTGTCCTGGAAGCCAGGGGGCAACGAGTCGACCGCCGCCGGCAGGACCGGGGCGAACAGCAACGCGGCGGCCGCGGCGCGCAACCAGCCCAAACGATTCGGACCACGCACCGACACCGACCTCCCTCTGGGCTCGCGCCGTGTTCAGAATCTCCCTCGCTCGACGATTCCGAGCGGCTCCTTCATCATCCGGCCGACGCTCCGATCCGTCGATGGGGTCTTCTGCGTACGCCACGACGACGACGCCCGCTGAGGCCGGGGGCTCGTCGCGGTCACGCGCGCGGCCAGCCAGGCTCCCGCGTACCACGAGAAGCACGGAACCAAGGGGAAGTGGAGGCGGGAGCTGCCGAACAGCGGCATCATCACGAGGGTGAAGTAGGCGATGAGGCCGATCCCGAGCGCCGACTGGACAGGCTGCGGGAATGCGCCTCTCCCGGTCAGATAGAAGCTGAAAACCCCGGCCGCGAACATCGCGAGGATCGCGAGGTAGTACAGCTCCGCGAGGATCTTGAGCAGAAACATCGGCCTGCCCGCGAGGGGCCCTGCCTCGGCTCCGCCCGCCAGCTCGTTCCAGTAGAACCCTTCTACGTCCTTGGAATAAAGGTGCCACAAGCGGAAGGGAACCAGGCCGATCGTCCGCCAGGGGTGCTCCTTCATGTAGCGCCGCGCGATCGTCCTGGCGACGATCTCTCTGGCGCCTTCGTCCTTTTCCGCCTCGACCCGCGCTTCCGAGACAGGATCGGCATCGCCATAACCTCCATTCGCCACGGGGTTGTTTCCGATGAGGAGATTGATCCCTCCGTTGGTGACGATGAAGACCGGGCGCCCGAACACCTCGTAGTTGCGCACCGACCAGGGCAGAATGACGAGGCCCAGCGCGCCGTAGACCATCAGGCCCCTCGCCACGGTCGCCCAGCGGAAGCGTGACATCAGGCTCAGTCCGAAGAACACGGCCGGCACGAACAGCATGGTGGGCTTGGTCAAGCACCCGAGCCCGAAGACGACTCCCGCGAGGCAGTCGTCGCGCAGGCGGCGCTTTCTCCGCAGCAGGATCAGGCATCCAAGCAGCATCAGGAAGAGAAAGGGCGTCTCGGACGCGGTGAGCGACGTGTAGGCGATGTGGTTGGGATAGAAGGCCAGCAGCACGAGAGCCATCCGGCCGGCCGCCTCCGAAGCGAAGAGTCGTCTCGCGATCCGGTAGGAGAGCCAGACGATCCCGAATCCCAGAACGACGTTGAGCAGCTTCGCGGCGAGCAGCGACGGGCCGGTCAGCAGGAAGAGGCCCGCCAGCAGGAGCGGGTAACCCACGGGCCAGTAGGCGGTCGGTACGCCATGCACCGTCAGCCCCCGTCCAGCCGCGAGGTCGACGGCACGATCGTAGTACCAACTGAAATCATCGATCGGCCGGGCCTCCACGGCCAGGACCCAGCAGAGCCGGACCGCCAGCGCCGCGACGAGGCAGAACGGTACGAACCGGGGAGCGAGGAGGACGCGGCCCCACAGGCCTACGTTTCTCGCGAGCCTCGGTCTCACGCGCACGGCGGCGCCGCGACCGATCCGGCCGGCGTCCCGACGTAGTAGACGTGCGGTGAACACCAGGAGATCTCGGGGGCGAGCGCTCCGCGGCCTGCCCGCAGCCAGGCCTCGGCCAGCAGGTTGGAGGTCCGGCACAGGTCCGCGTGCAGTCGGGCCCTGACGGTTCGCGTAGGACCGCCGGCGGCGGAGACGTAACCGTCGAAGAACCCCACGTAACCGGCCGCGAGGGTCCTCAGGCCCGCGGCCTCGTGGGCGCGCCTCAGCCGCCTCCGATTGTAGACGACGTGCATCTCGAGGATCTCGCGGCTGCCCAACCGCTGCATCAGCCAGTTGAAGCCCCGCATGTTCGGCACGGTCGTGATCATCCGTCCGCCCGGCCGGAGGTAGCGGGCCAGCGCGGCGATCCGACCGACCACGGGGCCGAAGTGCTCCAGCAGGCCCATGGAGTAGATGAGATCGAACTGGCCGACCAGATCGCGGTGGCCCTCCGGGTCGAAGGCATCCCCGCAGACGATTCGGCCGGCCGCGCCCGCTCCCGACAAATTCGCGCGCGCCAGCTCGGAGGCGAAGGCTTCGTTGTCCAGCCCGGAGACATCGCATCGTCGGTGCAAAGCAAGATAGGGAAGCCAGCGTGAACGCCCGCAGCCCAGCTCGAGCACGCGACAACCGGGGGTCAGATTCCCGTGACGGTCGAAGATCTCGAGCATCCGCCGATCGCGGAGCCGCCGCAGATCCGGAAGTAAAGGCGACCTGCGAACCTGCTCCGGGGTCTCGGTGTAGTAACGCGCGCCTTCCCTCCACAGCGAATCACTGGGCCGTACGGCGCGTATCATGGCTGCACCGTGGACCTGACGCCGGGCGACACGCTTCTCACCAGCCGGCGGGCCTTCCTGGCGGCCTCGAACCCCAGAACCTTGAATGCGTCACGCAGCGCCGAGCGGCCGGGTGGCGTCGGACGCACGCCGGTCTTCCTGAGGTGCGCGTTCACCTTGTGAACGACGGCCTTCCGCAGGCTTTCCGGGGTCTGGAAGGTGATGCTGAACGACACGGAAACACCGTCGCCGTTCACGACCCAGTGCGGCGCCGTGAACGGCACGTGCACGCCGTCACCCGGCGAGAGTCGGAACTCCGCGGCGCGCGACCCGAGCTCCTCCGGCAGGTCCACGTTCCGGTGGCCGCCCGTGAAGTAACGCTCCAACTCGCTTGCGGCCAGAAACGAGCGATCGCCGACGTGGATCGTCTTGGATCCGCGGATCTGCAGGAGGAAGTTGTGCTCGGGATCGAGATGGCAAGGCGTGACGGCCTTCGCCGAGGAGATGAAGATGAACCCCACCCGATCCGACGAGTCCTGCAGGGCCGATCCGTAGACATCTCCGACTTCGTCCAGACATCGATCCAGAAGCGCGCTGTACTCGGGATCCTGCTCCACGTTCTTCAGGACCACCCATGCACCGCAGCTCTCGATGCGTCGAATCGTCTCCTCCAGAGAGAGACCCGTCGACGGTGTCCGGTCCGGCGACGTGTAGACGGGTACGTCGCCGGCGTAGAACTCCGCCCGATCGGCGCTCAGGCGGCGGGACAGCTCCACAAGGCGCTCCAGGTCGAACAGGGGGTGCTCCGCCAGGTGATGCCTGATGAAGAACGGCTTCCGATCGAAGTTCCGGGCGGCGGACTCTTCGATGTCCAGCAGGTGGGTCATGGCTATTCTCCTATGCCGGTCTCGACACTTTCGACCCGGCGTGGTCTGACGATTCTGTGTATCAGCCATCGCGCCACAGGCAGAACGCGGACGAGGGAATCCCCCATCGGGCGGCCGGACGCGATGGCCAATGTCTGGATCGTCCTGCGATCGATCCATACACGGTTGACCATCGAATGGTCGGAAACAGCGCAGGAGTCCATCCATCGGAGACCTGGGGCCGAGTGGAGCCGACGGATGTTCTCGATCTCCAGCAGCACTCCGGGAGAGAAACGCGCGAAGGCCTCGTCGAAGGCGATCTTGAACGCGAAAGAGGCCGGGCCCGCCAGCAGATTGCACTTCATGGCGACGGGACGGCCGTTCACATGCATGGCGAGCATCATGAGGCGACCCCGGCGGAACGCCTCGCGCGTCATCTCCGTGAAGAACCGGCGTTCGGCCGCGTGACAGGCCAGGGCGCTGGCGGCGCGCCCCTTCCAGCCGGAGGCCTCGAGCTTCAGGAAGCTCCGCACCCAGGCGTCGAGATCGCCGGCGGAGTCCAGTTCGGCGAACTCCACGCTCCCGATCTCCGAGATACGCCGGGTCAGCCGGCGGAGCTGCTTGCGCGACTTCGGCGAGACGGAAGCGAGAAGGTACTGGTCGGCATCCCGGCGAGGCACGAACAGCGCCCGGTCGTAGGTGCCGAAGGTGAAGGCGGGGCGTCTCCGCTCGCGCAGGAAACCGTTCAGCGCCTTCTTGAAGAGCCCGTCGGCTGCGACCTGCGGGAATTGGACGATCGCGGCGCCGCACGGGTCGGTCCGGGCCCATTCGAGCAGAGCGGTCAGCGACTGCATCGCGTAGCCCGGCCTCATGAGCGGGGTGCACAGGAAGCAGTGGATGTGCTTCCAGAGCGTGAGCACCGTCACGGGGAGCCCTCGGAACCGGCGCACGCGCTCCAGAGGAAAGTAGGCACAGAGGAGCGGCTTGGCGGACGGCGTCGCGGGATCCGCGTCGAACACGAGCAGGTGAATGAGGTGGCTGCGTCTCCCGAACGCGTCGGCCGCCGCCAGGATCTGCCACGGCTCGTAGAACACGTTGGGCTCGATGGTGGCTGCCGCGAGCTCCTCCAACTCGGGAACCCACTCCGCCAGTCTCTCGGTCCCCTCCACCGCGACGACCGAGATGCTGCCCGGCGTCGCCTTGGAGGTCGTGGGCGGAGCATTCGCCGTCACATGCCCCGCCACGGACAGGGAGGTGCCGCCGGTGTAGCGGGCCAGCGACTGGAGAGTGTCGGGATCCAGGGATTCCATGGTCATTCAACCTCGAGTGGCTTCAGCGAGACCGGGGATGCGGCCTCCCGGCCAAGCCGATTCAAGCGGACTTCCTCGTGACGGCGCGATCACCGGCGGTCATGGCGTCGGGCACCAGGCTGGGGGCTGCCGCCGCCTCCCACGCCCCGCCCTGGTGCTGCGTGAGGAAACGGAAGAAGGCCACGGTCGTGGCCCAGTTCAGCAGGCAGACCGTGTACGGCACGATCAGGGCGGGAATCCTCCGGGGCGCGTCCCTCAGCAGAAGGCCTCCCAGCGCGGCGAGGTAGAAGCAGACCTGCACGATGAGCGTCGCGCGGTAGAGGGGAGAGTGCAGCAGCGCGAGGCTGGCGCCGAACGCTCCCGCGAGCAGGATGGGGCCCATGAGCCTGAGCACCTTGTGTGACAGCGTCTGGACCCAGAGCCGGTTGCGCAGCGGGCTGAAGAGCCAGGGCTCGCGCCTCAGGAGCTGGAATGTGCCGGCGATGGTCCGGACCTTGCGGGTGAACTCTTCCGCGGCCGAGGCCGCCGCACGATCGTAGGCCCGGGCCCGCGGCTCGAACAGCACGCGGTACCCACGGGCCACGATCCGGATGGGGATCAGCACGTCGTCCAGGATGATGTCCTGCGGAAGCGGCTCGAACAGCTCCCTGCGGATGGCGTAGATGGCACCGGTCGCTCCGACCGTGGAATCGGCGAGGCTCTCGCTCGAGCGGATGAGCTTCTCGTAGCGCCAGTAGAAGCCGACGCCGTCGCCCACCGCGGTTCCCTTGACGTTGCGGGTGAGCACCAGCTCCCCGCTGACGGCACCCACGGTGGGATCGGCGAAGTGGCGCACGAGCTGCTCGATCGCATCCGCTGCGAAGCGCTGTCTCGCATCGGCCATCACGAGGATCTCTCCGCGGGCCGCATCGACGAGGTCGTTCATCACGGCCGCCTTGCCGCGCCGCGTGGGGAAGTCGAAGATGCGCACGCGCGGATGGCGGAAACCGCGGGCCACCGCGCCGGTGCCGTCGTCGGATCCGTCCGACCCGACCAGCACCTCGACGCGATCCACCGGATAGTCGAGCGTCAGCAGATTCTGGAGTTTGCGGACGAGCCGGTGGCCCTCGTTGTGGGCGACGACGAGGATGCTGATCGTGGGCCGGATGTCCTTCTCGATGGAATGCCGCGGCCGCAGCCGCGCCCAGAAATGTATCAACAACGGGTAGCCTGCGTACACGTAGACCAGCAGCAGGACGGACGTCCAGAAAATCAGAATGATGAGCATGGCGTTCTCCTCAGGAGCGCTACGGGTCGCGCGGTGTCCAGTCTTGGGGCATGAATGAAGCGGGACTGTCGCAGTCGGCCGGCGGACGATCCTCGGGCGCCAGCGCCGCGCACACGGTGGCGAGGTCGGCGCCCGCGCGTGCCTCACGGGCGGAAGAAGGCGATCCCGGGAAGTGGTCCCCCGCGAATCTCGTGTTGTTTTCGAACACGGCGCCGGGGAAGTAGGCCTGAACGCTGGGTCCCTCCGGCCCGGTTCCCGTCCCGACGATGCCGTACAGGTTCTTCGACGTGAGGTTCGCGCGGTAGACGAACCCGCGATGTGGCTCACCCTCCGCCACGATCATGGCGCCGGTGTGAAGCGCCGTGTTGTTCTCGATCCGCACATCGGCCGTGCCGTTGAGGATCTGAAACAGGACCCCGGATCCACCCCAGCGGGCCGCGTCGATCCCGGTGAACAGATTGTTGAGAATGGCGATGCGCCGCGCCTGTCCGCTGGGCGCCGCGTCGTCCCGGCCCAGGATGTTGACACCGGAGCCCGCTTGCGTGACGACGTTGTTGGCGAACAGGACGTCCTCCACCACCGACCAGGGAGCGGAGCCATCCTGGTTCCTGACGGTGAACAGGATCGCGAATCCGTTCTGGGCCTGCGCCCAGTTTCGCTCGAAGAGATTCCCTTCGATCACCACCCGTCGTGCGTTCTTCAACTCGAGCAGGTTCTTGACGGACCAGCGGGTATCCTCGGCGCCGCCGGCGCCCTCCTTCCACCGAAGGGGCTTGCTGATGCGATTGCGGCGGATCTCGATGTCGGCCGGGACGAGACCGGCCACGGTCGGATCGGCCCCGCCGAACATGAGATTCTCCCCCGCGGCCTCGAGGTAGTTGCCCTCGATACGGAATGGACCGGCGCCGTTCCAGACCGCGATCGCCTGCGTGTCGGCACCCTGTTCCTTGAAATCGGAAATCCAGGAGCCGATCACCGCGGAGTGCCCCGCGTTGAGCGCAATCCCTCGCCGCGAGCCCCTGTCCGGGTCGCCGTGCACGTAGCAGCGGTCGAAGATGATGTGATGCGGCTGCTGGGCGGGCGAGCTCTCGTGGCTGCCGATCAGCGCCACGTTCAGCAGGAATCCTCCCGCTGAGGGGCTCATCTCGATCCCGAGGAAGCGGAAGTGGTGTGCCCCGGGGTCGGCGACGATGACCGATTCCTTCGACGATTGCAGGTGCGGCATCCGTGCGGCATCGGCCGGACCGACCCTCCGCCCGGCGGCGGGGAACTCAGCGTCCGATGCGCTCGTGCGGATCAGGATCCAGGAGTCGCCCACCTTGCGGGGCAGATGGAACGGACCCATGAAGACCGAACCCGCGCTGAGGACGATGACGTCCCCCGGACGGGCCTCGTCGAGCGCCGCCTGAAAGCTCCCTCCCGCCGTCACCTGAAGGGTGCGGCCCGTCGATGCCGTTCGCTCGATCTCCACCCGCTGTCGCGGGGCCTCGGGGACGACCGCAGAGGCCGCGGCCGGAGCGATCACGCCGAGCATCATCAGGGCCCCGAGGCTCATGCGGCCGCCTCCACCCTGCCGCGAATGAGGCGCGAAATCTCCTCCACGCGCGCCTCCCAGCCCTCGGCCTTCATGGAGAGCGCCCTGCGGCGTCGCGCCGCGTCGTCGCGCTCGGCCTCCGCCAGGGCCGACTCGATGCCGGTGAGGAAGGCGGCGGGGCCTTGGGCGAGATGCACGAGCGGCACGAACCGAGCTACTTCGGGCATCGGCGTCGAGACCACCGGAAGACCGGCGGCCAGGTACTCTCGCAACTTCAGGGGATTGGCCCGCAGCGTGAGCTGGTTGATCCGGAACGGGATGATACCCACGTCGATTCCGCGGCAGTAGGCCGGCAGCGTCGAGAACGGTTTCTGTCCGAGGAGATGGACGTTGGGCAACTCCCGCACCGCTGCCAGGTCCGTGCTGCACTTGCCGATGAGGGCGAACGACCAGGCAGGACGCGCCAGGGCGACGGCCCGCAGGAGATCGAGGTCGACCCAATCGGCCAGCAGCCCGATGAATCCGACGATCGGCCTGGGGAGGCGGCGCAAGTCCTCGGGGATGATGGTCGTCGCGTCGAGCGATTGCGCGAAGTGATCCACGTCGACGCCGTGGGGGACGAAGTGCGTGTTGGGGTTTCCGAGCCGGCGCTCCTCACAAAGCTGTTCGGACGAGGTCAGCACCAGATCGGCACGACGAACGAGATCGCGCTCCATGCGGAGCAGCGCCTGCTTCGGGACGCCCGAAAATTCCGCGTACTCGTCCACGCAGTGATAGATGACCATTCCTTCACCGAGGCATCCCAGCAGCCGGCCGACCGTGGGCATGAACGACCAGAGGATCGGCCGCTTCAGCGCGAGACGGCGGCTCGAGCGCCGGAGCGTTCCGGCCAGAATGACGGCGTTGAGCCTGTCGGCCGCCGCAATGCCGGGCAGCGGCACGACGAGGGGACTGACGACGAACAGGTTCGGCTCCACCTCGCGGCAACCGCCGAGCCCGCGGCGCAGCTTCGAAGCCAGCCGGCCCAGGTCGGCCCGCGAGGCGGTGGGACGTCTCATGCCGATCGAGTTGATCCACAACACGCGGTTTCTGCGCGCCAGGATGCGCATGATGTGCGTCTTGCTGGTGGGGTCGCCCCCCCAGTCGTGCGCGAAGCAGATGATCGAGGCTCCTTCAAGCATGAAGCCCTCCCTGGCTGGACGCGGGCATTTCGCCGTCGATGAAGATCCGGTGCCATTGCTCGAGGTTGATCAGGAGCCACAGGCGCTCGGCGTGGCCGGCCACGCCAGAGCGGTGATCCTCGGCGAGATGCCGCAGCGCCGCGGGGTCGAACAGCCCTCTCGCGGCAGCCCGCGGCCCCAGCACCAGGTCCTCGACGATCGGCCAGTATTCCCGCCTGAGCCAGCCGTCGAGCGGGACGGGGAACCCCATCTTTCGCCGCCTGAGGATCTCGGCCGGCACCAGATCGCGGGCAGCATCGCGCAGCAGCGCCTTGGTCCGGAACCCCGGAAGTCTCTGACGGCCTGGGATCGCGGTGACGTGCTCCACCAGCGCCGTGTCGAGATAGGGGACGCGGCTCTCGATCGACGTGGCCATGCTCATTTGATCCTGCTTCATGAGGAGTTCGACCAGGTAGGTCTGCAGATCGGCCCGGCCCATTCGATCGAGGGGTCCTCCGACGCCGTCTTCGTAGCACCGGAGGTTGTCGAGATAGGGATCCCTCGAATCGAGGAGTGCCGGATCGACGAGCAGGTGCCGCTGGAGGGTCTCCGGGAACACCGCGAAGTTCTCGTAGAACTGGCCCCGGGGTCCGTCGGGAAGCGACAGGAAGGACCGGGCGGCCACCTTGCGGGCGCGGCCCGGCAGGTGCCTCATCAGCCGGGCCACGCTCCGCCGGACCACGGGAAGCACCCTGCCCCAGATCCGGCCCATGCGCTCGTTCCAGGCCGTCACGCGATAACGGTTGTAGCCCAGGAACAGCTCGTCGGCGCCTTCACCCGTGAGCACCACCTTCACGTGACGGCTCGCCAGACGACAGAGGAAGTACAGGGGAACGCTCGAGGAGAAGGCGATCGGCTCGTCCTCGTGCCACACGAGACGCGGCAGAGCTTCGAAAAACTCCTCCGGCGTCACGACCACTTCGTGGTGATCGGCGCCCACCGCGCGCGCCGCGAGGCGCGCCCAAGGCAACTCGCTCGCGCTCGCCTCGGCGAAACCGACCGAGAATGTCTGCAGCGGTTCGCTCACCTGGGGCGCCATCAGAGCGGCGAGGGCCGTCGAGTCGAGCCCGCCGGACAGGAACACGCCGAGGGGAACGTCGCTCATGAGGTGCGACGTCACGGCGGAGTCCAGGCAGGAGCGCACCCCGCCGGCGTGTTCCCCGTCCGGGTCGATGTTCGTGTCCGAGGGAAGCTGCCAGTAGCGTCGCTGGCGAAGCCCTTCTCCCAGCGACCAGGTGAGCGTCCGGCCGGGCAGCAGCTTGCGCACCCCCGAGAAGAAGGTCTCCTCGCCGGAGACGAATCTCGTCGCCAGGTACTCCGGCAGAATCTGGTGGTTGAACCGGGGCCGCAGCGGGCCGGCGGCGAGAATCGCCTTGATCTCCGAGGCGAACAGGATCTCCTCGTCGGAGCAGGCGTAATAGAGCGGCTTGATGCCGAGCCGATCGCGCGCCAGCAGCAGGCGGCCGCGGGCGCGGTCCCAGATCGCGAACGCGAACATGCCCTGCAGCTTCTCGACGCATCGCTCGCCTTCCTCTTCGTAGAGATGGAGGATCGTCTCCGTGTCGCTGCGGGAGCCGTATCGGTGTCCCAGGCTCTCCAGGTCCGGCCGTAGGGAGGCGTGGTTGTAGATCTCGCCGTTGTAGACGATCCACACCGAGCGATCCTCGTTCGGCATCGGCTGGTGGCCGCCCTTCACGTCGACGATCGCCAGACGACGGTGGGCCAGACCGGCAGGGCCCTCCAGAAAGGTCCCGGCGCCGTCGGGCCCGCGATGCCACAGAACCTCGCGCATGCGGTGAAGGCGCTGCTCCTCGACGCGCTCCCGGGGATCCGCTTTCACGATGCCGGCGATGCCGCACATGCCGTGTTATCTCCCCTCGAGGCGGACGTCGCGGTCGTCGATGCGGACGAACTCCTGACCGTCATTGATCGCGAAGCCGCAGAGCGAAGAGCCTTCGCCCATCAGGGGCGTCACGCGCGGCGTCGGCGCTTGGGTCCGCTCGACGGGGAACAGCAGCGTGGCGATGCGGATCGGGAAGCGTCCGTCGGCGTGGTAGCACAGAGCCGGGGCGGGAAGTCGCCTGCCGAAGATCGGCGAGACCCAGCCCGCGATCGGGTCGAGGCGTCCCTCGAGCAGTGTCGTCCGGAAGGGCACCGTGCCGAACACGATCGCGAACAGACCCGGTCCGGCGGGACTGTGCGCGGCGATCCAGGGGGCCCTTTCGAGATCGACCTCGTAGCCGGGAGCGAACTGGTAGCGCAGCTCGACCGTGTGCTCGAAGGCGCCGGAAAGGTCGTCGACGACCACCCAGAAGCGAGGTTTCACGAACAGCACGCGGCGCCGATGGATCACGGGGTCGAGAAGACGCGTGTAGGCGTCGTGGTCCGCATCCGCGAAATCGGAGTCGTGCTTCGAGATCCATCGCCGGAGTCGTGCCGCGGGCTTCTCCCGCCACGAGAACGGGCCCTTCGGACGCGCGGGGCTTTCCCCATCGACGCTCACCGTGGAGTGCGCGGAGCTGCCCCGGAAGTGCTCCCGCCATCGCGGATCGCGGGTGTAGCAGAAGGTCCCCGGGTCGACGAGGCAGGCGCGGCCGAACACCGAGCAGGCGATCGCCAGGAAGTCCGAATGACCGTGTCCCGCACTGAGATGGCCTCCCAGCGGGCCGACATCGAAGATCATCTGATGATCGCGTTGCGAACGTCCGCCGGCCATGACGACATAGCCGCCGTGAGGGAACAGACGCGAGGGGCTCACTCGAGGGGGTGCCGCGGTCACCGCGTCGAAAGCGGCGAGGCCTTCGGCTCCCAGCAGCCAGAGTGTCTCGGAGGAGACGCCACCGGCGGCCCAGGCGCAGTCGTCACGACCCAGCAGAGCGGCCGAGGTGGAGAACAGCGCGCTGAAGTCGTCCGCGGCGCCACCGTCGAGCGGAAGCAGGCGACCGCCGTCCGCATCGCCGATCTGCGGCATGGTTCCGTCGGGCCCGCGCACCGAGACCAGGAAGTCGAGCATCAGCTCCACGCGGTCGCGAACCCGCCGCGGGACCGCATGCCGGTTCCGCTCGGCGAGCGCGATGAAGTGCAGATAGGTCTCGAGCGTGTAGCGCTGGTAGCAGGTGGACTGCTCGAAGTAGACGCCGTCGGGAAGCACCTGACGCTCGATCTCCTCCGTCAGGATCCGCGAACCGAGCGCTCGCCACCGGTGCGCCGGCCGCGAGCCCTGCAGGAGGGTCCCGGCGTAGAACAGGGCCAGCGCTTCGCCGGTGAGATGCGTGTTGGGGGAGAAATAGTAGGAGAGATGTCGCTCGACATGGCCGGCGTGCGTCGCGATCCCTCCGACCATCGAGGAGGTGAACTCGGGGTCGAGCGTCCTCGAACCGGAGAACAGTTGCAGGGCCCAGCACCAGGAGATCAGCCGCAAGCCCACCTCGAGGCTGCTCATCCAGTTGATCCCGACACCGGGAGGATTGGCCTCCATCCATTGCCTCAGCCGCACCGTGAACGTCGTCGCGTAGCGTTCGTCGCCGGTGAGGCGGTAGGCCTGCCCCAGGCGCACCAGCCACTGATGGCGGTTCAGCTCCCACACCACCTTGCAGTCGCCGCCCCCGATCGGCTCCAGCGCGTCGAGACGACTCCAGTGCACCCGAGGCGCCCTCCGGCCGGAGTTCGGATCGAGGTGCCAGTCGATCGGGTCCCCGAAGAACAGGTCGCGGTGTCCAAGGAGCTCGAAGCGCCCGCGGACGATCTCCTCCGCCTTGGCCATCGTCCGCTTGCAGCTTGCCGGCGTGCGCTCGGCCAGCAGGTCCGGCGTGGCCGCGCCGGCGGCGCCTTCGAAGAACCTCGCGGCGGCGCGGGCAGGGTCGCGCACGATCGAGGCGCCGATCTGGACGGTGTCATCCCACCCCGGGCGTCCCGCGATGCCGACGCGCTCGAGCCACTTGGTGGCTTCATGCCGTCCGCGACCGGCGATCTCCATGAAGCCCATCCGCGAAAGACTCCCCAGCGTCACGGCGCTGCTCCCGCGTAGGCGGCGGCCCAACGATCGCGCACGCGCGGCCACGCATGCTCGCTGGCTTCTGCCACGGCGCGCCGGGCGATACGCCGCGCCAGTGCCTGATCCCCGAGCAGCGATCCCACCGCCGCGGCCATGGCTTCGGGATCGCGCTGCGGCAGGAGGAGTCCGGTCTCCCCGTCGCGGACCATCGCCGGGATCCCCCCGGCGGCGGTGCTCACCACCGGGGTGCCGGCGGCAAAGGCCTCCAGGATCGAGAGAGGCTGATTGTCCACGAGCGAGGAGTTCACGAAGATATCGTGCTCGTCGTAGAGACGGGTCATGTCCTGCGGCTCGATTCTTCCCGCGAAGCGGATGTTGCCGTCGCCCAGCCTGGTGGCGAGGCGCCGCAGCGCGTGTTCCTGCGAACCGGTGCCGGCGATCGTCAAGGTCGCCTCCGGGAAACGGCCCTCGAGGACGGAGAACGCCCGGAGCGTCAGGTCGACCCCGTAATGCGGCTCCAGGTTGCGCGTGGAGAGAAGACGCGGCCTCAACGGAAGGCGCTCCCGGAATCGGAAGCGTGACAGATCCACGACGTTCGGGATCACCCGCACGCGATACCCGTGACGCTCGAAGACTTCCCGCAGGAACACGGAAGGCACGACGATCTCGTCGGCGAGACGCATGAGCCCATGGGTTGCCCGGCTGCATCGCGCGAGGTGACTGTCGGCCTCGCCGCTGTGGTAGTTCAGGACCACGCGCTTGCCGAGAACGCGCGCCGCCAACATCGCCGGGACGGGCGAGATGAGAAACGACCAGTGCGACGCCGCGAAGACATGCACCACGTGAGCTCTCCTCAGGGCGAGAAGGCTCGGCAGGTAGAGGGCTTGGTTCAGAAGGGTCCTCGCGCCGGGAAGGCGGCGCAGCCACCGGGCCGCGGCGGGGAAGCTCGGATCGATCGGCAGGAACATCACGGGGTACCCGTCATCTCGCAGCGCGCGGATCAGCAGGGAGGCTTGCACACCTTGCCCTCCCAGCGTCCGCATGCTTGCCGCCACGAGGGCGATGATCGGATGCGACAGGATCACGAGACGGCCTTCATCGGTGGAAGGGCGGCGCGGGCGTTCACGGCGCTCGGGATCGTCGCGGGCGGGGGGTCGAGGAAGGCGCGACACCACAGCTCGAAGGAAATCAGCGTCCAGAGGTGCAGGTCGAGCTCGCGGCCCCTTTCGTGTCTTTCCAGCAGCCGTCCGACGTACGAAGGGTCGAGGACGCCGCGCCTGCGGCAGACGTCGGACAACAGCAGGTCGCGGACGTAGCCACGGAGCTGGCCGCGGAACCAGCGGCCCAGCGGAACGGCAAAACCTCGTTTGGGACGGCTGAGGATCTCGGCCGGCAGGATGCCGCGCATCGCCTTCTTGAAGATGTGCTTGGTGGTGGTCCCCTTCAGTCTCATCTCGGAGGGGATCGTCGCGGCGAACTCCGCCAGCTTGTGATCGAGCAGCGGCACGCGCGCCTCGATCGAGTGCGCCATGCTCATCCGGTCGACCTTGGTGAGGATGTCCAGGGGCAGATACCGTTGCACGTCGAAGTACTGGAGGCTCGAGAGCCAGTCGGGGCCCGAGCGCTCGAGCAGCGACTCCAGCTCGGGGCCGGCATCGGAGCGCGCGATGAGACTGTAGGCCTCCGGACTGAGGAGGTGCCGCATCTCCTCCAGCCGGAACAGCGTCAGCGCGTCGAGGTAGCGTCGCGAGCCCTGAAGCGACAGGTGTCTCAGGAGGTTCTTGCCCCGCATCTGCGCGGGCATGAGTCGCGAGGCGACGCCGAGAGCGCGCCGGAAGGAAGCCGGCAGGCGCTCCAAACGCCGCTCGGAGCGCTCCACGAGGTACTTGTCGTAGCCCGCGAACAGCTCGTCGCCCCCGTCCCCCGACAGGACGACCGTGACGTGCTGCGAGGCCAGCCGGGAGACCATGTAGGTCGGGATCGCCGAGGAATCCCCGAACGGCTCGTCGAGGTACCAGGTGAGATCATCCAGGATCTCCACCACGTCCGGCTCGACGACCAGCTCGTGATGGTCCGTCCCGAACCTTTTTGCGAGACTCCGCGCGTGCGCCAGCTCGCTGTACTCTTGCTCGGGGAAGCCGATCGAGAACGTCTTGACCGGCGTGGACGACAGCTGCGACATCATCGCCACCACGGAGCCGGAGTCGACCCCGCCGCTCAGGAAGGCTCCGACCGGCACTTCGCCGACCATGTGCAGCTCGACCGACTCCCGGAGCAGCGCGGCCAGCTTCTCGGCGAAGTACTCCTCCGATCGGCCCCGCTCCGGCGTGAAGTCCAGGTCCCAGTACTTCTGGAGTCTGGGCGCGTGACCCGGCGAGGCGACCAGCATGTGCGCCGGCTCCAGCTTGTGGATCCCCTGGATGATGCTGTCCTGCGACGGGGTGCACAGCCACGAGAACAAGTGACCGACCGCGGACCAGTTGAGCCGGCGCTCGACCTCGGGCAGCTGGAGCAGCGCCTTCAGCTCCGACGCGAACGCGAGCCGGCCGTCCACCTCGCCGTAATAGAGGGGCTTGATGCCGAAACGATCGCGCGCGAGAAGAAGCTGGCGTCTGTTGACATCCCACAGGGCGAAGGCGAACATGCCCCGCAGCTTCTCGACTCCGGCGGGCCCGTGATCCTCGTACAGGTGTACGATCACCTCGGTGTCGGAGTCGGTGTAGAAGGTGTGGCCCGATCGTTTCAGCTCCTTCGTCAGCTGCCGATAGTTGTAGATCTCCCCGTTGAACACGACCCACACGGTGCCGTCCTCGTTGCGGACCGGCTGGCGTCCGGTGGCCCGATCGATGATGCTGAGCCGCCGCATGCCGAGCACGGCGTGATCATCGGCGTAGAAGCCGTAGTCGTCCGGGCCACGATGTGACGTCGCCGCACACATCCGTTGCAGCCCTTCCAGTGAGGCCGGTTTTCCGTCGAAGCTGACGGTTCCCGCGATGCCGCACATGATCTCTAGTCTCCGCTCACGGTGTCTGGCCCCGCTCGGTCCCCGCGAGCCAGGCGACGCGCCGCCCCTTCCACGCCGAAGCGAAGACCCCGTGCGGGATCGTGACGGCCTTGAAGAGCAGCAGGAGCGTCGCGCAGCCGATCGCATAGACGGACCCGGTCACCAGCAGGCTGATCCAGGGCGGCAGAGGGACCGCCGATCGGATCAGAAACGCGGGGAGCAGAGCGCCGGCGCAGGCGACGGCGATGCGACCCAGATCGAACCACGGCAGGAGTCGGCGCGTGCTGACGTGCATGAGATGCCCGATCCTCAGCAGCGCCATCGCCTTGCCGGAGAACAGCGCCACCAGTGTCACCATCACGGCGCCCGGCAGCCCGAACATGCCGAGAAACGGATGGATGAGGAGCAGGACCAGCCCCAGACGGCAGAGGTTCATGATCAAGAGGAAGCGGGTGTCGGCGTAGACTCGCAGCACGCCGTCGATCTGCAAGATGGCCGCGAGGAACGCGAGCGACCACAGCATCAGGATCGGCGCGCTCGCCAGGAATCTCTCGGTGAACAGGACGTGGATGATCGCCCGGGCGTTCACCAGCAGCAGCCCGACCATGGGGCAGAAGAGCAGCGCGAGCTTGCGCGTCGTGTCGTGCCAGTGGGGCAGGACGCGATCGATCCGGCCGGCGGCCCTGTCTTCCGCCATCCTCAACATCATGACGCTGGAGACCGAGGTCGACAGGAAGTCGACCAGCGGGATCTGCAGGCATCCGACGGCATAGACGGCGAACACCGCCGCGTCGAAGCGCGACGAGACGGCGTACTGGTGAAAGTTCTCCTGCAGGATGTAGACCAGGACGGCCGCGGCGAAGGGAAGCGCGTAGGCGATCTGCATGCGCAGCAGCGCAAGGTCGATGCGCAGCTCCGAACCGTATTCCCTCCACAGCCAGGCCACCGCCGCGATCACACGGAGCGTGGCGAACAGGGCGGCACCGGCCAACAGCGCTTTGACGGACCCGAACAAGAGCACGGGCGCGATGAAGAGAATGGAGCGCAGCAGTTCGAAGCCGGCGAACGACGACGCCGCGAGGAGGAACCGGCCCCGCGCCGTCATGGCGATCTCGAGCACGTTGGAGACGAGCATGAGCGCCAGAAACACTCCCAGGAGAGCGAGCGGGTCGGCGAGCGCCGGGTTGTTCATGGCCCGGGCGGCCGCGGGGGCCAAGATCACCAGCAGGCCCAGACAGAGCAACCCCGCCCCCAGCAGAACGAGAAGCGAGTTGGCGACGAACCGGCCGGCGTGCCGAGGCTCGTGCGGCAGGAAGTAGTACAGACTCTCCGCCATTCCGAGCTGCGCGATTCCGAAGAGCGTCGCGTAGATGAGGAAGACTTGCTTGTAAGTCCCGAACGCGGCGGGATCCAGGTGGCGCACGAGGACCAGCGGCACGAGCGACGCGGCCAAGCCACCGAGTATCCGTCCGGACATCAGCGCGAGCGCGGGTCTGAAGGTCGAGTTCATGTCAGCTGACCCCGCGTCCCTGCGGGCGGCCGCTCATTCCGACCGCGGCCGGCATGTTGGCCATCGTGCGCGGAGCGATGCCGGCCGCCTGGTGGTCCCGGCGGCACCGCACGAACAGGTCGAAGACGCCGTTCGTGTTGCAGTTCATCACCGAGGGGGAGAACCGTCCTCGTCCATCCAGGCAGGATTTCTCCCACAGCGCCCGGCGGGGGATCGTCAGGAGCGGGTTTGAGGCGTTGCGGTGCTCGCACACGCCGTACGCGAAACGGTAACCGGCCCTCTTCACCTCGGCCACGACCCGAGGGTTGAACCTGCCGTCAGGATAAGCGAAGTGATCGACCGTACGCCCCAGTCGCTGCTGGAGAAGCTGCCGGGATCCTTCCACTTCCTCACGGACTCTTGCGGGTTCCTCCAGGGTGAGCAACGAGTGCGTCCGCGTGTGGGAGCCGATCGTGACGCCGGCGGCGCGCATCTCGTCCAGCATGTCCCAGTCGAGGGCGCGGTGGGAGTCGAGACAACCCCCCGACATCGGGAACCTGCGTTCGAAAGCCTCGAGGACCGAGCCGAGCGCGTCCTGCGGCAGCTCCTTCAGGAGCAGGTGGGTCGTGCGGACCGGATCCTGGGGGAACTGGCTCAGCCTCAGCCGCGCCGCCGCCGGGATCGCCTGGGGGCGCGCCACATCGCACAGCCAGTCGATCCCACCGGGGCGGTCCGAGGCCCGGGTCAGCAGCAGATAGAGGCGGTCGAATACCTGCATCTCCTTCCGGCCGATGAGATCCGTCACGACGAAGACGGCCGCGGGATGCCCCTTCCGGCGGAGGATCGGAAAGGCGTTGTGGTACAGGTCGGCGTAGCCATCGTCGAAGGTGATGGCCGCCAGTCGTTCGTCGAACGGCTCGCCCGATTCGAGATGGGATCCGATCTCGTCGAGGGTCGTGATCCGGAAGCGGCCGGCGATCCAGTCGAGCTGCTGCTCGAAGGTCCGGCTGGTGATCAACATCGCCGGGATCGACGTGCGCTGCATCGCCGTGAAGTCCTTCACCACGCGGTGGTAGCCCACGATCAGCGGAGCGCGTCGATGCCCGGCGATGGCGCCGAAGAGGCGATCACCGCCGGTCCACGTCAATACCCGCGAGGCGGCGGCCTTCAGATGTCTACGCAAGAGGCCCTCCTCCGGAAACGCGCGCGAGACTGCGTCCCGTGGAGCGGGCCACCCGGCCGAACTCCGCCGCACCGCTCGCGATCCAGCCGCGAAGGGACGGCGGGTGGAGATCCATGCGTGCGATCGACCGCTCCTCGCGCGCCCAGTGGTACTTGTACCGCTCGGCCCCGTGCAGCAGATCGAACTCCCCGGCGCCTTCTTCGATGGCGCTGCGGATCGCCAGCCCCATGGCCACAAGCCCGACGCTGCGGTCGCTCCAGGCAGGATCGAAAGCCGACTGGTAGAAGTAGTGGACGGTCTCGTGCCGGAAGCCGTAGAAGTACGCCACCGGCGCCCGGCCGACGCAGAGCACCATCAGACGCAACCACCCGTTGCGCAGGGCCACGCCGCTGAACTCGTGGTGGAACAGGACCATGTCGCGGGTGTGGAAGGCGTCGGAACCGCCGAGCTGCTGCCGGCGCGCGTTGTGCAGGGCGATCAAATGCCCGAGCGCCGTGCGCCGCTCCTCCTCGGAACGCACCGCGTCGAACCGCACCGAGTCGATCCGCTGGAGACCGCGAATCCTGCGGTGGAGGTTCGCCCGATGCGCCCGACCCAGTGAGGCGATGTAGGTTGGCCAGTCGAGGCCGGCGAGCCTGATGAAGGGGCAGACGTTCGTACGGGTCGTGGAGACCCGCCATCCTCGCGGCGCCAGGCGTTCGGCCAGCAGACGTGCCGACGAGCCGTCCAGCAGCACTTGGGGCAACTCCAGGGGCAGGCGGAGGGCCTCGAGATGCCTTGCGATCTCCTCGATCGTCTCGATCTCCGAGCCGCGTTCCACGATCAGATCGAGATAATCCGAGCCGGCGCTGCCGGTTCCCAGGAACTCCACGGCGCGGAACGGAAGCAGACGCGACGCGCTGGCGGGCCGGATCGCGAACGGAGCGATCGCCGCGATCCGCCCGTGGCGACGCACGACCAGGATCATGAGCCGGCGCGCGGCCGACAGGTGCTTCCACCAGGTGAAGAGCCACTCCCATGTCAGGAAGAGACAGCGCGACGCACTGCGGCGCTGCAGCTCGCGCCATTCATCGCCCAGCCGCTCGAACCCGTCACGGGTGGTGATGGACTCGATCACGCCGTGCTCTCCTCTCGCGAGGGGCGGCGCGCGGCGTGCCCGACCCATGTCGCCGTCATGGTCATCGGGCGTGCACCGTCGCCAGCTCGGAGCGGTGTCCCGCGCGCAGGAGCATGCCGTCATAGAGAGCTTCGGTCTCTCCCACCATGCGGCCGAGCTGGAACAGCCGCTCGACGCGGCCCCGGCCGGCGCGACCGAGGTCCGCGGCGCGCGCGGGGTCGCTCAGCAGCGAACCGATCGCCCGGGCGAGCGCCGCCGGATCGCGTGGCGGTACCAGCAGTCCGCTCTGTTCGTTCTCGACGACTTCGGGTGTCCCACCCACCCTCGTGGCGATCACCGGAAGCGATGCGGCCATCGATTCCAGCAGCACGTTGGAGAGTCCTTCGCTTTGAGAGGGGATCACCGAGATGGAGACTGCCGCCATCGCTGCGCCGATGTCGGACCGGAATCCGCTGAACCGGACGCGATCTCCCAGACCGAGCCGTTCCGCCTGTGCCTCGAGGCCGGCTCGCAGAGACCCCTCGCCCACCACCAGGAACCGGACGTCGCGATGGACGGGCGCGACGCGTGCGGCAGCCTCCAGGAAGCAGGGGATTCCCTTGACCCGGTGGTTCAGACGGGAGAACACGGCGACGACGGGCACGTGCGGCGGCAGGCCGAGCGACTCGCGCTGCAGCACGTGGTCGGGCGCGCTGGAGAATTTCGCGAGGTCGAGACCGTTGCGGATGACGCAGACCTTCTCCGGCGCGTACCCTTCCTTCACGGCCTGCTCCCGGACGGCATCGGCGTTGGCGACCACGCGGTGGGACAGTCGGCAGACCCACCGCTGCGCCCTCCGCTGCATCGGGGTCCAGAGATCTCCCATGTCGCGCAGCGTGGCGATGATGACCGGCACGCCGGCCAGCCGCGCTGCCGGGATGGCGAACATGTTGGGATAGAAATTGAAGGTGTGGAGGATCTGCGTCCGTTCGCGCCGCAGGTCGCGCGCAAATCGCAGCAGTTCCTTCACGGTGCGCAGACCGTGGAGGCTGCGAATCGGGTAATCCACCACGGGGATCCCCTGAGCTTCGAGCTCCGGGAGAAAGGTCCCGGAGCGCTGGAAGCAGGCCACGCGCAGGTCGAATCGGGAGCGATCGAGCCCCTTGGCGAGCGCGACGAGCTGGCGTTCCGTTCCGCCCGTGTCGAAAGCGGTGACGAAAGCCAGCAGGCGGATCCGCTCAGGCAAGGGTCGCTCCTTCACGCGCCTTCAGCGCCGTAACGGCGGCCTCCAGCCCCACAGCCAGGCCGGCCAGATAGTAGAAATAGAAGTGGTAGCCCACCGGGTGGAAGAGGGCCGCCACGGCGAATGCGATCAGGCTTATCTGCACCGCCTCGGCGAGTCGGAAGAGAAGGCCGCCGTTCACCGTCCGCGCCGCCATCAGACGCGCGGCGCCCGCTTTTCGGATGCAGCGCGCGAGGAGAACCAGAAACAAGATCAGGCCCGGCAAGCCCAGCTCGACGCCGTACTGCAGGTAGACGTTGTGAACCACCCTCCAGGTGGCTCCACGCTCCGCGTTCATGGCCAGAACGTTCATGCCGATGCCGACGCCGGCGAGCGGATTCGACTGGACCAGACTCCCCGCCACGGCCAGGTCGCTCCAGCGTTCCTGCGCCGACCCGGTCGGATCCGATCCGATGTGGGTGATCGTTCCCATTTGATCGAGGTAGCCAGACGGCAGTAGGGGTACGCAAAGCAGCAGCACGATCGGCAGGAGCAAGACGACCGGAGAACGTCCGGAGAGCCTCACGATGTAGGCCAGGAAGATCGTCATCAGCGTGAGGAACCCGCCCCGTGAGAATGTCGCGACGATCGCCAGCACGTCGAGCGCCACGATTGCCAGCACCACGGCTCTCAGGATCGGCCGCCGCACGGCAAGCAGCAGCGCCACGCCCAGGGGCAGGATCAGGTTCAGCGTCAGCGCCAGGTCGTTGGGGTTGGCCGTCAGCGGGGCCTCGTATCCCGCGATGCGGGCGAAGTCGGGAGCGCTTCCCTGCGGCACGAACACGCCGGAGAGGAGATTCCAGACTCCCGTGAGAGCCAGCGGCGTCGTCATGAGCACGAGGCACCAGGCGGTCCACCGCAGACGCGCGCTCGTGACGACGACGCTGGAAAGGAGCCAGAAGAGGATCAGAGACTTCGAGAAGGGATCGATGAGATAGCCGAGACTGCCGGAGGGCCACAGGGAGAGCGGCACGGTCAGCCCGGCCCAGACAGCCAGCGCGAGCGCCATCCGGATCTCTGGAGAGTTTCCGATGACCGCAGTGCCACTCGAGAGTCCCCCGAGCACATGAGCCGCGATCGCGACGCCGGCAGCGAGCATCGCCGGATGCAGAGGAGCGAGCGCGGGAAGGAAGTTCTGCGGCGCGAGAAACAGCACGAACGTGAAGGCCATCAGAGCAACGAAGGGGAGACGGCCGGGTGCCGAGGCCCCCGGCAAGGTCCCGGTCAACACGCGCGGAGTGGGGGCCGGCGGCGCCTCGGGACGCCACCATTCCATGGCAGGTGTCATCGACATGGTTCCGTGGGTCTCAGGGCTCCGTGGAGCCGTTCCGGTCGCCGTAGTGGCGGCCGTAATAGCGGTAGTAGCCGGACAAGGGACGAGCGTCCCTGTTGAAGACGATCCCGACGACTTTCTCCGCGGGAAGGATGTTGAGCGCCTCTTCCAGCAGCTTGCGCGGCGTGCTGTCGGCCGACACCACCAGCAGGAATCCGTCGACCAAGGGCTCGATCACTCTGCAGTCCGGGACGGCCAGCAGCGGTGGACAATCGATCAGGACGAACTCGAAATCCCTGCGGGCCTCCTCGATGAGTCGGTCGAAGACAGTGGACTTGAGGAGTTCGTAGGGCGAGCCCTCCACTTGGCCCGCGGTCAGGACCGAGAGATTCCACTCCGCCAGCCGGTGCAGCGCGGCGGAGAGGGAGGCGGCCTGGCCGCGGATCGCATCCGCCAGACCGGGGCGGCTCGGACCGACAAGTCGCAGCTGCGAGGCGACCGCGGGACAGCGCAGATCGCCGTCGATGAGGAGCACGCGGGAGTCGGGCGACTGGGCGAGAGCGCCGGCGAGATTCAGCGTGGTGGTCGTCTTGCCGTCGCCGATGCCGGCGCTCGAGACGGCGATGACCTGCAAGCCGCTCGACTTGCGCCGGCTCTCGACGATCTGGCACAGCGTCCGGTACTGCTCCGCCTCGAACGAGCGGGGTTTCGTGAGACTGATCAGCTGCTCGTCCGGGATCGCCGTCGACCTGGGCAGGGGATCGGCGGCAGGCGCGCCGGAAGACCGTGGCACGGCCCGCATGTCGGTGGCCTCCGCTCCAGGGGAACTCTGCCCGGTCGCGGCGGCGGGAGCGCTGAAGACGTTTCGTCGGCTCAAGGCACGCTGCCCCGCGCGAACAGGTGGACGAGGTCGACGTTGCCGTGCGCAACCGACCATGTGGCGGCGCCGATCAACACCATGCCCGTCACCGTCAGCAGCGCCATCCACGCGAACCGGCGACGGCTCCTCCAGCGGGCCACACGGGTCCTCAACGGCGGGATGCTCACCAGCACGGGCACCCGGGTGAAGGAACGCAGGTCGTCGACCGTGTGAAACGAGGTGTCGACCCGTTCCGCGAGCGCGACCGCCCCCGCGGCGAACGCGAGTGAGGCCATGAACGCGAACAGCATCAGACGGCGCCTGTCGGGCGCATACGGGGCCGGCGGCGTGAGCGCCGAATCCAGGATGCGGAGCTGTTCGCCCTTGCTGTCGCGTTCCAGGTCGTCGGCGATCTTCGCCTCCTGGTACCTTTTCAGCAGCGAACCGTACAGCTCCTTCGTGGTGGAGTAGTCGCGCGACAGCTGGGCAAACTCCTGCTCGCGCTGCGGGGCGCTGTCCACGCGCGCCCTGTAGGTGTTGATCTCGCGCCGCAGACGGTCCTCCTCGGATTCGAGGGTCGGCGTGCCGTCGTCCACGGGAGCCGGGGCCGCCGTGACGGGCGAAACGTCCTTCTGGAGGCTTTCCAGGGCGGAGATCTCTCCCTTGATCCTGGCAACGTCAGGGTACCTGTCGCTGTAAGTCGTCTCGAGGTCCGCCAGTTCCTGCCTCAGGCGGGCCAGACGCGCGGCCGAGGTCGTCGGGTTTCCCGAGGTCTCGGCGTGGCTGGGATCGGCGACCTGTTTGCCCATGCTGTCGCGCCGGTCCATGGCCCGCAGCCGGCTCTCCCGGTTGAGCTGGAGCTGCGTCTCGAGCTGCTGCATCCGCGCCAGATTGACGAAGAGCTGTTGTGGAAGCTCGCCGTTGTGGGCCGCCTGATACTGCCCTATACGGGCTTCCTGCTCGTCGAGACGCGCGCGCACCTCCGAGAGCTGGGCCTCCAGCGCGTCGGCCGTGCCTTTGACCTGCCGCCCGCGGATTCTGAGGTTTTCCTGCACGTAGGATTCGGCGAGCGAGTTGGCCACGGACGCCGTCTGGACGCGGTCGGCCCCGCGGAAGCTGAGGGAGAAGGCGATCGTGCCCGTTGGGGCAGCGCCCTGTTCCGAGCCCTTCAGCTGGATCCGGATGTCCTTGCGCATGCGGTCGATGATCGCTTCCCTGGGCGCCCGTCGTCCGTACTCGGGGTAGAGTCCGATCCTCTCCACCATGGCGTCGAGCCGCTGCCGGCTCAGGACCTCCTCACGGATGGTCTGGAGGCGGGTCTCCACGTCGGCCGGCTGCGCGGCGGCGCCGGCCGCGGTCGGCTCCTGGTCGCGCTGCACCAGGATGGTCGCGGTGGCACGGTAGAGACTTGGCAGCGCCATGGCGAGAACCACCGCGCCGGTGAAGGGCATCAGGAAAGCCGTGGAGGCCAGCCAACGGTGTCGATGGAGTGCCGCGAGTATCGGCTTGAACACATGAACGTGTCGGCCGCCCATCAGGGCACCACGATGATGTCGCCTGGACGCAGCGGGAAGTTCTCCTGCTCTTTCCCCGTCGTCACCTTGTGGTAGTTGAAGGGAAGTCTCTTGGTCACCCCGTCTTCATTGCGCAACACAACGATGCGCTTGGGAGAGGCGTATTCGTCCACACCCTCCGCCAGCGCGAGAAAGTCCAGGACCGTGGCACCGGTCTTCAGCTCGAACCGACCGGGCTTCCTCACCGAGCCGACCACCGAGACCTTGGGGCTGTGCACCTCGCGCACGATCACCGAGACTTCAGGGCTGGGCATGTACTCCGCCAGTCTCTTCATCAGGTCATCGCGCAGCTGCAGCGGGGTCTGCCCGGAAGCGCGGACGTCGTTGAGCAGCGGAAGCGAGATCATGCCGTCCGGCCGCACCGGGACCGTCCTGCTGATGGTGTTGTTGTTCCAGACAGAGATGTCGAGAACGTCCTCGGGGCCGATCACGTAGTCGCCTTGCGCCACCGGCGCAATGGCCTTCACCGCCGGAACGGCCTGGCCGTCGACCGCCGGGGCCGCCAGTAACAGCATTGTCGAAAGTAGGATTCGTATCATCGCTTGGTGCACTCCATCGAGCTGTTCGAGTCGGTCAGGCCGCCGCCACCTGCGTGCAATCGACCTCGACGGCCACGCTCGTGCGGAGCAGCTCCACCGAGAGGACGAGCAGGCCTTTGTGAGGGTCGCCCATCACGAAGATCCCTTCGACACCGGCAAGTGGCCCGCCCAGGATCCGCATTCGCTGTCCCTCGCGGAGGTAGGGATAGGGGAGCGCCGGCAGGCGCGCGTCGGCGATCCTCCGCACGACATCGATTTCGTCGTCGGGGATCGACGAGAGTCGATCCCAGCGCTCCCCGAGGATCCTGACGAGGCCTTTGGACTTCCGGACCTCGACGTAGCTCGTCTTGTCCATGGAGTGTCTGATGAACAGGTAGCCCGGGAACATCGGAAGGGAGACGAGCTTCCTGCTGCCGCCATGCCGGCTCCAGACCTGCACACGGGGGAGAAAGACATCGAAGCCCCTGGGTGCGAGTCGATCGTGCACCATCTGCTCGCAGTTGCTGTGAGTCCAGAGCGCGTGCCATTTCGGATCGTTCGGCAAGGCTTCGCCCCCTTGGGTCCATGCCCCTTTTTGTTCAGGGTTGGACCACGGAGAATCGAAACAAAGGTCTCGGCCTCGTGCCACCGTCCCCATCCGCGGGTTCCGCGAGTGGGAGCGGAGTTTCAATGCGTCTGTATCGTCCCGACCGCCGCTGACATCACCCTAGCCCGCAACGATGGTGAACTTGCCGAAGGCGAAGCCGACGTCCACGCCCCGGCCCGTCCCGCTGAGGACCAGGGAGATCTCACCCTTGGTGAGCGCCTGCGCGGCGGCTGACTTGCCCGCCCCGGCGTGGGCCTCCGACTGGGCGTATGACCCGAACAGCTCATGGATGTTCCGGGCACCGGTGAAGTTGCCGCTGCCGCCGATGACATCGGACTTTCCGAACGTGATGCCGCCGCCCTTGGCTTTGATCCTGACGTCGGCCGTCTGGCCGTTGTCGCAGGTGATCGTCCCCGTGCCTTTCGAGGACTTGAAGAACGCGGACCAGCTCTGCATGTCGAACGCCATCGTGCACTGCACGAGCTTGTCCTTGGAGTCCTGCTTGTCCTCATCCCCGCTGGCGAGGGATCCGACGGCGGCGCCGGACGACAGCAGGGCGAAACACAGGATCATTCTGAAGACAATCGCTGGCCTCATGAGAGCTCCTTGAATGCGCCACCCGCCTCCCCGGTGCGACCTCGCACTGCGGGAGGCCGGGGGGCGCTGAATGGACTTGCTCATCCTCTGAAGGGCGAATCGAGCTGGATCTCGATCGCCATCCCTTCCGGGAGCGTCACCTCTTGACCCTTGTTGTTGGCCGCGATGCCCGTGCCGATCGCCCCACCGACCAGGGCTCCCAACACGGTGGCTTCGGTGTCCTTGCCGATCATGCGGCCCACCAGAGCGCCGCCGGCGGCGGCGCCGCCGATGGTGGCGGCGTCCTTCTTGGTCTGGCTCTTGCCCTTGCCGTGGAAGGAGGCGGAGATCGGGCTCTGACCTCCCGAGGCGACCTCGAGACTCGTGAATTCCAGATTCAGCTGGGCCCGACCGCCGAACTTCTTCGAGGGCTGCACCTGCACCACGCGACCGGAGACGATCGATCCCGTCGCGATCGCGACCTTCCCGTTGACCAGCACCGGCTCGACGACTCGCGCGGTGAAGCGGTCGCCCGACCGGCTCTTGGCGCTGGAGAGGGTTTGCTGGAACTCGACGGCGAGCACGGTGCCTGAAGGAACGGTCAAGTAGTCCTCGCTGCCGGAGAACGAGCTGCTGGTGCCGTGCCCGGCACTCGACCCGTGCGTTTCCTCGTCGCCCACCCGCAGGCTGGAGATCATCCGATTGAATGTCTCCTTCAATCCGTCATAGTCCTGCCCCGGAGCGATGAACAGCGCGTAGATGACATGGTCGTCGGGTAGCTCACGTGTGAACACGGTGACCCGCTCTTCCTGTCGCGTCACCAACGAGCGTCCGGAGAGGACCACGGAAAGAGACGGCGCCCCGTCGATCCTGTCTCTTCGTTCCGAATCCCGCATCAACTGGAGACTGGGGTTGGTCCGAAGGACCTGGGCGACGAGGTCGTTGGTCGCCCGGGCGAGACTCGTACGACCCTCGATGGGGTCGCTGCTGTAGCTGAACCTGTCGCTCTCGTCTTCATCGAACGGATCGTAGTGATTGACGATCACGCCATAGACGAGGTCCCTCTCGGCACCTCCGGTGTCCACGAACCCGCCCTCCGGAGCGAAGGTCACGCCGTAGCCTTGATTGGCCTCATAGACGCGCCAGTTGTCCGGATAGCCCATGCGGAAGAAGTCCGCGCGCTGCTCGAA
>Ga0302046_10000353_pt1 | contig 47419 bp, 43 predicted proteins | sample RVTome_11_FD_200261 | JGI IMG/M metagenome (GOLD analysis project Ga0302046, IMG submission 200261) | Soil microbial communities from uranium-contaminated site in the Upper Colorado River Basin, Wyoming, United States - RVT147D111 (version 2) ...
TACGACGGCGCAAAGCCCGCCGAGATCAAGCGCGCCTACCGGGAGATGGCCGCCAAGTACCACCCCGACCGCGTCGCCCACCTCGGCCCCGAGCTCATGGAGCTGACCAGCGAGAAGTTCAAGGAGATCAACGCCGCCTACGAGTTCCTGCTGGGCCGCTCGCGCTGATCCGCGAACGCCCGAGGAACGCCTACGAGCTCGTGCCGGGCCCCTCGCGACGACCCGAGGCCCGAGGAAAACGGCGTCGTCTACGAGCTCGTGCCGCGCCGCTCGCCCTGCCCCGAGGCCGCCTCGGGAAGGGGCCCCCCAGCGGTCTCCGGGAATGCCTCGAGGTCGTCGGGAGGGCGGGTGATCGCCGCGACCCGCAGGTGGAGGCCGGCGCGGACCAGCATGTGGGCGCTGGCCGGCGCGGTGAGAAACAGGAAGGCGGTCACCAGCAGCTCGTGCAGGCTGATGCCCCCCTGCTGGCTGAAGAACAACACCGAGGCCAGCAGCATGCTCCCCAGCCCCAGCGTCGTCGCCTTCGTCGGCCCGTGCAGCCGGCTGTAGAAGTCGCCGAGGCGCACCAGGCCGATCGAGCCGATCAGGACGAAGCTCGACCCGATCATGATCCCCAGCGCGATCAGGACCTCGAGGATCATGTCTTCACCATTGTCGCCGTCGGGTGGGCGGACGTCGCCATGTTCCGCACCGGTTCCCGCAGAACCGCGCCCGGGCAGTGGGGCCCTACCGGACGTGCCGGGAGGGCAAGTCGACCTGTCTCACTCGCGTGTCCAGTCATCATGGTGCTCAATCGATGATCGTTCCTCGGGCGACGTGCTTGCACCAGGCGACGGTGCCGACGAAGCCCATCATGGCGATCAGCAGAGCGGCTTCGAAGTAGAGCGCCTCGGCCAGCATGATGCCGACCAGCACCAGCAAGGCGATCGCGTTCACGTAGAGAGTGTCGGCCGCCATGATCCGGTCGGGCAGATCGGGCCCCCGTATCAGCCGGAACAGCGAGAGCATCAGCGCTGCGGTCACCGCCGCGAACCCGAAAGCCAGGGCGAGGCTCAGCATTCGAAGATCTCCTTCAACGGTTTCTCGTACCGCTCCTTGATCCGCCGCACCTCGGCGGCCGGGTCGGCGGTGTCGACGACGTGGACGAGGAGCTTGCGGCGGTCGGCCGCAACCTTCGAGGTCACCGTACCCGGCGTCAGCGTGATCATGCTCCCCAGGGTGACGATGGCGTAGTCGTCCTCGATGTCGAGCGGGATGACGATCCACGCCGGACGCAGCCGGCGGCGGAAGTTGAGGATGAGGGCGGCCACCGCGATGTTGGCGATGACGACGTCGAACAGGAACAGCGGAACGAGCCGGAAGGCGGGCCCGTAGCGGTAGACGTGGGGCGGCCTCTCCCAGAACAGCCGCGTGAAGGCCGGGATCGCCAGCCCCAGGACGATGCCGAGGATCACCTGCCCCGGCGCGACGCTGTTGACGAGAAACAGCCACACCGCCGCAAGCAGGCAGCTCAGCAACGGGTGCGGCAGCCAGCGGCTCACGGCGCCCCCCGGCTCACCACCACCTCGACGCGGGCCCGCTTCTCTCATCGGCCTTCTCCTGCGGACGAGCCGGCGACCGGGCTGGCGCCGGCGCCACCGCCGAGCACCGCCTCGATGTAGTCGCCGGGATCGACGAGCTGGCGCGCCGTGGCGGCCGCGTAATCGACGACCGGGCCGGCCAGCAGCGCCAGAACGATCGCCACGCAGAGGAGCGCGACGGCGGGGAACATGGTCGAGGCCGGGACCGGCCCGGCGGCGCTCGGCTCGGCGCCGACGTTCCAGAATACGGTGCTGCCGGCGCGGCTGAGGGCCACCAGCGTCAGCAGCCCGGTCACCAGCACGATGGTGAAGATCCACGGCGCCGCCGGCGATTCGACGGCGCTCTCCAGGATCAGCACCTTACCGATGAAGCCGCTCAGCGGCGGCAGCCCGGCGACCGCCATCCCGGCGGTCAGGAACAGGCCGCCGAGCAGCGCCGGATGGGCAACCGCCGACGCCGGCTCCAGCCGATCGCCGGCGGCGCCGCGCTCGCGGGAGATCAGATCGGCGATCAGAAAGAGCGCCGCGAGGATGACGGTGCTGTGGATCATGTAGTAGATCGCCGCGGCGACGCTGGCGACGCCGCCGAGGGCGACCGCGGTCAGCATCGTGCCCACCGAGGCGATCACCAGGTACGAGATCATCCGCCGCAACCCGCGGCTGGCCATGGCGCCGAGCGTGCCCAGCGCCAGTGTGGCCAGCGCCAGCGGCAACAGCCACGGCTCGCTCACCCGCGCGGCGACGCCGGCGCCGGCCCCGAAGATGAGGACAAACACCCGCAGGATCGCGTAGACGCCCACCTTGGTCATGATCGCGAACAGCGCCGCCACCGGCGCGACGGCGCTGCTGTAGGTCGCCGGCAGCCAGAAGTAGAGCGGCAGCAGCGCCGCCTTCACCGAGAAGACCACGAGCAGGACGAGGGCGCCGGCGCGGACCAGGGCGACGTCGGCCGGGGCGACCGTGGCAACCTTGACCGCCAGGTCGGCCATGTTCAGCGTGCCGGTGACCGCATACAGGAGGCTGACGCCGATCAGGAACAACGCCGAGCCCACCAGGTTGAAGACCACATAGTGAACGCCGGCGCGCATCTGATCGTCGCCGCCGCCGTGCAAGAGCAGGCCGTAGGAGGCGATCAGCAAGACCTCGAAGAAGACGAACAGGTTGAACAGATCGCCGGTCAGGAAGGCGCCCATCAGCCCCATGAGCTGGAACTGGAAGATGGCATGGTAGTTGGCGCCCTGGGCGTCCCAGCCGTGGATGGCGTACAGGTGGCTGAACAGGGCGACGACCGCGGTCAGCAGCACCATCAGGCCGCTGAGCCGGTCGAGGACCAGGATGATCCCGAACGGCGCCGGCCACGCCCCCACCGCGTATGTCTGGATGTCTCCACCCGCCGTCTGCCAGACCAGGAAGATGGCCGTGCCGAGCAGCGCCGCGATCGAGACGGAGCTCACGACCCGCTGCGCCTTCAGGCCGAGCCGGGCGACCAACATGCCCGACGCGGTCAGCGCCGGAATCACGACCGGGGCGATGATCCAGTGGCTCATTCGCTCCGTCCTTCGCGGCCGGGCAGCCCGTCGACATGGTCGGTGCCGAGCTCGACGTTGGCGCGCACCGCCAGCATGAGGACGAACGCGGTCATTCCGAAGCCGATGACGATCGCGGTGAGCACCAGCGCCTGGGGCAGCGGGTCGGGATACGCGATCGCCTCCTCGGAGATGATCGGCGCCAGCCCGACGGCCAGCCGCCCCATCGCGAAGACGAAGAAGTTCACCGCGTAGCCGAGCAGCGCCAGGCCGAGGACCACCGGGAAGGTCCGCCCGCGCAGCACCAGATAGACGCCGCAGGCGACGAGAATGCCGATCGCGGAGGCGAACAGCAGCTCCACCTTTAGACCTCCTCTTCCGGTGGGAGCCCCGTCCGGACCACGGAGGACGTGAGCACGATGGCAACGATCACCCTAGACCTCCGACCCTTCCGCGAGCCCCCCACCTGGGCACTCGGCGTCGTGAACGCGATGCTGGTGACGCTCACCCTACACCTCCCCCCCTTCCGCGAGCTCCATCTCGACGGCAAGCCTGCGCTGCCGCTCGCGCTCCAGCGAGAGCAGGTCCTCGCGCTTGTCGACCTTGCTCATGTTGGCCATGATCAGCATCACCGCGCCGACGACGGTGAAGTAGACGCCGAGGTCGAACGACACCGCGCTGGCCAGCTCGACGTCGCCGATGAGCGGCAGGTGCACGTGACCGTGGGCGCTGGTCAGAAAGGGGGCGCCGAAAGCCCAGCTCGCCACCCCGGTGAGCCCGGCGAGCGCCACGCCGGTGCCGATCAGCGGATGGAAGTCTTGCGGCAGGCGCCGGTGCGTCCATCCCATCCCGAAGGCGACGTACTGGAGGATCAGCGCGACGCTGGTGACCAGCCCGGCGATGAAGCCACCGCCCGGCGCGTTGTGGCCGCGCAGGAAGAGGAACACCGACACCAGCATGGCCAGCGGCAGCAGCAGCTGGGAGATCACCGACAGCATCAGCGGGTGGGCGTTCTCGTCCTGATGGTCGGTGCGCCCGGGGAAGAGCTGGCCGAGGCCGAAGGCGTCGACCAGCGCGTAGATCCCGAGCCCGGCGATGGCCAGGACGCTGATCTCGCCGAAGGTGTCGTAGCCGCGGAAGTCGACGAGGATGACGTTGACGACGTTGTGGCCGCCGCCGCCGGGGACGCTGTTGGCGAGGTGGTACTCGGAGATCGACTCGAAGGGGCGGACCAGCACCGCCCAGACCGCCACGGCGACGGCGCCGCCCGCCAGCGCCGCCACGACGATGTCACGCGCCCGCCGCCCGCCCGACGACTCCGGAGGCGTCGTCTTGGGCAGCAGGTGGAGGGCGACCAGGATCAGGACGATGGTGACGAACTCCACCGAGACCTGGGTGAGGGCGAGGTCCGGCGCCGAGAAGTGCACGAACGCGAGCGTCACCACCAGGCCGACGACGCCGAGCTGCACGAGAGCGATCAGCCGGCGGCGATGGAACACGGCGGTCCCCAGCGCGGTGACGACGAGCATCAGCCAGGCGACGACGCTGGCCTCGTCGACCGGCGTGACCCCCAGCGATCCCGGCGACCAGCCGAGCCGCCAGAAGGGCCAGGCGCCGACGACCAGCGCTGAGGCGACCAGCAGGAACAGGTAGCGCTGCAACGAGCCGTTCTGCAGCGCCAGGGTCAGCGTCGCCGACCGCTCGGCGGTGCCCTCGACGAGGCCGTCGTAGAGGCGCTTGGCGACCACCCGGGGTAGTGCCGCCTCGTGCGCCGCGACCAGCTGCCGCCGGCCGGCGTACAGCAGCGCCCCGCCGCCGAGCGCCGCGAGGCTCATCAGCAGCGGCGCGTTGATGCCGTGCCAGAGGGCGATGTGGAGCTCGGGCAGCGGCGCGCCGGCAACCGCGGCGCCGGCCGTCGCCACCAGCGGGCCCGCCACCAGCATCGGCAGCAGCCCGACGGCCACGCAAATGGCCACCAGCAGCGCGACCGGCAGCCGCATGCCGTTGGGCGGCTCGTGGGGCGCGTGCGGGTACGACGCCGGGGCGGCGCCGAAGAAGGTGCCCGCGGTGAAGCGGATCGAGTAGGCGACGCTCAGCAGGGCGGCGAGAACGACGATCGCCGGCAGCAGCCAGCCCGGAAGCCCCGGAGCCTGGACGTGGAGGGTCTCCTCGAACCACATCTCCTTGCTCAGAAAGCCGTTGAGCGGCGGCACGCCGGCCATCGCCGCGGCGGCGACGACGGCCAGCGTGCCGGTCACCGGCATCAGCTTCCAGAGGCCACCGAGACGACGGATGTCGCGGGTCCCCGCCTCGTGGTCGACGATGCCGGCGGTCAAGAACAACGCCGCCTTGAAGGCGCAGTGGTTGAGGATGTGGAAGACGCCGGCCGCCGCCGACAGCGGCGTGCCGTAGCCGAACAGCAGCGTGATCAGCCCCAGGTGGCTGATCGTCGAGTAGGCGAGCAACGCCTTGAGGTCGTCCTTGAAGAGCGCCCAGTAGGCCGCCAGGGTGACGGTGGCGAGCCCGGCTCCGCCCACCAGCCAGAACCACAGCGCGCCGCCGGCGAAGACCGGGAAGATGCGGGCCAGCAGGAAGACGCCCGCCTTGACCATCGTCGCGGAGTGGAGGTAGGCGCTCACCGGCGTCGGCGCCGCCATTGCGTGGGGCAGCCAGAAGTGGAACGGAAACTGCGCCGACTTGGTGAAGGCCCCCAGCAGGATCAGGACCAGGGCGACGCCGTGCAGCGGGCTGGCCTCGATCAGCGCCCGCGAGGCGAGGATCACCGACAGCTCGTAGCTGCCGGCGATGTTGCCGAGCAGCAGCACGCCGGCGAGCATCGCCAGCCCGCCGGCGCCGGTGACTACCAGCGCCATGCGGGCGCCCTGGCGGCCCTCCGGCATGTGGCTCCAGTAGCCGATCAGCAGGAACGAGCTGAGGCTGGTCAGCTCCCAGAACACCACCAGCATCAGCATGCTGTCGGACAGCACCACGCCGAGCATCGCGCCCATGAACAGCAGCAGGTAGGCGTAGAAGCGGCCGAGGTTGTCGTCGTCCGGCAGATACGAACGCGCGTACAGGACGATCAGCAGGCCGATCCCGAGGATCAGGAAGGCGAACATGAAGCCCAGGCCGTCGAGCATGAACGAGGCGTTCCAGCCGATGGCGGGGATCCAGGCGCGGCCGGCGAGCAGCGTCTCGCCGGCGAAGACCGGCCCGGCGAGCGACAGCAGCAGAAGGAAGGAGGCGGCGGTGATCGCACCGGTCGCCAGCGCCGCCAGGTCGCGGCCGCGGCGCGCCAGCAGCGGCGGGATCGCGGCGCCGGCGAGGGGCAACAGCACGACGAGAGCCAGGCTCATGACTGCTTGGCCGGTGCCAAGGGATCCTCCCGCGGGGGCTACGGGGTCGTCCATCGGGGACCCGCGCCGGGCTCCTTCGCCCCGATCGCGGCCCGCCGCCGACAGCAACAGTCTCGACGGCGCGCTAATCATAGCGGACGAATCCCGGCGCCGTAGCCACCGGCAAGGTGGCTGCCTCGCCGCCGCGGGGCGAGCGCAGGCCCGGTGCGGACGAGCTGCGCGGCCCGGCATGCCGCGCGCCTCAGCTTGACACTCGACCAGCCGCCAACAACGATCAGCGAATGCGAGCCGGAAGCCGGACTTTCCTTTCGCTCCGTGGTCGCGATCTCCAGAACGGTCAGGAGGGTGTTCGAGGAATGGACGAGGACGCGCGCCCGGTGTCGAGCCCGAAACGCCTCCTGATCCGGCCGCTGTGGTTGCTGGCGGCGTTGCTGCTGCTGCCGGTCGGCTGCGGCGAGCCGCGGCCGGGAGGCTCGCCGATCGCCTCGAGCCCCGAAGAGGAACGGCTCCTGGCCGCCCTGCTCGCCGAGGAGGACAGCCGCCCCGAGGGGGAGCTCTCGGCGTTGCCGGCCGGGCTCGCCTCGGACAACCCGTCGCTGCGCCGCCTCGCGGTGCGCGGCATGGGGAGACTGGAGCGCCCCGACCTGCTCGAGCGCATCGCCCCGGCGCTCGCCGATTCCGACCCCGCGGTGCGGATCGCCGCGGCCAACGCGGTCGCCCAGGCCGTTTCCACCGCCGACTCGCCCGCCGCCACCGACCTGCTGCGCGGGCGCCTGACGCTCGAGACCGACGCCGCGGTGAAGGGCGCCCTCGGGCGGGCCCTCGGCCGCCTGCGGCCGGCCTCGCCGGGCGCCATGGTCGAGACCGAACGGACGCTGATCACGCTGTCGCGGGGGGCCTCGATCGAGACGTTGCTGCCGGTTGCCCGCGGCCTCGAGTCGCTGGCGCGCCGCAACGCGGCCGAGATCGACCTCGAGCAGGGCTCGGTGGAACGCCTCGTCGAGCTGACCGGCTACGGCCGCGCCGGGGCCGAGGGGTTCGCCGCCGCCAGCGATCCCGGCGCCGTCGCGGAAGGCTTGGAGCCGGCCCGCGTCCGGCGGCTGGCGCTGGCCACGCTCACCGCCGCCCGGCGCGCCGACGCCGCCACCGTCGAAGCCGCGCTCTTCGATCCCGACGTCGAGGTACGCCGCCTCGCTGTCGTCGCCGTCGAGCGGCTCGACGACGCGCCGCTGCAGGCCCGGCTGGCGCTCGCCGGCCTCGAAGACGAGGCCTCCGCGGTCCGCTACGAAGCCTTGCGCGTCTACGGCCGCCTCCTGCAGGCCTCGACGGGCTGCGATCCGATCTTCGCGGCCCTCGACGACGGCGATCCCCACGTCGAGCTGCTCGCCATCGACCTGCTCGCCGACGGCTGCGACGACCCGGCTAGGGGCGGCGAGCAGCCCGGGGTGGCGGCCAGGCTGACGGCGATCGCCGAATCCTTGCCCGGGCTCGCCGAGGCGCCCGATCCCGCGGCCACGCCCACGAACCGAGAAGAGATGCCGGGCCTCACACCGGCGAGCCGCGAGGAGAACCCGGGAGCCGCCGCGACCGGCTGGCAGCATGGCGCTCACGCGCTGGTGGCGCTCGCCGCCCCCGACGCGGCGGCGGCGACGCCGTTGCTGCCGCGCTTCGCCGGTCACCCCGTCTGGCAGGTCCGCATGTACACGGCGCGCGCCGCCCAGAGCGCCGCCGCCACCGACCTCCTCGCGGCGCTCGCCGGCGATCCGCACGCCAACGTCGCGGAGGCGGCGCTCCGCGGCCTCGAGGCGACGATCGGTGAGGGCGCCGACCCTGCCGCCATCGCCGCCTTGCAGCGCGACGACTACCAGCTGCTGATCACCGCCGCCGGCGCCCTGGAGCGCGGCCGCTCGATCGGCGCCGGCGCGCCCGAGGGCCGCGGCCCAACCGGCGCCGGCGCGTCCGAGGGCAGCAGCCCAACCGCCGCCGCCGCGACGCAGGGCAGCGGCTCCGCCGCCGTGCCGGCGTTGCTTGCGGCGCTCGACCGGATCTCGGCGGCGCAACGGCAGACGTCGCGCGACGCCCGCCGCGCCCTGCTCGGGCGGATCGGCGAGCTCGGCGGGCCGGCGGACGCCGAGCGCCTGCGCCCCTACCTCAACGACTTCGACCCGCGGATCGCCGCGCAGGCGGCCGAGGTCCTGGTGGCCTGGACCGGTGAGCCGCAACAGGCCGATCCCCGCGCGCTGCCGCCGCAGCCGCTGCCTTCAGTCGCCGAGCTTCGCGGGCTGGCCGGGGCGCGCGCCTCGATCCGCATGCAGGGAGGCGGCGAGATCGAGGTCGAGCTGTTTCCCTTCGAGGCCCCCACCAACGTCGCCCGCTTCGCCCGCCAGGCGCGCGAGGGTTACTTCGAGGGGCTCACCTTCCACCGGGTGGTGCCCAACTTCGTCATCCAGGGCGGCAGCCCCGGCGCCAACGAGTACATGGGCGACGGGCCCTACACGCGCGACGAGCTCACCGCCCGCTCGCACCTGCGCGGCACGGTGGGGATCTCGACCCGCGGCCGCGACACCGGCGACTCGCAGCTCTTCGTGAACCTGGTCGACAACGTGCGCCTCGACCACAACTACACGATCATCGGCGCGATCACAGACGGTCTCGACGTCATCGATACGATTCTCGAGGGCGCCACGATCGAGAGCATCGCCATCCAGCCGGCGGCGCCATCGCGATAGGATCCCGGCAGCGATGGTCGCCACCAACGACGAAAACGTTACTGTCGTGGGAGCCCCTTGAGCTTACCCCTCGAGAGCCCGGGCCTGACGGTCGCCGTCGCCCTGGCGGTGGGGCTCGCGGCCACGGCGCTCGCCCGCCACCTTCGGTTGCCCGGGATCGTCCTGTTGCTGGCCAGCGGCGTCGCGCTCAGCCGCGACGGCCTCGGCGTCATCGACCCGGAGGTGCTCGGCCCGGCGCTCCAGGTGCTGGTCGGCTACGCGGTGGCGGTGATCGTTTTCGAAGGCGGCCTCAACCTGAACCTCGGGCGGCTGCGGCGCCAGGCCGTGCCGATCCGCCGGCTGATCACCATCGGCGCCCTGATCACCGCCGCCGGCGGGGCGGTCCTCGCCCACCTGGCGATGGACTGGCCGTGGCGGATCTCGATCCTGTTCGGAACCCTGGTAATGGTCACCGGCCCGACGGTGATCACGCCCCTGCTGCGCCGCACCCGCGTCAGGCACGAGCTGCAGACCATCCTCGAGGCCGAGGGTGTGTTCATCGACGCCATCGGCGTCCTCACCGCGATCGCCGCCTTCGACGTGGCGCTGCACTGGTCGGCGGTCTCGGCGCTCGACAGCATCGCCAGCTTCGGCCTCCGCTTCGGCGGCGGCTGCCTGCTGGGCCTCGCCGGAGGGGCGGTCATGGCGGCGGCGGTGCACTGGGACCGGATGATCCCCGAGGGGCTGGAGAACGTCTTCGTCCTGTCGCTGGCGCTGGTGCTCTTCCAGGTCAGCGACACGCTGCTTCCGGAGTCGGGGATCGCCGCGGCGGCGGTTGCCGGCGTGCTGGTCGGCAACACGCCGACGCGCATCGACCGGGAGCTGCGCGAGTTCAAGGAGCAGCTCACCGTGATGTTCATCGGCATGCTGTTCGTGCTGCTCGCCGCCCAGGTCGGCCTTCAGGAGGTCCTGACTCTCGGCTGGCCCGGCCTGATCACCGTGCTCGGCCTGATGCTGGTGGTCCGCCCCCTCAATGTCCTCGTTTCCACCGCCGGCACCGACCTGACCGCCCGCGACCGGGCCTTTCTCTGCTGGCTGGCGCCACGGGGGGTGGTGGCGGCGGCGATGGCCTCGCTGTTCGCCCAGCAGCTCACCGCCGCCGGCGTCGAGGGGGGCACCGAGATGCGCGCCCTGGTCTTCCTGGTCATCGGGGTGACCGTGCTGGTGCAGGGTTTGCTCGCCGGGCCGGTGGCCTGGCTGCTGGGCGTGGGACGCCCCAACCAGGGCTACGTGATCCTCGGTGCCAACGGGTTGAGCCTGCAGCTCGGCCGGCTGCTGGGCGCGGGCGACCAGGAGATCGTCTTCGTCGACAACAACGCCGCCGCGATCGAGCAGGCCGAGGAGGCCGGGATGCGGGCGATCTGGGGCAGCGGACTGGACGACAGCGTCCTGCAGCGGGTGGAGCTCGATGCCCGCCTGGCGGCGATCGGCCTCACTCCCAACGAGGAGGCGAACGGCATCTTCGCCGCCAAGGCCCGCTCCGAGTTCCGCGTCCCCAGGGCGCTCGCCGCCGTGCAGGGCGGCACCGTCGGCGTGCGACCGGAGCGCCTCGAGAAGGGCGGCGCGGCGATGTTGTTCGGCGCCCCCGTCGACGTCGCCGCCTGGGCGCGCCACTTCGAGCGCGAGGAGGCCACGGTCGAGGCCTGGCGCTTCGAGGCCCGGGGCGACGGCATGGAGTTCCCCGAGGACATCTACGTCGCCATGGTGCCCCTCGCCTGGCAGGCGCGCCGGGGCCCCGAGCCGATCGACGAGAGGTTCCGCCCCCGCGCCGGCCACGAGGTTTGGTTCGCGGTCCGCGACGAGCGCCGCGACCGCGCCCACGGCTGGCTGCGAAAAAACGGCTGGCAACCCGTCGACAAAACACCCTTGAACGGGGTCGAAGTAGATAGGTAGGCTGGTTTCGGGGCCCGATGTCACCGCAACGAGATAGCAGACGCTACGTCCGCCTGGGAGGCACGCACGTGACCTTCGCGGTGCGTCCTCCAGCTCGATCGCGCCGGCGCTCGTGGCTCCCGGATGCCAGCGACCCGGAGAACACGGGAACGGGGCGCCTGCGGGGGCACCGGTTCCGCGAATCGGAAATCATCGAAACAGGGAGGGGACGATGGGACAACTCGTCCTGCGGGCGGCTCCGCTCGTGGCTGCCGCTTGGCTTGGGGCGGCGGCAATCCCGGCGCTCGCGGCCCCAGCGCCGCTCCCGCCGGCCGCCGCCGAGCCGGTCGGCCTGCGCGGCGTGCTCCCCGCCGGCGTCCCGCAATCACCGGAAGCGCTGATCGCCCAGGCCGAGCAGCACATGCTCGCCTACGAGTACGAGGCGGCGCTGGCGGCCGCGCAGCGGGCGGTGGCGATAGACCCGCTGCATCTCGAGGCCAACCGCGTGCTGCGCACGGCGCATGCGCGGCTGGGCAACTCGGCGTCGCTGCAGGGCCATTACCAGCAGCTCCTGCAGCAGTACCCGGGGAGCGCCGCCGTCTACTACCTAATGAGCACCGCCGCGCGCGGCAGGGACCTGCGCAAGTCCTATCTGCTGGAGGCGCTGCGCCGCGATCCCAACTTCGGGCCGGCCGTGCAGGCGATGGCCTCGCTCACCTATCGAGACCGCAGGTCCGACGAGGGGCTGGAATGGGCGCGCCGCGCCGTCGGCCTGATGCCCGGCGATTACGGCGCCGCCTCGACCTACTACCTGGCTCTGACGCGCCGCGACCGCGACGCCGAGGCGCTCGCCTTCCTCCAGCAGATGGTCGCCCAGTACCCGGGCGAAACCCGCTTTCTCACCCGTCTCTGGCAGGAGCGCCTGCGGTCGATGGGCCGCAACCGCGACATCGCCCCGCTACTGCCGGAGATCGAGGCCAATCGGTACCGGTTCATGGGCTCGATCGAGGACATGGAGGCGCTCGCCGGCCTGCTCTCCGGCGGCGGCCACGAAGGCCGGTCGATGGCCGCCGACGTCTGGCTGGCGATCGCCGAGCGCTATCCGGAGCACCCGCGCGCCGAGGTGTCGCTGCTGCGGGCGGCCGGCTTCGTCGACACCGAGCGGGAGCTGGAGATCCTCGGCCGGTTCCTGGAGATCTACCCCGAGTCGCCGCTCCGCTACGCCGTCTACGACCGGATGATCAACGCGCTGATCGGCGATGACCGCTTCGAGGAGGCCATCGAGCTGGCCAAGGAGGTGATCGCGCTGCCGGACCCGGGCTTCGAGGAGGTCGGTGCCGGCCGCGATCGCATCGCCGAGACGCGCAGGGCGGGTCAGACGTTCGCGTGCCTGGGACATTCCGGCTGGTTCGCGGCCGGCTTAGGGTCTCTCGACGAGCGGCGGCAGCGGGAGATGGCCCTCAGAATCGAACAGATTCGGGTCACGGGCGGCGGCGACAGGATGGTCGTTATGACCCCCGACGGGGCCCGCGTGGCGATCGCGGGCGACAGGGGGGCCGTGGCCGTCCCTGCCCCCGTGATCCCTCCCGAGGCCGCTTCCGCCGCCCGCTCGCTGCGCGACTCCGACTGCGTCGAGACCGAGGTGCTGCGCCGCATCGGCCAGACGCTGGCGCGCAGCGCCTCGGAGCGGACGCTCGGCATCGAGCTGATCGAGAAGGCGCTGGTGATCAGCGAGCTGTCCGCCGGTGGGCCGCCGGCCGCGGGCAACGCGATCGCCGCCGAGCTCACCCGCCTGCGCCTGATGCTCGCCGACCTCTACCTCGAGGACGGCCGCGTCGAGGAGGCGACCGTCCTCGTCGACCGGCTTGTGGCGGCCGCCGGCGCCCGCGGACTGAGCGGCAGCGCCAACCGCACCGCCGGCGAGGTCTACGAGGCGGCGGGCCGGCTGCACGAGGCCAAGCACTACTACCTGCGCGCCCTCTCCCGCGGCCGCGGCGGGGAGGCGATCAGCGCCGCGCTGGCCCGCATCTACCGGGCCCTGGCCAGCAACGAGCTGAAGATCTTCGACGCCGAGAGCGCCCCGTCGCTGCCGATCGGCAGCGTGCGGCTGCTGCTTCCGGAGCGCAACCTGCAGGTGAAGCTCGAGCGCTTCCTGACCGCCGACCTGACGCTCGTGGTCGCCTGGGCACCCGACCTGGCGACCAGCGGCGACCAGCTCCCGGCGCTGGCGGCGTTCGGCGCCACCTACGGCGAGCTCGGCCTCGGGACGCTCTCGATCACCCTGTCGAGCTCGCTCTCGAACGCCAACCGCTCCCTCCGCCGCGCTCCGGACCACGGCCCCCTCGCCGTCGGCACCTTTGCCGCGCTCGCCGAGCTCGGCCTCGACGAGCTGCCGGTCACGATGCTCGTCGACGCCACCGGCCGCGTCTGGGCCCGCCAGATGAGCTTCGGCGTCCACCCCGACGAGTGGGCACGCCGGTGGCGCCAGGTCATCGAGGCGGCGCTGGCGGCGAACCGGAGACGCTGAGTCGACCCGAAATCCCCTGCTGGGCCCGAACCTTTGCTTCTCCGGCTTCGTTTCTACCCTTGAGCGATGCCGGCGCCCCGGGGGAGGCTTCCCCGGCCGATGGCGCCGGACGCAAGCCCGAGGATCGGGCCAAAGGGAAGGAATCGGGTGGACCTCGACGATCTACTCGAGCGCTGCCGTGGTGGCGACGACCTCGCCTGGGAGGCCCTGGTGCGCCGTTATCAGGGGCGGATCTTCGCCCTCGCCTACCACTACCTCGGCAACCGCGAGGAGGCCCGCGAGGCCGCCCAGGAGACGTTCGTGCGCGTGTACCGGAAGCTCGACACCTTCGAGGGCGGCGGCTTCGTGGCCTGGATGGTCAGCATCGGCCGCAACTGCTGCATCGACCGCGTCCGGCACCTGCGGGCGCGGCCGGCGCTCGACGGCCCGCCGCTCGACGAGCGGCTCGCCGCCCCCGACCCGACGCCGGGACCGGAAACCGCGACCCTCGCCAGCGAGCGCGCGGCGCTACTCTACCAGGCGCTCGAGCGGATGTCCGAGATCAACCGCGAGATGATCCTGCTCAAGGACATTCAAGGGCTGAAGCAGACCGAGATCGCCGAGGCGCTGGCGCTGCCGCTGGGCACCGTCAAGACCCGCTCGCATCGGGCCCGCCTCGAGCTGGCCCGTTGCATCCTCGAGCTCGACCCGACCTTCGGAGGCTGACGGTGGACTGCGCCCGCTGCGAAGAGCTGCTGATCGCGTCGCTCGATGGCCGCGCCGCGGCTTCCGAACATGTCGCGACTCAGCGCGCCCACTTGACCGGCTGCGAGCGCTGCCGCGAGCTCGAGCGGCTGCTGGCAGGCGCCCCCGAAGCCACGCCGCCTGCCGACCTGACCGAGTCGATCCTCGCGGCCACCTCGAGCCGCTGGGCGTCGGTCTTCGAGCAGCTCGACGCGGACCTTCCGTGCCTTGCCTCGATGGAGCCCAACGCCGCTTTCTTGGGCGACGTGCTTGCCGCGACGACCGGCAGCCGTCGCGTTGCTCTCTGGCAACAGGTCGCGGGTCGCGCGAAGCTCGCCGAGTTGTGGCAACGCCTCGTGACCCGCCCCCGCCTCGCCCTCGAGGGCGCCTGGGTCGGCGCCCTGGCGCTGGTGCTGATCACCGGGATCCAGGCGCCCCGGCTCGACGCCTCGCCGGTGGAAACGCTCGCCGAGATCCGCCAGGAGCGGGTCGAGCCGGCCATCGATTCGGCCTTCGATCAGCTCGTCGAGCTCGGCGGTCAGACGCGGGCGGCGGCCACTGCCCGGGCCCGCGGGGTGTGGACGAGCCGCCTCGCGCCGGTGATCGAGGCCGGCCGGCGGGTGTGGTGCGAGAGCTTCGGCTGTGAGCCGACGGATGACAACACGAACGAATCGAACCGAGGAGGAACCGATGAGCGATAGCCACAATCCTGATCAAACCCACGGCGACGACGCCCCACCTTGGACCCACGACCACCCGCCTTCCGGCGGCCGGGGAGGCTACGGCGCCCAAGGCGCGCCGCCGCGAAACTGGCACCGAGACGAGGACTCGTTCGACCCGCACCGCAAATCGCCGCGGGCGGCGACGTTCCTGTCGCTGATCCCCGGCCTCGGCCAGGTCTACATCGGCTACTACATGCGCGGCTTCGTGCTCGCCGGGGTGATCTTCATGCTGATCACCCTGGTGAACGTCGGCGGCCGCGAGCTCGAAGGCGCCGCCCTCTGGGCGACGCTCTTCACCTGGCTGTTCGGCATGATCGATGCCGGCCGCATGGCGGCCCTCTACAACCACGCCGTCGCCGGCGGCGAGAGCATCGAGCTGCCCAAGGACTTCAAGGTCCCGCGCATGGAGGGCTCGATCGTCGCCGGCGTCTGGCTGACCCTCTTCGGCCTGATCATGCTGTCGAACACCCTGTTCGACTACCCGCTCCGCTGGCTGCGCGACTGGTGGCCGATCTTCCCGCTGGCCATCGGCGTCTACCTGCTGGCCCGCGGCGTCATCGACTACAACAAGGCCCACCAGCCGCCACGGCCACGCGAGGACTCGCTGATGGCTGAGACGGAGTAGACCAACCTTCGGGCACCGAAACACGAACGTCGGCGGCACGGGCTCCGTGCACAAGGCGGCGGCCCCTACACGACGCAGCATGTGCACGTAGCCCTCAGGGAGGGTGGTAGAATCTTCCTTCACGCTCGCATCCGCGCGGCCTGCGGATCAGCGGGCCACTCCCACGGCGAGAATCGACAGCCCGCCTCGCCGTCGGCGATTCCGCATTTTCCGTACGGAGGGGTAGCGAAGCCTGGCCGTAACGCGCCCGACTCGAAATCGGGTTCTCGGGCAAAACCCGGGACGTGGGTTCAAATCCCACCCCCTCCGCCTTTTCTTTCCCCGCGGGAACCCATGCTCCTCCTCGGGCTTCGGCGGTTCCGCGCGCAGCGCTGATGATTCGCACGCGGTCGCTTCCGGTCAAGGCCTGGGTGGCGCGATGGTCGGAACGTCGAATGGTATCGGAACGACCAGTACATCCCGAGCCTCCAGCAGCCTGCGCGCCTCGCCTTCGTCAAGGCTCGAGACACGCGTGCGCATCCCGGCCGGCGCCCGCGTGTGCAAACCGGCGGCGCCGAACAGGGCCACGGCCCGCCCGGCGAGTGCGGGATCGCTGCGGGAGGCGTATCGCAAGCCGCGGGCGCCTGCGGCCCGTAGACGGGCCGCCCACGCTCGCGGCTTGGCGTGGTCGAGGCTGACATGGATCTCGGCGTTGATGCCCCAGCCGGTGGCCTTCCTAGACGTCAGGTCGGCCAGGGCGGGCGGGCGGATCACCGCGATGCGTGCATGAAACAACTCGCGCAGGCGTTGTGCGGGCACGATCTTCTTCGGTCGTCGCAGGAGCTTCTCTCCCAGCGCCGTATCCAGGTCGTCCGCCAGATAACAGGTTCCCTCGGGCGCGGGCAGGTCGAAGCGCCCCCCGCCCTCGTTCGAGCGCGCTGCAAACCACCACGCCGCGGGGTGCTCCGAGAGTCGATGGAGAACGTCGGGGAGCCGCCGCGTCCGTGGAAAGCCGGCGAGCGCCGCCGGATCCTCGGGCGGCCAGGCGAGCCCCGACCTGCTCAGGCTGCCCCTGCGGCGAGCGCCGCCGTTTCGTCGGTGCCGAGCTCGGCGCGCACATCGCGTGCCGCTCGCAGTACCTCATCGGTCCGACCGATGGCCAGCCGGGATCGCGGCGCCCCGCCAAGCTCGGCGTCCTCCGTGCATAGCCACGAGGCCAGGGTCCAGCCGTTTGCCGGCCGCTCCGGATCGTAACCGGCGGCGTCGAGCACCTCAGCGAGCCCGGCAAGAGTCTTGCCGTCGCGAAACTGCCACAGTGGGTAGACCAGCCGTCCGGATTCGGTGCGCAGCGCCAGCAGTCGTCCGCCACGAACACGCTGGGATACGGCTTGCTTGCTGACGCCGCCAAGCAACGTCATCACACCGTGGGTATCGACAAACGGCCCTACGTGCTCCGACCAGACGGATGCCGCGGCGGCCGCCAAGCCGGCCCGCTCGCCCAGCTCCTCGGGGGTTTCCTCCGGCAGGCTCGAGGATTCGACCAGCTCGACGATTCGCCTACGAAACGCCGTCGTGGCCCGTTCGACAAAGTCGGAGTACCGGTTCTCGTCGGCAGTTGCGCGGGAGATCATGAGCCCTAGGCTATCGAAGTCAAGGTAGTCAAGTCAAGGTAGTCAAGCATCGCGTCTTGCGAAGACGGCTGACAGGCGTTCTTCCGGGGTTTGTCGAACGGCCCTCCCTGTGAGAGACTGCCGGGCGGCGAGCCTTTCCCCATCGTGTAGGTTCCCACTGTTCGAAGGCTGCTGACCCTCCCTCCCCACGGAACCGGGGGATTGCTCAATGAGATCGCTCGCCGTCTTCCTGGTGGCGTTGTGCGCCCCGGGCCTCGTCCCGGCCGAGGCGGTCGCGCAGGGTGCCGGGCCCGCGCATGCCCCTCCGGCGTTGGCGCAGGAGGCCAAGCTGACCGCGGCGTCCGCGTCTCTCGCGCAGCAGAACGGCATCACGCGGCCGCTGGGCTTGCCGACCGCGGCGCCCGGCACGGCGCGCGGCTTCGACTTTTCGAGCCAGGCGCAGGAGGAGGCCGAGCAGGAAGAGGCGCCGTCCGGGCTGCTCGTTTTTCTCGACTGCCAAGGGCGCACCTGCGACCAAGACTACCTGCGGCGTGAGATCACCTTCGTCAACTACGTGCGGGATCGCCAGGACGCGCAGATCCACGTCCTGGTCACCAGCCAGTTTGCCGGGGGCGGCCAGGAGTTCACCTTCGACTTCATCGGCTTACGCGAGTTCGAGGGCGACGATATCCGCCTGGTCTGGATGTCGAGCAACACGAACACGGAGGACGAGCGGCGCGAGGGCATCGCCCAGATGATCCGCGCCGGCGTCGTGCACTACCTCGCCAAGACGCCGCTCATCCATCAGCTCGACATCCGCGAGCAGGTCCAGCAGGTCGAGCAGCGGTTCCTCGTGGTCGACCCCGACGACGACCCGTGGAACTTCTGGGTCTTCCGCATCAATGTGAACGGTCAGGTCGGCGGCGAAGACCGGCGCTCGAACTACAACATTCGCCTCATGGGCTCAGCGAACCGCACGACCGAGGATTGGAAGATCCGCTTCAACGCCAACTTCCGCCACGACGAACGCAAGTTCATCCTCAACGACGGAACCGAGTCGATCGGGACCACCCGCAGCTACTCGTTCACGCACCAGACGGTCAAGAGCCTGGGCGAACACTGGGGTCTGTCGGTGAAAGGGGCGGCGTGGCAGGCGTCGTTCACCAATCACGAGCTGGTGATCGTCGGCGCTCCGGGGATCGAGTACAACGTATTCCCGTACGGCGAGTCGTCGCGCCGGATCTTCACGTTCACCTACGAGATCGGGGTGGGGCACGATCGGTACTTTGAAGAAACCATCTTCGAGAAGACCGCGGAGACGCTCCTCGACCACGCGCTGCTGGTGAACATGGACGCGGTGCAACCCTGGGGGGAGTTCGAGGCGGGCGTCGAGCTGGTCCAGTTTCTGAACCACTGGGACCAGTGGAGCGCTCAGCTCAACGGTCGCATCGACTTCCGCATCACCCGCGGCCTGAGCTTCAACGTGCGCGGCAACTGGGCCGCGGTCCGCAACCAGCGGTTCCTTGCCGTCGAGGAGCAGACCAACGAGGAGATCCTGCTGCGCCAGGCGGCGCTGGCCACGAACTCGACCTACCAGATCAACTACGGGATCACCTACCAGTTCGGTTCGATCTTCAACAACATCGTCAACCCGCGTTTCACGAGCAACCGCGACGGGTTCGGGGGGTTTGGCGGCGGCGGCCCCGGCGGCGGGCCCGGCGGCGGCGGCTTCTAGAAGGAGCCGGCGTTCTTGCAGGCCCGCGCACGCTGCTCGATCTGCTCGACGCGGAGGCGTCGGTGGGGCACAAGCCCTTTTCCGCGCCACGTGTATGCCATTCTTCCCCCTGACGACGCCTCCTGAATGACCGCCGTGTTCGCGCCCCGCGACCGGCACCAGCGAAGGAGATTGCCGATGATTCGCCGGATCCTGATTGCCAGTTTCTGTCTGCTCGTCGCCAGCCCAGCCTTCGCGACCTGGTCGGTGATCGCGGTCGACCAGCGCACGGGCACGGTCGTGATCGCCTCGGCGACGTGTGTGAGCGGCGCCGGGCTGCAAAGAATGGGCGGGCCCAACGGGCTCATGGGAATCCAGGCGATCGTCGTGCCGGGCGTCGGCGTGGCGGCGGCGCAGGCCGGCGTCGATCGGACGCGCGAGAACCAGATGCTGATCTACCGGGAGCTGCAAAAGGGCACGCCGCCGGCGGAGATCCTCGAGATGCTGCGGGCCGACGAGCGTTTCGAGTCGCGCCAGTTCGCCATCCTAGACCTGCAGGGGCGCATGGCGCGGCACTCGGGGGCGCGCAACGGCGAGCACTCGCTGCACGAGGGCGGCCAGCTCCGGAGCGAGCCGTCGATCCTCTACTCGGTGCAGGGCAACATCCTCGAGAGCCCGGCCGTGGTGCACGAGGCCGCGGCGGCGTTCCGCGAGGCGGGCGGCAGCCTGACCGATCGGGTGATGGCCGCCATGGAAGCCGCGGATCGGGAGGGCGGCGACTCGCGCTGCTCCTGCGACAACCCGCGCAACCCCGAGGTCGACGCCCCCTGCACCGCCAAGACCGCCCACGTCGCCTACATCCTGCGCGCCGAGCGGGACGACCCGATCGGCGAGTCGCACAACGACGGCACCTACGCGTTCTACATCAGCGTCACCGACCAGGACATCCAGCCCTCCGAGGACGCCAACCCGGTCCGGACGCTGCGCATGCGCTATGACGCGGCGATGCGCGGCGGCAGGTAGGCACGACGCGGCTTGGGAATCTTCCCTCTGATGATATACGGGAGGTATACTTACTATACCTATGGAATTCGAGTTCGATCCGGCGAAAAGCAATGCCAATCTGCGAAAACATGGGATCAGCTTCGATGATGCCCTCGCGCTATGGCGAGATCCCCACTTGGTCGAGGTTCCGGCGCGAACAGAAGATGAGCCGCGTTTCTTGGTGGTCGGGAAGTTGGCCGACAAGCATTGGTCGGCGATCATCACGTACCGAAGCGACAAGATTCGCTTGATCTCCGTCCGAAGGTCACGCGAGGAAGAGGTCGAGATCTATGAAAGCTAAACAGCTCGACAAGAAGTTCGACGCTGGCGAGAACATCACCGAGCACCTCGACTTGTCGAAAGCCCGCCGGCCGGGGCTGGAGCAGAAGCGGGTCAACGTCGACTTTCCCGTCTGGATGATCCAGAAGCTCGACAGGGAAGCCACCCGGCTCGGCGTCCCGCGGCAATCGCTGATCAAGATGCTGATCGCACGCCACCTGGAGGCAGCAGGCGGCTGATGAGCAGCGAGTACGTCCGTGAAGTGATGCGCAAAGAGCAAGACCGGCTGCGCCTTCGTGGCCTCTTGCAGGAGGGCGCTGCATCCCCTCCCTCGGCACCTGCCGACGAAGCCTATTTCGCCAGCCTCCGTGATCACGTCCGGCGACGTCCCAGGAGATAAGGCGGACTCCGTCGTTCTACGTCAACTGGCCAATCGGAATGTTGCCAAATATAATGTGATACATTATAGTTGACTACATGAGATTCCGCGCCAAAGGTAGCCGATGACGACGCCATCCGATCCCCGCGAGCTGCTGCCGCTGAGCCCTCCCGTCTACCACGTGCTGCTGGCCCTGGGCGACGAGGCGATGCACGGCTACGCGATCATGCAGGCCTTCAACGACAAGACCGGCGGCGAGGACGCGCTGCTGCCGGGGACGCTGTACGCGACGATCGCCCGCATGGTCGAGGCCGGCCTGATCGCCGAGCTGGCCGAGCCGCCGGACGAGAGCTCCGACCGGCGCCGCCGCTACTACCGGGTGACCGACTTCGGCCGCCGCGTGGCGGTGGCCGAGTCCGAGCGCCTCGGCCGGCTGCTCGACGTGGCGCGGAGCCAGCGGCTGGCCCCGGGCACGCGATGATGCTCGTTCCGCTTCCGGCGTGCCCTTCGCCGCCGCGCTGCGGCGCTGCGTGCCGGCATGTCTTATGCCATTCGTTGTCTGCTCGACGTCCAGCCACGTCCTCGCGTATTTCTGCGCGATTCTCGATGTGCACCAGCGACGATCCCCTGAGTGTGACGGCCGGCGGGAGACTCGGAAGGTGAAGACGCCGCGCGATGCTTCCCTCCCGGTGCGGCTGTATGCCTGGGCGGTGTGGGCCTTTCCCAAGGAGATCCGCGAGACCTATGGGCCGGAGATGATCGCTACCTTCGCGGCGGCGCACGCCGCGTTTCGCAACGAGGGCCGCCGGCGCGCCTCTCGATATGCCCGGCGAGCCGCGTGGGACGCGCTGGCGCGCGGCGCCCGCGAGCGCTGGCGGAGCGGCGGTGTCGGCGCGCCGCCGCCCGAAACGCCCGCCGGCCGCTGGGCCCACAGGAGCCGTGAGCTGTTCCGGAACCAAATAGGAACCGACCTCCGCTTTGCTTTCCGGACTCTGGCGCGCTCGCCGGTGTTCACGATCACCGCGCTGCTGGTGCTGGCGCTCGGCGTCGGCATCAACGGCGCCATCTTCACGGCGATCGAGGCCGCCTTGCTCGCGCCGCTGCCCTACCCCGACCCCGACCGGCTGGTGATCCTCGACCTCGCCGTCGTCGAAGACGACCAGCCGGGATCGCCGCGAGCGATTCCCTGGTCGTGGCCCAAGTACGAGATCCTGGCCGCGGCCGAGGAGCTGCCGGTGGCGTCGCTGGCCGGCTATGCGACGCGCACGGTGACGTTGACCGGCCGCGGCGACGCCGCCCGCCTCGACGCCGAGGTCGTGACCCCCGGCTACTTCGCGGTGCTTGGCGTCGATCCGGCGCACGGACGCACCCTGTCGGTGAGTGACGACGAGGCGGCTTCGCGGGAGGTCATCATCTCGCGCGGCCTCTGGCAGGAGCGCCTCGGCGCCAACCCCGGCGCGATCGGCGAGGAGCTGGTGCTCAACGGCCAGACGATGACGGTCGTGGGCGTTGCCCCGGCGGGCTTCGCCGGTCTCAGCGGCCGCGCCCGCCTCTGGGTGCCGGTGCGCTCGGCGCCGGCGCTGTTCTCCCCGGTCATGCTCCGCGGCGCGCAGGCCCACTGGATGCAGGCGATCGCGCGCCTGCGCGCCGACGCATCGCCGGCGGAGATCGACGAGCGGATGGCGGCCGTGGCCCGCAGCGTCGACGAGGCATTTCCGTGGGCCGACCCGGCGAGCCGCATCACCGGCAAGGCCCGCTCGATCGCCGAGGCGCGGCGCAATCCCCGCGCGCAGCGGGCGGTGCTGATCGTGGCGACGGCTTCCGGTCTGGTACTGCTGATCGCCTGCACCAACCTGGCGGCGCTGATGCTCGCCCGCGGCGCCGATCGCCGTCGCGAGATCGCGGTGCGCCTGGCGCTGGGGGCCTCTCGCGCGCGGCTGGCTCGAGGTCTGCTCGCCGAGACGCTGCTGCTCGCCAGCGGCGGCGGTATTCTGGGGATCGGCGTCGCGGCGCTCGCGGTTCGCGCCCTCGGCGCGATCTGGCCGGCGGGCTTCGCCGACGGAAGCTGGAACCTCGCCTTCGTCGACGCCGCCGGCTTCTCCTTCGATGCCTCGGCGCTCGCCTACACGCTCGGGCTCGCCCTGCTCACCGGCGCCCTCTTCGGCGCCGTCCCCGCCCTGCGCCTCTCCGGCGCCGACCTCGGCGCCGCCATGAAACAGGGCGGCGGTGCCCGGCGAAGACGCGGCTGGACGATCGGCGGGCGAGGCGCGCTGGTGGCTGCGGAGATCGCCGTCGCCCTGGTCCTGCTGGTCGGCGCCGGCCTGTTGCTGTCGAGCCTCGGCCGGCTTCTCGACGTCGAGACCGGCTTCGACCCCGAGCGTCTGCTCGCCTTCACCTATTCCCTGCCGCGCGACAGCGTTCACGCAGAGAACCCCGCGGCGTTTCACGAGACGTTCCTGAACCGTCTTCGCGGGCTCCCGCAGGTCGCCGCCGCCGGCGGCGGCGTGGTTCCGCTGCGGCGCCACTGGTCCATCACGATGATGATCCGCGCCGGCGAAACCACGTGGGAACCCGACGCCGCGCCCAGCATCGGCGTGCAGAGCGTGACCGACGGCTACTTCGAGGCCGTGGGGATGCCGTTGTTGCGCGGCCGGACCTTCGCCGCGACCGATCGGTCGGGCGCCCCGCCGGTGATCGTCATCAACGAGACGGCGGCGCGGCGTTTCTTTGGCGACGCCGACCCCGTCGGCCAGCCGTTCGCCGTCAGGTACGGGCCCACCAGCGGCGACGTCTCGGCCGAGGTGATCGGCGTCGTCGCCGACGTGCTGTACAACCCGCCCGATCAGGGCTTCATGCCGGAGGCCTACTTCTACCAGCCGCAGGCGCCCGAGGCCGACATCGAGGTCCTCGTTCGCACCCGCGGCGAGCCGCTTCAGGTACTTCCCGAGGTTCGCGCCACGATGGCCATGCTCGACCCCGAGGTCCCGATCTACGACGCAACGACCGGCGCGGACATCGCCGCCGCCCAGGTCAGCACCACGCGCGTGGTCATGCAGCTTCTCGCCGTGTTCGCCGGGATGGCGGTGGTGCTCGCCGTCACCGGGATCTGGGGCGTGGTCAGCTACGAGGTCGTGCAACGGCGGCGCGAGCTCGGCATCCGCCTGGCGCTGGGAGCCCGAAACGCGCAGATGGTCGGCCTCCTCGTTCGCGACGGCCTGGTGAGCGCCGCGCTGGGGATCGTCGCCGGCATGGTGATGGCTGCCGCGTTGACTCGCTATTTGACGGCGCTCCTGTACGAGGTCGATCCCGCCGACCCCGTCGCGTTCGCCGGGGCGGCGGCGATGCTGCTGCTCGTCGCCCTCCTCGCAGCCTGGCTTCCGGGCAGGCAGGCGACCCGCATCCATCCGGCGGAGACCCTGCGCCGGGGATAGCCCGGTCTTCGGCGGACCTGCCAATCAGCCTCCCTGCGCTCTTGTGGAGCCGCCGTCCCCTCGATGGTGAGCGCGCAGCCGCTGGAAGCAGTTGACATACTATATCGGAAACCATTAGATTAGTTTCCGATACAAGCGCGACGATCCCGATGCGAGGGGTGGGAGGGGGCGGGAGGGGCCTCAATGAAAGACGGGCATGACGAGCACGAGCGCTTCCTGCCGCTGACGCCGGTGACGTTCCACATCCTGCTGGCGCTCGAGGCGCGCGACGCTCACGGCTATCGGATCATGAAGGACGCCGAGGAGCAGAGCGGCGGCCGGGTGGTGATCGGCCCCGGCACCCTGTACGAGGCGATCCAGCGGCTGCGGAAGCAAGGGCTCGTAGTGGAGAGCGACGAGCTGCCGACCCCCGACGAGGACCAGCGGCGACGCTACTACGGGCTCAGCGATCTCGGCCGGCGGGTGCTGCGCGCCGAGTCGGCGCGGCTGGTCGACGTCGCCGAACTGTTGAAGGCGCGCCGGCTCGCGACCGCCAGGAAGATCTGAAGTGGCCGCGCGCGGACCGTCCGACGACGATCGTCATCACCCGGGTCGACGGGCGCGGAATTCTAGACCTCGCCCGAAACGCTCGGCGGAGGCCGGCGAGGGTCTCGGGCTCGTTTTCCCGAAGCTGTTCCTGCGCCTCTACCCGCGGGGCTTCCGTGAGGCCTACCGGGATCCGATCCTGCAGTCGGTCCGCGACGGCCTTCGAGAGAGCCGCGGCGCCGGCGCGCGGGCGCGCTTCGTCATCTGGCGGCGCGCGATCCTCGACCTCGCAGCCGGCGGCGTGCGGATGAGGCTGCGCTCGCTGACCGGCCGGCCCGAGCCGCCGGGAGGCAAGCTGCCCGAGCGCCGCTCGCCCGCCGCGTGGCTGGGGCGCCAAGTCGACATCTTCGGCACCGACGCCCGCCACTCGTTCCGCGCCCTCGCCCGCGCGCCCTGGATGACCGCGGCGGCAATCGCCACCCTCGCGGTGGCGATTGGGCTCACGGCGCTGACGTTCAGCGTCGTGTACGCGACCACGCTGCGCGAGCTTCCCTACGAGCGGCCGGATCGATTGGTCGAGGTCTGGCACTGGGGGCAGAGGACCGACGGCCGCTCGGGCCGAGGCGGTAGCCGCTTCGCGCTGGAGGACCTCGGCGACGTCTCGCGGACCTTCTCGAGCATCGGGCAGTTCGACGAGCACCAGGTGGCGTTCGCCTTGGCCAGTGGTTCCACGGCGGCGGCCGACGCTTCCGCGGCCGCGCTCGTGCCGGCGGCCGAGATCACCCCCGGCCTGTTCGAGCTCTTGGGCGTGCGGCCGCAATTCGGCCGGCCGTTCGCACCCGAGGACGCGGTCCCCGGGGCGCCACCGACGGTGATCCTCGGCCATCAGTTGTGGGTCGACCGCTTCGACGGCGCCCCGGGTGTGCTCGGACGGACGGTCAGCATCGACAACGTCCCGCATACGGTGATCGGCGTGATGCCCGAGGGCTTCGCGTTCTCGTACTACGCCGGCTTGTGGGTCCCATGGGATCCGACGAGGCCCTCAGGAGGCAACACGATCGATCATGGCGTCGTGGCGCGGTTGCGCGACGGGGTGTCGATCGAGCAGGCCAACCGGTCGCTCGAGCTGCTACGGCAACAACTGCAAGCCGCGGACGTGCGGCCCTTCAATGACCGGTCGGAGGGCTGGCAGTCCTTCCTCGAGGCGTCGCCTTTGGGCTGGGAACGCTGGGACGAGCTCGGTTGGGCACCGTTCTCGGCGTTGCTTCCGGTTGGCCTGGCGCTCCTCGTCGCCTGCGCCAACATCGCCGGGCTGCTGCTGGCCCGCGGCGTGACGCGGCGCCACGAGATGACGTTGCGGGCGGTGGTCGGGGGGAGTCGCTGGCGACTGGCGAGGCAGTTGCTCACCGAGAGCGTGCTGATTGCCGGGGCCGCGGGGCTCCTGGGACTGCTGCTGAGCGCCTGGAGCGGGCCCCTCGTGAGGTTGCTCGGCCAGCGCGTGTTCGACGAGATGGCCCCATTCGGGCTCACTCCCATCGGGGACTCGCCGATTCCCGGATGGCTGCGTCTGGGGCCCGATCCGACGATCGTCCTTTTCGTGGCGATCACCAGCGCTCTCGCCGTGGCCACGATCGGCCTCGTTCCGGCGCGCGAGGCGTCGCGAGCCGACCTCGGCGCAGCGATCCGTGCCGGCGGCTATGGGGCGACGGCCGGGCGCCAGACGCGCCGGTGGCACGATCTGCTCGCGATCCTCCAGCTTGCGCTCACGGTGATCTTGATCGTGGCGGCATCGCTCGCCGTGCGAAGCGCCGCCGTGTTGGCGAGCTTCGATTCCGGGATGGACACGGACCGCGTGCTCGAGGTCCACTTCAACGACAACAGGTTGGGCCCCGTCGCCGATGAGGAAGACATGCGGGTCGCCGACCTCAAGCGCCGCGTGGAAGAGCGAATCGCCGCTCTTCCCGAGGTCGAGTCGGTGAGCTCGACCTGGTTCATGGATCCGGAGCTGGGCGCGCCCCCCGCGCGACCACGTGACAGGACCGGCAGCGTGCCGACGAACCTCACCGCCGAGGACAGCTTCATCGCAGTCGCCTCGCCGGCGACGCTCTTCGAGCTGAGCGGGCCGATCTTCGGGCGCGTCGTCGGGCCCGACCACTTCCGGACGCTGGGCCTGACCATCCTGCACGGCCGCGGCATCGAGGCGAGCGACACGAGCACGGCGCCGCGGGTCGCCGTCGTCAGCGAGAGCACGGCGCGAATCGGCTGGCCCGGCGAGGACCCGCTCGGCCACGAGATCCGCCTGCGTCCGGACGGCCCGGGATACACGGTCGTGGGGATCGTCGAGGACCGGCACCGCAGCGACCGGTTGTGGCGTGGTCCGGGGCGGCCCGACGCCTGGCGCAATCTCTACGTCGCCGCCGAACAGGTCGGAACCGTGCCGAAGTACCTGCTGGCACGCGCCGCCGGCGACACCGCCGACATCGTCGAGCCGATTCGCCGGATCGCGCGCGAGCTGGACCCCACCGTTCCCCTCATCGTTCAGCGCCTCAACAGCCGTTCCTGGGAGACCGTCCTGGCGCCGGTCCTCCGCTGGAGCAGCCGAGTGCTCGCAGCGGTCGGCATCTCGGTGCTGGCGCTGTCGGCCCTGGGCATCTTCGGCGTGGTCGCCTACACCGCCGCGCGGCGGACCCGCGAGATGGGCCTGCGGGCGGCGCTCGGTGCCGATCGGGCCCACGTCGTGCGGGCGATGCTGCGCGGCGCCATCTCGCTGACCATCATCGGCATCGCCCTGGGGACGCTCGGCGCGCTGGCCCTCGGCAAACTGCTCGCCGGCTGGCTGTACGGCGTCTCGCCGTTCGATCCCGCCGTCTACGCCGCCGTCGTCTCCGCGGTTGCTGTTCTGGCCCTGCTCGCCGGCTGGCTCCCCGCCCGCCGCGCCGCCGCCGTCGATCCTGCCGTGGCACTTCGCGAAGACTGACGTCCTCTGGTTTCTCATCTGCTTCACGTACTATGCGGAACGTAGTATTCTATTCGCATGATTCGCTCCTGGGCCAACGCGGCGACTCGCAGGTTCGCCAACGAAGGCAAGATCTCGAAGTTCCGAGGCCTGGATGCGGAGGCGGCCCAAGAGCTGCTCGCGGTTCTGGACGCGGCCAGCTCGCTTGCTGATTTGAGCCCGCTGAAGAGCGTTCGATTACACAAGCTGAAAGGCGATCGGAAGGGGCAGTGGGCCATGACCGTGAACGGTCCGTGGCGAATCTGCTTTCGATTCGAAGACGGTGATGCTCACGATGTCGAGATCGTGAACTATCACAAGGGGTAAGGACGATGATGCCCGTACATCCCGGCAGGATCCTGAAGCGAGAGCTCGAGGCGCGCGAGCTCTCGGCGAACAAGCTCTCGCTCGCGTTGCGCGTGCCGTCGGGACGCATCACGCAGATTCTCAACGGCAAGCGCGCCATCACCCCGGAGACGGCGTTGCGGCTCGCCCGCTACTTTGGCAACTCGCCGCAGTTCTGGATGAACCTGCAGACCAAGCACGACCTGCTGGTTGCCGAGCGCGAGATCGGCGAGCGCGTCAAGGCAGAGGTCGACGAAGCGGCCTGAAGAGGGTCAGCGGGCCGCGACCGGCCGACCCTCGCCGCACGAAACCCGCCCTGAGGGCCGGCCGTAGAGTGAGGGAGTGAGGAGCCCAACGGCCCGCGGGGCGCCCGGGGGGCGCGGCGGCCCTGATTCGTGAGGTGAGCCCATGCTTCGAGTTCCTGTCGCTGCCCCCGATCTCGCCGTCGCGCGTCGATTTGCCTTTGCCGCGCCCGAAAGTGCTGCTCTGCGTCGATTCGCTGTGATTGCGGCCGTCATCGCCACGGCGCTGGCGCCGCAGGCCGTCGCGGCGCAGGACCGGGTCGTGCGGACGATCAGCGAGAGCTATGAGCCGGCGGCGGCCACCGCCGTCCGCCTCGACCTGAGCGCCGGCGAGGTGAGGGTCAGGGGCGCCGACATCGAGACGATCTCCGTGCAGGTCCGGGTCAGTTGCCCGCGGGGCCGCGATCTCGACCGCTGCCGCGACAACGCGGAGGACGTATCGGTGATCACGGCGGAGCGCCGCGGCAAGCTGATCGTCCACGCGGAGGGGCCCGGGTTCTGGCGCGCCCGCGACACCCACCTCGACATCGAGCTGACGCTGCCGAGGGCATTGGGCTTCGAGCTGAGGCTGACCGCCGGCGACGTGGAGATTGGCGAGGTCGGCGGCGGCGTGACGATCGACCTCGGCGCCGGCGAGCTGCGATTGACCGACATCGGCGGGGACATCATCGTCGACATGGGGGCCGGCGAGGTCATGGTCACCACCAGCGAAGACACGGTGCGCAGCGTGACGCTGGACAACGGCGTCGGCGAATCGGTCCTCCATCACCGCAACGGCACCCGCAGCCGCGAAGGGGTGATGCCCGGGACCGACGTGCGCTGGAACGACGGCCCGGGGACCCACCGTATCGAGATTGACCTCAACGTCGGCGAGATCTCCGTTCGGCTGCGCTGACGCTCTCCAGCGAGGACGGCCTGCTAGCAGTTCGTCGCGGCGCCTTGCATTTGGCCTTTTCTCGCCGCAATCAGACCCGTCACACTTCCACCACGGCCTGCTAAAGGCTGACGATCTCCTTGAAGCCGCCCCAGAACATGCGCTTGGCGTCGAAGGGCATGGCGGCGGGATCCATCATCCCCGCCAGCCGCGGGTCGTTCATCACCTTGTCGAGGACGCGATCCCGCTGGGCGCGGGACTTGTAGACGATCCACGAGAACACCACGACCTCGGTCCGCTTCAGCTTCACGGACTGCGGGAACGAGGTCAGCTTGCCCGGCTTGACGTCGTCGGCAACGCACTCGACGTACTCGAGCGCGCCATGCTCCTTCCAGATCTTGCCGGCCTTGCGGGCGAGGCGCTTGTAGGCGTCGAGCTTCTTCTTGGGCACCGGAACGACGAATCCATCGACGTATCTCATGCTGGTTTCTCCTCGTGATTTCTTTTGAGGACGCCATCCCGGGCGATCCTCGGGGCCATCGCTTCCATTGTGACGAGCTCGCGGGCCGCGCCCCTCGTGTCACTACTTCAGACGACGCGCACGTGAGCCGGGGCGTTTGGAGTCCCTCGGATCACGGCTTCGCTTGTAGCGCTTGCTCCTTTGCGACCGTCTCGCGGATCGGCCGGACGGGTCGGACCTCGATGCTGCCGACTCGTGCCGGGGGGATGTCGGAGGCGATCTGGATGGCTTCGTTGAGGTCCTTCGCCTCGATGAGGTAGAAGCCGGTGAGCTGCTCCTTGGTTTCGGCGAAGGGGCCGTCGGTGATCGACACCTTGCCGTTGCGCACCCGCACGGTAGTGGCGGTCTGGACGGAATGGAGGGCCTCCGAGGCCAGACAGCGGCCGTCGTCCCGGAGGCTCGCGTCGAAAGCGACGCAGTCGGCATCCTTCACGCCGTCGAGCCTGTCCTCTTCGGCGTAGACGAGACACAAGTACTTCATGGCGCGACCCCGATCATCCAGCCGACGCCGAAACGGACCGCGACCCTGCCGGATAGCTGTTCCTCGGAGCTCTCGATGCAGCGCATCAGCATCGTGACCCCCGCCCCGAGGGCGCTCTTGTAGAACTTGAGCGCTTCCTCGCAGCAACCGTCGAAGAACAGATAGGGTTGGACTTCCATTGGCTCCTCCTCCTCGATGCAAGGCCGACGGCCCGATGGCTATTTCCACCTTGTAGTCGTACAGCAACGCGCGGGATCGACAGGAGCCGAATCATTTTCCCAGCTCGTCGAGGCGCCGTTGCAGGAAGCGGCGCTCCGGCTCCTGGCGAGTGAGCTCCAGGGCTCGCTCGTACGAGGCGCGGGCTTCTTCCGTTCGTTCCAGACGCCGGCACAGGTCGGCGCGGGCGGCGTGGGCCAGGTGGTAGTCGGCGAGCTCGCCCCGCTCGAGGATGGCGTCGACGATCGCCAGGCCGGCGGGCGGGCCGTCGCGCATGGCCACCGCGACGGCGCGGTTCAGCTCGACGACCGGCGAGGGGTCGGCGCGCATCAGGGCGTCGTAGAGGCCGACGATCTGTGCCCAATCGGTGGCGGCGGGGGTCGCCGCCTCGGAGTGCACCGCCGCGATCGCAGCCTGAAGAGAATAGGGGCCAAAGCGCCGCGACGACAGCGCTCGCTCGACGAGCGCCGAGCCCTCGGCGATCTGCTCCCGGTTCCAAAGCGAGCGGTCCTGTTCGTCGAGCAGGACCAGGTCTCCGGCCGGCGAGGTGCGTGCTTCGCGGCGCGAGTCGTGCAACAGCATCAGGGCGAGCAGGCCGACCGCCTCCGGCTCGGGCAGCAGCTCGACCAGCAGCCGCCCCAGGCGGATGGCCTCCCCCGACACGTCGGGTCGCGTCAGCGAGGCGCCCGAGCTGGCGGCGTAGCCCTCGTTGAAGACCAGGTAGATCACCCGCAGCACCGCATCGAGCCGCTCCGGGAGCTCGTCGCGCTCGGGTACCTGGTAGGGAATCCCGGCGTCGCGGATCTTGGCCTTGGCGCGCACGATGCGCTGCGCCAGGGTCGGCGGGGAGATCAGAAAGGCGCGGGCGATCTCCTCGGTGGTCAGGCCGCACACTTCGCGCAAGGTGAGCGCGACCTGGGCGTCCGGCGGCAGCGCCGGGTGGCAGCAGGTAAAAACCAGCCGCAGGCGGTCGTCCTCGACGCTGTCCTCTTCCCAGGCGGCGGGGTCGTCGACGGCGGCCTCCGTGTAACCGGTGACCTCGTCGAGCGCCTGGAACCGGGATTGCCGGCGCAGCCGGTCGATGGCCTTGAAACGGCCCACCGACACCAGCCACGCCCGGGGCTTGGCGGGCACGCCGTCGCGCGGCCACTGCTCGAGCGCCGCCCGAAAGGCGTCGTGCAGGGCCTCCTCGGCGAGGTCGAAGTCACCGAGCAGGCGGATTAGCGTGGCGAAGACGCGCCGCGACTCGTCGCGGTAGATCGCGTCCATCCTGTCGTGCACGCCTGCGACCGCGTCCTCGCTCATCGATCGTTCGGCGCCTGCTCGACGTGCCGCCGCAGCCAGGGCAGCAGGTGCTCGAAGTCGGCGATTCCCTCGTCGAGGAGCCCAACGAGAAAACCGTGCGCCTCGGTCGCATCGACGCGGAGCCGCCACCCGTTGAGCCGCAGGAACACGTCGGTCGCGAAGAACGCCACCCGCTTGTTGCCGTCAACGAAAGGGTGGTTCATCAACAGGGATTCGAACATTGCTGCCGCCATCTCGACGATATCGGCGTAGTAGCCGGTCCGCGGGCGGTACAGGGCGCTCTCCAGGAGCCCCGGATCGCGCAAACCTGCGGCGCCGCCGAAACGGGCGATGAGCCTTTCGTGGATCGCGAGGGCCTCGTCGACCGAAAGGTGGGCTACTTGGTCACCGGGCAAGGTGGGCTACCTCGTGGCCGGGCAAAGGGGCCGCTCGCTCACCGGGCAAGGAGCTTGCCCAGCTCCTCGTTTTCGGCGATCGAGTCGTCGAGGTGGCGCAGGACGTCGGGGCGCACGCGGCGACGCGCCACGTACTGCTCGATCGCCTCGGTCAGGAGCCCGGAAATGCTCTGGTGCGACTCCTCAGCGAGCTCCTTGAGCTCTTTCCAGGCGTCTTCATCGACTTTCGAGCTGATTTTCACGGCCGCCATCGATCGATCTCCGTTCTTGCTTCCTTCCCGTCTGCGCCGCCCCCCGCATTTCCTCGTCTGTCTCTCCCGCCTCCCACGCTTCTCGTCTTGACGTTTCATGATATGTCAAGACAAGGAGGGCGGGCAAGCCGCCACGGTCAGAAGGCGAAGGCGAGCCCCGACGAGAGGCGGAAATGCCCCTGGGTGTCGTTACCGTAGGCCGTGATCAAGACCGCGGGTTCAACCACACGCCAGACCAGGCGGTCGTCGATCCGCAGGTCGAAGTGCATGCCGAAGGCGGCGGCGAACGAGGTGTCGTCGAAGTCGATCACGCTCAGCAGGACCTCCTGGCCCCCCGGAATCTCGAGCAGGAAGTCATCGTCATCGAAGTCGACGCCGAGGCTGCCGCGCGCAATCCCCGCCATCGCCAGGGCGCCGACCCGGAAGCGGTCGGTCTCGGCGATCCGGAAGCGGGGTCCGAACAGCACCGTCCACTGGTCGAGGCTGAGCTCGGGCGTGGGAAAGATCTGGATGACCGGGACGTCGAGGTCGGCCGAGCTGAACGCCACCTCGCCGCCGAGGCCGAGCCAGTCGTCGAGGAAGAAGGTGAACCCGCCGGTGAAGCCGGGACCGCGCGCCTCGTTGAAGGCGCTACCGCCGATGTCGGCGAACAGGTACGAGAAGCTGCCGAAGGCCTCGATGTCGCCGTCTTCCTGGGCGACGGCGAGGCCGGGACCGATGAGAGCCGCGGCGCACGCCAGCGCCGCGACAGCGCAGAATCGTCTGGACACAACTCCCCCTGTAGCAGTTAGTAGGGACCCCGCCGGAAACTCGTCATCGATTATCGCGCGCCGCGGGCGACCGCGCACGGCGGGTAACGCTGGCGCCACCTGCCGGTGCGCGCCGGCGTGGGGCAGTTACCACGAGTCTTCCTTCTCGCGCGGCGAGCTGATCCGGATGTCGAACAGGCCCCGGTGGGCGCGGGTGCGGCTCGGGTTAGCGACCGATCCCTTCCCTCGGCTTCACGATGAACACGCCCTCGTTCATGCTGGTGACCACCACGATGCCGGAGTCGAAGTATGGGAAGTTGCTCCACGAGCCGGTCATGCCACCGCCGTCCGGCCCCCAGGGCACGGTGTCGAAGAAGGCGATCGGGCGGATGTTCTCGCGGTCCGAAATGTCGAAGATCCGCAGCCCGGAGTCGTAGTTGCTCTGGAACATACGGTCGCCCACGATGTACAGGTTGTGGTCGACGGCCGGGTTCTCGGAGATGTACTCGCCCACCAGGATCGGGTCCTCGAGCTCTCGCAGGTCCCAGATCAGCGTGCGGGTGCCCTCCACCAGGCCGGAAACCTCGTCGCCCTCGTCGTTCATGTAGAAGTACTCGTGCTCGTCGTCGAACCAGCCCTGGTGGCTGTAGGCGACCTTCGGATATGTCGCCGCGCCCAGCGCCACCGGGTTGCGCTTGTCGGTGACGTCGGCGACGGAAATCGCCGTCTCGTTAGACCCGATGCAGATCTCGCGGCCCCGGTACTGCGCGTCGGGGCCGTGGTAGATCACGCACTGCGCGTCGTGCGAGTACCCCGTCCCCTGGATGCCGGTCGAGACGTCGGCGAAGCAGCCGGCGAAGCTCGGGTTGTTGGGGTCCTCGATGTTGATCATGTGGAGGCCGCCGCCGCAGGTCTCGCCGCCGCTGTTGGCGCCGACCACGTAGGCGAAGGCGGTGTCCTCGTTGACGACGATGTTGTGGGCTGCCGAGACGCGGTCGTAATGCGCGTCGACGTCGAAGACGATCGGCTCGCCGGCGTACTCGCGCAGCCGCTCGAGGTTGAAGACCTGCATGCCGTGGGTCGGCGCCCCGTCGGCGACGATGTAGGCGTGGTTCTCGTCGATCTTGATGTCGCGCCAGGGCGCCGACGGCGCCGTCTCGGTCTTCGGCAGCCGGCCGATGTACACCGGGTTGACGGGATCGGTGACGTCGACGAAGGCGGTGGCGTCGCTGAGGCCAACGAGCGCGTACTCACGGTCGGTCTCGGGATCGGTCCAGCCCCAGACGTCGTTGGCCATCGTGCCGCGACCGCCGCCCAGCGCCGACAGCGGCAGGAAGGAGAGCAGGTCGACCTGGTCGCAATCGAAGCGCCCGGCGACGCCGCCGCTGCACTCGATCGCGCCCCCGGTGATCGGGTCGAGGCCCTTGTAGTCGGAGATGAAGCGCGCCGCGCTCCAGTTGCCGTAGCGATTCTCCATGATCAACGTCACGCCGGCGCCGCTATCGGCCCCCGGGGCGCCGACGGCCATGACGTTGCCCTCGACCGCGAACGCCGCGCCCATCTGCGGGTTGAAGCCGGGCGCCGCCACCTTCTCGATGGTCACCACGTTGTAGTCGCCGTCCATGTGATAGAGGTAGATCATCCCGCCGGTGACGGTGTGCTGCGGCGAGGCGATGTACATCGTGTCGCCGTCGATCTCGACGTCGGCGCCGAACAGGTATCCGGAGCCCTCGAACGGGAAGACGCTGCCGGTTCGCCCCCAGGCCTCGCCCTCGGCGTTGTAGATGAAGCGGCGAACCGCGCCGAGCGGCTGGTAGCCGGGCGCGCCGACCAGCAGCAGGTCGCCCTCGAGCTCCAGCGAGGCGCCGAACGCGTCCGGCGGCGCCGAGTAGTCGAGATCGGCGAGCTCGACGCCCTCCCAACCGCCGTCGTCGCGCTTGAAGGCGTAGACGCGCCCGGCCCCCTGATACGAGGCGGGCGCGCCGACAAACGCCCAGTCACCCTGCACGGCCACGGCGCCGCCGAACCCCTCGGGGGTCGGGTCCGGGATCTCCTCGCCGTCGCCGGCTTCGGCGGGGGCGGCCTCGAGATCGGCGGCCTCGCGACCGGCGGCCTCGCGATCGGCGATCTCGCCGCGGCCCCCGACCAGGCGCTCGACACCTACCCAGCCCCCGTTCCCGCGGCGATACACGTAGGCCGCACCCCAGCCCTCCTCGGCGCCCGCGGCGCCGACGAACAGCCAGTCGCCGGCGCCGGCGATCGCCGAGCCGAAGCCGGTGCCGTCGCCCTCCCCGAAGGGAACCAGCGTGCCGAGATCGTTCCACTCCCCGTCGACCCGCACGAACCGATACACGACCGAGCGGTCCTCGGAGACGGCGGAGACCAGCATCTCGTCGCCGTCGGCCCAGATGGCCGAGCCGAAGCCGTCCCCTTCGCTGGCGTCCGGCGCCACGATCGAGTCGACCTCGGTCCAGGCACCGCCGATCGGGCGATAGACGTAGACGTAGCCGGAGTCGACCCGGTTGCCCGGCTCGCCGACGAGGATCTCGCCGCCGTTGATCTCGACGCTCGAGCCGAAGCCCGTCTGAGCAACGGCCGGCGCCGCGAAGGCCATGAAGCACAGCAACACGGACACGGGGAGCAGGATCTTCTTCACTCGTTCACCTCTTGGGAAAACCGGGGATCTGGACCGTTCTCTATCCGTAAGACGGAACGGTGGCTCGTCGGGTTGCATCCGGGAAGCGGAGATGCGGGGATCTCGACGCGGCAACCACCCCTCAGGATGGCCCGCCGAGGGGCCGGAAGCAAGGCGGCGGGGGCGACGCGCCCGCGCGCCGGAAACAGGGCGGCGGGGGCGACGCGCCCGCGCGCCGGAAACAGGGCGGCGGGGGCGACGCGAACCGCCGCGTACCGCGGCCGCGCCTGGCCGGTGGAAGCTCCCCAGGAACGGGTTGGCGGCGGCCGCCGGCGGGCCCGCTGCAAATGCAATCGATTCACTGCGGCGCCGTTTTCTGCGTTTTTGGCCACCCGATGGCGACGTGCCGACCGCGCTGCGCTGGGCGGCGGCAATCGCGCCGAATGCACCTGCTTGCGGGACCTGCGGGCGCCTCCGGCGACTCCGGCCGATCGCGCTCGATCGATTGGCGCGCTTCTTGCTTACTGATGGTCCCGACAACGAGCTGCACAGAGTTCCGTTGACGACCCTGGGGCGTGCTGCGTCCCAGGCCGCAACCAGGAGACTTGCCGTGTCCGAGGACGCCAGTTCGAACACCGCGTCGGTGGCCATCGTGATTCTGGTCATCGTGGCGATGGCCTTCGCGTACTTCATCTTCATCCGCACTAACGACGATGCCGACCTCGATATCGAGATCAAGGACGGCGGGAACATCGGGGCGCTGGCTCCCGACAGCGCCGAGCCGTTCGCGCTCGAGCACCGAGCGCTCCTGGCCGTCGCCTCGAGGTCGGCGCTGCCCTGAAGCGACCGGAACCCCGTAGCACTCGTCGGTTACGCCGGATGCGGCGGCCAAGACGATCATCCCGCCGTCCGTTGCGGTCGGGCCGTCCATCGTTGTTGCGGCCGTCCGAGGCGACTGTCGCCCGCCCGACCACAGCCGGGTGGAACCTCGCGGGTGAGCCGGAAGCGGTAAGATTCGCGGCGTCGTTTCGTCCTTCCAGGGCGCTCACCTACGATTCGGTCGCCAGTCGATGCTCGAGCATGTCACCCCCGGTCCGCCGATGGGCAAGGACGAGTACCGGGCCGCGATCGACCCGCTGCGACGGCGGCTCTTCGAGCAGCAACGGGCCTGCTGGGACGCCGGCCTCGGCGTGGTGATCGTCTTCGAGGGATGGCGCGCGGCCGGCAAGGGAAAGATCATCGGGAAGCTGACGTCGCGTCTCGAGCCGCGGGCCTTCGAGATCCACGCCATCCGCGAGCCGCGCACGTACGAGAAACCGCTGCCCTGGCTGCGCCGCTTCTGGCTGGCCATCCCCGCCTACGGCCGGATCGGCATCTTCGACCGTAGCTGGAACCGTCGGGTGATCGTCGACGGGCTCGATGGCAAGCTGACCGAGGCCGAGATCCAGCAGGCCTTCGACGACATCAACGACTTCGAGCGCACCCTGGCCGACGATCGTTACGCGCTGATCAAGTTCTTCCTGCACATCGATCGCACCGCGCAGCGCAACCGCCTCGAGGAGCTGGCGGCGGACGAGACGACGAGCTGGCGCGTCGAGGCGATCGACTGGGAGCAGAACGAGCGTTACGCGGAGCACCTCGAGGTGATCGAGGAGCTGCTGGCGCGCACCGACTCGGAGTGGGCCTCCTGGCACCTGGTCGCCTGCCAGGACCTGCGCCGGGCCCGGGTCGAGGTCATCGGCAAGGTGATCGAGCGGCTCGAGGCCGAGCTCGCGGAGCGCGGCCTGGAAGATCCGCGCCACAACGGGAGCTGATCATGCTGTCGTCCCTCGATCTGAGTCAGACCCTCGGCAAGGCGGAGTACGAGGAACAGCTGCTGTGCTTGCAGCTCGAGCTGCGCGCCCTCGCCTGGCGCCTCTATCAGGAGAAGCGCTCCCTGATCGTCGTCTACCAGGGGTGCGACGCCGGCGGCAAGGGCGGCAGCATCCGGCGCCTGACCGCCAGGCTCGACCCGCGCGGCTACCACATCTACTCGATCGGAGCGCCGGCGGGCGACGAGAAGAAGCACCACTACCTGTGGCGCTTCTGGCGCCGCTTGATCCCCCCGGATGAGAAGCAGATCACGATCTTCGACAGGAGCTGGTACGGGCGCGTGCTCGACGAGCGGGTCATGGGCTTCGCCGAGCCGTGGGAGTGGAAGCGCGCCTACCGGGAGATCAACGAGTTCGAGCAGCAGCTCACCGACCCCGGCATCGTGCTGGTCAAGCTCTGGCTGCAGATCAGCAAGGACGAGCAGTTGCGCCGCTTCGAGGCACGCGAGAAGACGCCGCACAAGCGCTTCAAGCTCACCCACGAGGACTGGCGCAACCGCGTCCGCTGGGACGAGTTCGAGGAGGCCGCCAACGACATGCTGGCGAAGACGAGCCCGCCTTCGGCGCCGTGGACGGCGGTCGAAGCCAACTGCAAGCGCTTCGCGCGGATCAAGGCGCTGCGCACGATCGCCGAGGCGATACGCTAGCGGCGCGCCAGCTCGAGCTCCTCGTCGATGATCTCGGCGACCATCTGGAAGGGGACGGCGCCGCCGGGCAGCGGCCGGCCGTTGATGAATACCGCCGGTGTGCCGTTGACGCCGGCCTCGAAGCCCTTGCGGAGGTCGGCCTCGATGGAATCGACGTACTTCCCGGACTCGAAGCAGGCGTTGAAGGCGGCCATGTCGAGGCCGAGGCGCTCGGCCTTCTGCTGCAGATCGGGCGCCGTCAGCGCGCTCTGCTCGGCGAAGAACAGGTCGTGCGCCTCCCAGAACTTGTCCTGCTCGTGGATGCACAGCGAGGCCTCGGCCGCCTTCTGGGCGTTGGGATGGATCTCGCGCAGCGGGAACTGCAGGAAGACGATCCGCACCTGGTCGGGGTAGCTCGCCTTGACCTGATCCAGCGTCGGCGCGAACGACTTGCAATAGGGGCACTCGAAGTCGGAGAACTCGACGAGGGTGATCGGGGCGTCGTCGGGGCCGGTCGCCGGAGCGCCGGCCAGATCGAGCTCGACGCGGAAGGCCCCCAGCACGTACTCGACGTCGCGCTCGACGGCGAGCTCTTCGGCGTAGTCTTCGAGCAGGGTCTCGCGCACCTGGCCCTGGAGATAGTCGCGGATCTGCGGCGCGATCGACTCGAACGTCCGGCCGCCGAGCTGGGCCTGGTTCTGCAGGTAGAAGCTGCGGACTTCTTCCTCGCTGGCGGTGGCCTTGTCGCCGACGACCTCGCCGATCAGCGCCTCGGTGCTGATGCCGCGCCCCTCGGCCTCGGCCGCGAGCAGGCGGTCGCGCACGTGGCGGCGGGTGGCGTTCTCGATCAGCTGATGGCGCTCTCTCTGATAGTCGATGTCCATCTTGCCGAGCTGCGGGCCGAGCAGAGCGTCGAGGTCGGCGAGCGTGACCTCGACGCCGTCGATGACCGCGAGGGCGTCGTTGGGCCCGGTGGCCACGGGGGGCGGCGGCGGCGCCGCGCCCCGGCGGCCGGGGCTGGAGGTGGCGTCGGTGCCGCAGCCGATCGCGGCGAGCGACAATGCGGCCAGCGCGGCGACCGCGGCGCCCACAGCCAGCCGAGGGCCAGCGGAGACAACCGGCTTGGCGGCGGCTCCGGGTTCGATTCGCAGGGGATCGGTGGCCGGCCGCAATTGCGGCGAAGGCGCACAGAGACGCGGCGCAGGCGCACAGGGACGCGGGTTGGTTCGCTCTTGCATCAAGGGGAACATCCTTTCTCGCGGGAGCCGTAACTGTAACATTGCGTTGAGCTCCGAACCCGCCCGCAAGAGTCTTTGGTAGGGGGCACGTTGCTTGCCCACTACCAGAGTTTTCGCTCTCGGGCCCACTGGACGTCCTGAGGCCGCCTCACCCGTGACCCGCCCCGCCTACATCGACAGCCTGCTCGAACCCGAAGCCTACCCGGAGCCCGAGCGCCCCGAGCGCATCGACCTGGCAGAGACCCACGTCTCGTGGCTGTTGTTCACCGGCCAGTTCGTCTACAAGGTCAAGAAGCCGGTCGACTTCGGCTTTCTCGACTTCAGCACCCTCGAGCAGCGCCACATCTACTGTCACGAGGAGTTTCGCCTCAACCGCCGCCTCTCGCCGGACGTCTACCTCGGCGTCGAGGAGATCTGCGAGCGGGATGGCCGCTACCGAGTGGGCGGCAAGGGCCGCGTCGTCGATTACGCGGTCAAGATGGTGCAGCTACCCCGCGAGCGCTGGCTGCGCCGGCTGCTGGAAACCGGCGAGGCCGACGAGGGGATGGTCGAGCGGATCGCCCGGCGGGTCGCCGACTTCCACGCCGGCGCCGAAAGCGACGCCACGATCACGCGGATCGGCGGCACCGAGACCGTCCGCTACAACACCCGGGAGAACTTCGATCAGGCGCGCCGCTACCTGGGCGTCACCATCACCAGGCCCCAGTACGACGCTGTCCGCGCCTACACAGAAGCCTTCCTCGACGCCCGCAAGCTGCTGTTCGCCGAGCGCGCCGCCACCGGCCGCATCCGCGATTGCCACGGCGATCTGCACGCCGACCAGATCTGCGTCGACAACGGCATCGAGTTCATCGACTGCATCGAGTTCAACTACCGCTTCCGGTACAGCGACGTCGCCGCGGATGTCGCCTTCCTGGCCATGGACCTCGACCACTTCGGCCGTGCCGACCTCGCCAAGTCCTACGTCGCCGCCTATATCAGCCGCTCCGGAGACCGCCAGCTCGCCGAGCTGCTCGCCTTCTACAAGTGCTACCGCGCCTTCACTCGCGGCAAGGTGGCCAGCTTCCGCCTCGACGACGACCTGGGCGCCGCCGAACGGGCCGGGATCGAGGCGACCGCGCGCTCGTACTTCGAGCTCGCCCACGAGTACGCCAAGCCGGCGGCGCCGCTGCTGCTGATCACCCACGGCGTGATGGGCAGCGGCAAGACCGCGCTGGCGCGCGCGCTGGCGCCACGCCTCGGCGCCCACGCGATCTCCTCCGATGCGCTGCGCAAGCGGCTCGCCGGCCTCGATCCCCACGAGCGCCGCTTCGAGGCCTGGGGCGAAGGGATCTACTCGCCGGAGCACAGCCGCAAGACCTACGAGAAGATGCACGAGCGCGCCGCCAAGCTGCTCGCCGGCGGCCACCGCGTGATCCTCGACGCGTCGTATCGGGAGGCGGAGTGGCGCCACGACGCGGCACGGACCGCGCAGCTCGCGGGGGCCCGCTTTCTGGAGGTCGAGACCCAGAGCCCGCGCCGCATCCTCGAGCAGCGGCTGGTCGCCCGCCATCTGCCGGACGCCTCCGAGGCGACGGGGGAGAAGGGAGACGCGGCCAAGGCGACGGAGCAGGCGGAGAAAACCGCGACCAAGGCGGCGAAGGAGGAGGAAACCGCGACCACGGCGACGGAGGTGGAGAAAAACGCGGCCAAGGCGACGAAGGAGCGGGAAACCGCTGCCAAGCCGACGGCCGGCGCCACCCCCACCCCCGGCTCCCCCGCCGCCGCTGAAGGAGGCTCCAGCGACGGCCGGATCGAGCTGCTGGATCGCCAGCTCGCCGCCTTCGAGAGGGCGGCGGACGATCATCGGTATCATCCTGGCGCTGGGCATGCCCCGCCGCCACGCGGAACCCGCGCAGAGACGGGCGACGATCACATCACCGTCGATACCTCCGGCCCGGCCGCCGACACCGTACGCGAGGCGCTGGCCAGGATCTACCGCGCCTGCCTGCGGCGGCGCCCCGGCGGCGGGCCGGAGTAGCCGTGGACGAGGGCGTAGTACGGATCCTCAACCGTCCGCTGGGCTCGTCTTCTCCTCCTTGCCGGCAGCCGTCCGCCGCCCGCAAACCCGGTTCGCCGGCAAGCGTGGTTAGCACGATCCCTTAAGTCATCAGAGTACGATCCCTTAATCATCTTGGGTACGATCCCGCAACCAAACGGCGTTCCTTCGCCCGCCTCAGGACCCGGCGGGGTCGGTGGCGTCGAGGCCCGGGTCGGCGAAGCCGACGACCCGGTGGCTGCCGTCGCAGAACGGCTTGTCGGCGGAGCGGCCGCAGCGACACAGGAGGTAGCGGGCCGCCACGGTGCGGCCGCCGTGCTCGGGATCGACCAGCTCGATGCCTCCGGTGACGATGTAGGGGCCGTGGGCGGTCACCTCGATTGCCGGTGCCCCGCCGCCATCCGCCGCCGGCACCGTTTCGCCGTTTACGAGGTCCTCTCCACGGGTGTCCGCCGGAGCCGTTTCGCCGTTTGCCAGGGCCTCCCCGCGAGCGCCGGCCGCGGCCGCCTCGACGCCGTCGCCGGCGCCTCCTGGGTTCGCGGCGGGCCCCCACTCGCGGCCGGCGCTACGGGCGCTGCGAAAGCCGGTGGTCTTGTGGGTGCCGTCGCAGAAGGGCTTGATGGGCGAGGCGCCGCAGCGGCAGAGCGCGAAGTTGCCCTTGCCGCGGCCCTCGGTGCGGATCGAGTTGCCGCGGCCGTCGCGCAGGATCTCGACGCCGTCGACGCGCAAGGAGCCGTCTTGACGGCAGGAGATCGTCGGTCGATCCACAGCGTCGCCGCTGCTCACGTGTCCACCCCGATGCCAGAGCTTGAAGCGCGGATCGGTGACCATGCTGGAACCGTTTCGCCGCTGCTCACCCATCCTCCTCGATGCCCGGCCAGTGCGCCCCTTCCTGCATGCTGGCCGAAGGAGCTCACTGCACCGCACGAGGCGTATACCCACTCCTGAATGAGCAAACCAGGCACATGCACCCGGCCCTCTCGCGAACCGAACGTTCAAGGATGCCACGAAACCTCCGCGTGGGGCCGCCGCGACGCGACGGGAGGCGCCACGATGCGGTAGGGTCTGAGCCCTCCGTACTGTACGGAACGCCAAGGAACTTGTTCACGGTGCCGCCCGCATGCCGAAACTCCGGCGGCCGATCGGAGCGCAGGAGAGCCTCATGCCCGTAGCCCACGCCCGCCACATCCTGGTCGACACCGAAGAGCAGGCCAACGATCTGAAGGGCCAGATCGAGGGAGGCGCCGACTTCGGCGAGATTGCCCGCGAGCATTCGAGCTGCCCATCGAAGGCCCAGGGCGGCGACCTCGGCCAGTTCGGCCCCGGTCAGATGGTCGAAGAGTTCGACGCAGTGATCTGGAGCGAGGACGTCGGCGCGGTCCACGGCCCGGTGGAGACCGCCTTCGGCTACCACCTGATCGAGATCCTCAGCCGCACGGACTGAGCAGGGAATCCGGGAGGCATCAGGCGGCGCCGAGACGCGTCATTGCCGCCCGCGCCGCGTGCAGGCCGCACATCCCGTGGATGCCGCCCCCGGGCGGCGTCGACGCCGAGCACAGGAACAAGCGCGGGTCGGGCGTCGCGTAGGGGCTCCAGCGCAGCACGGGCCGGGCGACGAGCTGGCGGAGGGTCGCGGCGCCGCCGGTGATCGCGCCGCCGACCAGGTTCGGGTTGAGGCGCTGGAAGTCGGCCGGGGCCAGGGCGCGGCGCGCCAGGATGCGGTCGCGGAAGCCCGGCGCGAAGCGCTCGATTTGCCGCTCGATCCGTTCGGTCATGTCGACGTCGCAGCCGTTGGGAACGTGGCAGTAGGCGTAGCCGGTCTGCTTGCCCTCGGGGGCGCGGCCGGGGTCAGCGGCGGACTGCTGGCAGACGATCAGGAACGGCCGCTCGGCGACCCGCCCCTCCCAGGCGTCGCGCTCGGAGGCGGCGATCTCCTCGAGCGTGCCGCCGACGTGCACCGTCGAGGCGCCGCCGACGGCGGCATCGCGCCAGGGGATCGGGCCATCGAGGGCCCAATCGAGCTTGAAGGCGCCGGGGCCGTAACGGAAGCGGCGCAGGCGCGCCAGGTACCCCGGCGGCAGCTCGCCGTCCGCCAGCGCCGCGAACGGCTTCGGGGCGAGATCGAAGAGGACCACGCGTGACGCCGGCAGGTCGCGGAAGCCGCGCACCGGCTGGCCGGTCTCGATGGAGCCGCCGAGCTGCCGCAGCCGCGACACCAGCGCCGCGGCGATGGAGCCCGAGCCGCCGCGGGCGCACGGCCAGTCGACGGCGTGGGCGGCAAGGGCGAACACCAGGCCGAATGCCGCGGTCCCGGGCTTCTCGAGCGGCAGCACGGAGTGGGCAGCGCAGCCGGCGAACAGCGCCCGCGCCGGGGCCGTTTTCAGCTTCGCGTTCGCCAGCCCCGCGGCGCTGCGCAGGCCGCGCAGACCGAAACGGGCGAGCTGCAGGGGGCGGCGCGAGGAGAGCAGCGGTAAGCGCGGCAACCGGCCCGGCGCCTCCAGCAGATCGGCGAACAGGTCGGCGGTGCGATCCGGCAACCGGCCCGGTGCCTCGAGCCGATCGGCGGGCGGCTCGGTGGCGCAATTCCGCGGATCGCCTTGTTGCTCCCGTCCCCGGGTGTCGTCTCCTGCCTTGCTCTCCGACAGGAAAGGGCCCACCAGACCCCGCCAGCGCCGGGCGTCCTCGCCGAGCCGCTCGCCGGTTTCGACGAGCGACCGGCTCAGCAGCGGCGCCGGCCCGTCGTCGAGCGGGTGGGCAACGCTGGCGGAGAACGTCAGCCATTCGAGCCCGTGCTCCCACAGCGGTTGCCCCCGAAAGAAGGGTGACAGCAGCGCCAGCGGCTGGATCGCCGAGCACTCGTCGTGGAAGAACCCCGGCAGCGTCGCCTCGGAGGTCCGCATGCCACCGCCGACCGTCGGGGCGCCTTCGAGCACCAGCACCCCAAGGCCGCGGCCCGCCAGCTCGATCGCGGCGGCCAGGCCGTTGGGCCCGGAGCCCACCACCACGGCGTCCCAGATCTTCCCTCCGCGCGCTCGAGGGGATCTCCGGGCAATCTCCGCGGCCTCGTCGGTCGTTCTCAAGGCGCTTCTCTCTACGGCGTGATGATCGCGACGTGCTCGGCAAACCGGCTGAAGTCGTGCTCGTTGTTCGTGACGATCGTCTCGATCTCGAGCCTCTTTCAAGGGCCGATCGAGACCGGCCGCTCGCGATCGGTGAGGTTCAGGACGATCGACTTGCTGGCGCGGACCAGGTCCTGGGGCGTCATGATGATCTCGTGGCCCCAGACGCCGGCGCCGACGCCGACGACCGGGTAGCCCATCAGCTCGGCGTCGACGAAGGAGCGGAAGCCCTTCGGCTGCCAGTGAAACGGCGGCACCGAGCCGACCTCGTAGCCGGTGGTCTCCACGACGCCCTCGAGGCTGCACATCTTGATGTTGCGGTTGCCGATGGCACGCTTGAGATGGCCGGAGACGGCGCTCTTGTCGGCCCCCACCATCACCAGGACGCGCTCGCCCTCGCCCGACTCGAAGATCAGCGTCTTGATCATCTGGCCCCCCTCGAAGCCGAGCGCCCTGGCGACGTTGGCGGCGCCCTTCTCGGTGGTCGCCGGGAACTCGCGCCTTTCGTAGGGGATGCCGAGGGCGTCGAGGTGATCGTGAGCTGGTAGTTGCCGGTCTGCCATCGTCCCTTACGCCGCCTCCCCAGCCGCAGCTCCCGCGCAGGCGCGGCACATTGTGGGTATGCTGCCTATGGGGCTGCTCGAGAGCAACCAGCCGTCAGCGAGCAATCAGCCTCCCGCGAAGCAACCAGCTTCCACGGAAGACCAGCCTTCACAGAAAGCCAGCCCCACGCAAAACCAGTCCCAAGGAAAAACCAGCCCACCAGCCCTCACGGAGAACCAGCCCCAACGAAGCGCAACCATTTGCCCACGAAGGAGGGACGATGGCCGACGATCGCAACGACAATCTGTTCGAGTTCGACACCAGCCGGATCCCGCGGCCGAACGTGCCGTGGAACCTGGTCGGGATGATCGCCGCCGGCCTGCTGCTGCTGGCGGTGGCGGCCTCGACCGTCTATCAGGTGCAGCCGGAGGAGGTCGGCGTGGTGCTGCGGTTCGGCAAGTACATCAAACAGACCGACCCCGGAATCCACCTGAAGATCCCCTTCGTCGACCAGGTCACCAAGGTGCCGGTGCAGCGGCAGCTGAAGGAGGAGTTCGGCTTCCGCACCGTCGAGGCCGGGGTTCGATCGACGTTCACAACCGGCCAGTTCCAGGACGAGGCGGTGATGCTGACCGGCGACCTCAACGTCGCCGTGGTCGAGTGGATCGTTCAGTACCGTATCATCGATCCCGAGCTGTACCTGTTCCGCGTCCGCAACGTGACCGACACGTTCCGCGACATGAACGAGGCCACCATGCGCGAGGTCATCGGCGATCGGACGGTCACCGAGGTGCTCACCGTCGGCCGCCAGGACGTCGAGGTGGCGGTGAAGGAGCAGCTGCAAGCCCTCTGTGACGAGTACCAGACCGGCCTCACCGTCGACCAGGTGGTGCTCCAGGACGTCAACCCGCCCGACCCCGTCAAGCCCTCGTGGGACGAGGTCAACCAGGCCCAGCAGCAGCGCGACCGGATGATCAACGAGGCGCAGGCCCGCTACAACCAGGTCATCCCGCGAGCCGCCGGCGAGGCCCAGCAGGCCATCCTGCAGGCCGAGGGCTACGGGCTCGACCGGGTGAACCGCTCGGAGGGCGACGCCTCCCGGTTCATCGCGGTCTACGACGAGTATCGGCGGGCGCCCGAGGTCACCCGCCAGCGCCTGTATCTGGAGACGATGCAGAGGCTGCTGCCCCTGCTGGGCGGCAAGCTCTTCATTGATCAGGACGCCGAGGGTGTGCTGCCGCTGCTGCCGCTGGAGTCGTTGCAGCGCGTGCTCCCCGGCGGTGGCGCGGCCACCGGAAACGGCGGCGGCGCCGGCGGTCCCGGCGGCACGCAACAAGATCAGGAGGACAACCGATGAACGCCAGAGCCATGATCCTGGGGGTCGCGGTAATCGCCGTTCTCATCGTGGTCTCGAGCGCCTTCTACGTCGTCAACGAGACGCAGCAGGTGATCATCACCCAGTTCGGAGAGCCGATCGGCGAGGCGATCACCGAGGCGGGGGTCCACGTCAAGATCCCATTCATCCAGGTCGCCAACTTCTTCGACAGGCGCTTCCTGGAGTGGGACGGAGTGGCCAACCAGGTGCCGACCCGCGACAAGCGCTTCATCTGGGTCGACACCTACGCGCGTTGGCGGATCAGCGACCCGCTGCTGTTCTTCCAGCGACTGTACGACGAGCGCGGCGCCCAGACGCGGCTCGACGACATCCTCGACGGCGAGACCCGCAACTCCGTGGCCCGCCACGATCTCATCGAGGTGGTACGGACCTCGAACCGCGATCCCGGTGAGGTCCTGGTCGATACGGACTTCGAGCAGGTCATCCTCGAGGAGATCCAGATCGGCCGCGAGGCCATTACCCAGGAGATCCACGCCCGCGCCCAGGAGCGCGCCGAGGGTCTCGGCATCGAGATCCTCGACCTGCAGATCAAGCGCATCAGCTACGTCGACGAGGTGCAGCGCGACGTCTTCGATCGGATGATCGCCGAGCGCCAGCGCATCGCGGAGCGCTACCGCTCCGAGGGCGAGGGCGAGGCGGCGCGCATCGACGGCGAGCGCGAGCGCGAGCTGCAGAGGATCCAGTCGGAGGCCTACCGGACCGCCCAGGAGGTGCGCGGGGCCGCCGACGCCGAGGCCACCCGCATCTACGCCGCGGCCTACAACCGTGACCCGGCGTTCTACGCCTTCGTCAAGAGCCTGGAGACCTACGAGATGACCGCGGATGCCAACAGCGTAATGATCCTGACCACCGACAGCGAC